>Ga0209259_1000816_pt1 | contig 10163 bp, 5 predicted proteins | sample WorMetGr2BELIZE1_FD_187417 | JGI IMG/M metagenome (GOLD analysis project Ga0209259, IMG submission 187417) | Marine gutless worms symbiont microbial communities from Max Planck institute for Marine Microbiology, Germany - Inanidrilus... ...
CTGGCAACGTCCCTCAGCAGCCTTGGACCCCATCTAGCACATGATTCCTTGGGCCCGTCCAAGCCCACAATCCAAACGGCATCTCGATCGGTTTAGCCGTTTTTGCACACATGACCGCAGAGTCTCCCTATACATTACAATGGGACGCCCCTTTTCCCCTCAAAATTTCCCCTTCCATAGGGGGAGCTGGACCCCCACTACATGGTTCCCTGGGCCCACCCAAGTCCTCAACCCAAAACGGCATCTCTATCGGTTCAGCCGTTTTTGCAGGGCTCACTAGTGTGACTGTCAGACCGACAGACCACGCTACTCGGTCGGTAATAATAGGCCACATCTACGTACGTAGTACTGCGATACGGCGTAATAATATCATTAACATGATGGCAAAGCAAATCAGTGTGAGCACTGCAGATGATATGCATGGTTGGATTTTTGAAGAAGTTGTCTACGACAGGTAACGTCACGAAATACCACGGTATACCGGTATCACAGTATTTCTTCAGACGGTATACTATCATCGGGCATTTCTTAATACCATGCATCCTTACCCCCAAGGGAAGGGGCACTTTTGGGGTATCTGTGATCGACTGAAAAGCACGGTAAGCATAGGATTTGGGGAGGGGGTTGGTAAAACGGTGAGCTGTTTATACAACAGCAGGATCTATCCTAATGATCTATAAGCCATACGATGTTTTTGCACAAGGAGTTGCTTTTTTGAGGTCATAATGACTGCATCCGAGTTAAAATTTTTAGCGGTGTTAATTGTTTTAATCACGATTACTTCCTTAACATGTTAATTAATGCGTTAATTTGTCAGTCCTAATAATGGGCTCTGTAGAAGAGGAAACAATCAGTCAGCTGCACATGCTGACTGAATGTTGAGTGACAGCAGTAACAGCAAAGCTTTCGTTTTCATCGCCAGCCACACGCCAGCACGTTAACCCGGCTTTGCCCGTATCAACGGCATCTTTCAATGAAAAAGGGTTACTTGGTTGCCTCCGACGTCACAGCCATTGATAAAAAACACAACTCCTGGTTTTCACGCAATGTTCGTCTTAACGGCAAAGCCTGGTTAACATACTGGAGGCTTGATGAGCTCAAGACTCCATCACAACTTCAGCTGCAAGGGCACATCAAAGATGCAGAGGAACAAGTTTCTACTGGCTCGTGGTGCTGTAGGCCAAGCAGGTCGGCTTCCTCAACACGACTAGCATTCTCTCACACTCGGCTCAACAACCACAGTGAAAACCAAAATGACACTGCTATTAACTACTACAGGCGACTTCATTTGTTACACTCACACCACGTTGCAAAAACAGTAGATATGCTCAACTATCATTAATAATACTTTAATAAATCACTGTTTACCATTAACGATTTTGCACAACCAGTGTACTACTTTACTAGGTCACCAAACATATAACCTTCAAAAAAAGCAACTGAAAAATTGTTGTCTACTAACGAAAACTTGTCTCTCAAGAACCTATAAATTACTGCCAATGCTAAGACATTTTAGATCACTCGGTATGAGCTAATTTTCTACAAACGTAAGAAAGGGGATTCATGACAACTTCAACCACTTGAGTGTCATTTGTATGATGAAGTCAGCACGTACCTGATGACAGGGCCGACAGACTGACAGGTATCTTATGTGGTAAACTCCGCTGATGGCCACTCGTAGATACAGAGACAGAATGCTGAGTCAGCGGAACTGCTTCCACGTCATCACTGCAGTTTATTCACAGACAAAAAACGACACACGACTATCATCGTCCAACAGCATTTAGAGGCCTGCACAGGTAACTGTCATCACATGAAGCAATAAAGGTACAGTTGTTGTAGATGAAACCACCAACAGCCAAACAAAGTGGATTACAAAAAGTCAAACCCCCACATTCAACCAAGTGTTTCTTAAGACTGGGTACGAGAAGCAATGTTAGCTCCGCAGTTGTCAGTAAACATGGTGGTATGGCAAGGATGATGCCCAGCAATTGATACCTCTCGTAGGCGTCTGGCAGAGTATCTTTTATCTAAGGTTGAATGCTCACAGTTTCGCACAGTATCTGACCACATAAAAATTTTGCACCAGTCATCTCTTAGATCAACGAGACCACCTGCTAACATTGGTCATGGTCACCAAAGTGGTGTATATGCTTAAGCACGGAATAGCCAAAACATATACAGTAATCAGAGACAGACACTCCGCATCGTGTTTCTGGCTACTCTGGAACATACTGTAGCCAGGTTTAAAATGCAATTCTTGAAATTAAGCCACACATAAAGCAGTCAAAAAGAACATGAAGAGTCTTATCTCAACCTTTACACTCATTAAAAACATTTCCTGGCAAGCTTAAGTCACTCTGCCTCCTGCCAGGTGTTCTTATGCTTACTTAATGCGGACTGTTTGTATGTTGTCGTTATAGGAGATTCCACGTGGTGGTTAAATATACGTGAATTTCAACATGCAACTAACTAAGGCTCTGGCAGAAACATCGACGACGCAAGCCACCCAAGTCTTCAGTCATTCATCTGTTTCACATCTAGGCATGTATCTTTGACTTTCAGTTTACAACTATCCATGACAGTTACCCACCATAAACCTAAATAAGGCTATGTCTTTTATTAACATCTGGAGTCTTTAAGACTGCAAACACTTGTTTAATGTGACTGAAAATTTTGCACGACGTCATCTCGCAGATAAGTCATCGCATTAAGTACAGTTATCGGCATTTCAAATGTGCCAATCTCTCCAGAAGTTAAAAACAATCATGTTATATACCATGCATACAATCAGCACAATGTCATAATCATAACACATAAATGATTATGACATCATCAGCTGTATGAATTACCAGGACTTGAAGCGCTTGCATCGTTCCTGTACACCAACGACGGCATCAGCTGAAACCAAGCAGCCAGCAGCTGCTTCACGGCATCCAGTCTGGTCGATGCTGGAGTTACCACTCATCTCAAGCCTTCACACCAACACAACATACAGACACTCTCAGTTGTGTTTAGAACTAGCCGGATTTTCGAGAATGACTCCACGTCGGCCCAGGACTCTCAAAAGAGAACATTTACATTGCACAGCGATAAATGTTTAGAAAAGAAAACCTTAAATCGCTTCACACAGTTAGCAGTTATAAGCGACATCAAACAGATAAGTTTTCCGCCGGCGTCTAAAAACAGGCAGCGATGTGGAAGATCTGATGTCTTGGGGAAGCTTGTTCCAGACAGAGGAAACCATGATGACAAAAGCGTGGTCGCCAACTGAAGAACGTCGAGTAGCTGGGATGACTAGTGAGGATGATGCTGCTGAGTGTAGGTGTTTTTGGCCGGGTTACATTGGCCACACGCCGCACGTCAGATGAGTGGCCGCACGTCAGATGACAGGTATCCGGGAGCGGTGCCGTTGACGCACTGGAATATCATCGTCACCAATTTAAAAGCAATCTGCTCTGGGACACGAAGCCAGTGCAGCTGACGTAAGAGAGGCGTAATGTGCTCGCGTCTCCTGACGTTGAACATCAGAGTAACAAAGATTTTTACAGGCTGAAAACGATTCCTGTCAGCACAAGAACAGTGTCAAAGCACTGCTGTGAAGTTACACTGACTTCTACCAGGAAAAATTACCTACTCGACTCAACATTTCTTGATTAACTAATTTACTCTCCGAAGCAAAGGATATTGCTCGATTTGTGCTGGCTCCCTGATGCTAGTAACAATCATCTTCAAACAAATACAAATGATAAAGGTAAAGGTAAAGGTTGGGTTCTTATATAGCGCTACTTACACGGTAGACCAAGAACAGCGTGCTTTGACAATCTCAGAAGTGGCAGTTGATTGACAAAAGCCAGTGGTGCTGCAGCGCAAATGCGGCCATCCACTGCCCACGCTAACGGACATTGGACCTGCGGTAGCAGCTAGCAAGCACACCACTGGCCCAATCAATCACATCAGGCCTTCTCCCCATAAGCATTCACCAGACGTCACCACTCCAAGAGAGATGGCAAAACCTGATTACTGCCTACTACATATTTATCAACATCGAAAGGATGAAAGGCTGAGTTGGCCTAGTTGGCTAACCTGTAGCCGATAGTTTACCCACATAAGTGGTCACCCATCAGCTGCAGGTCGAGCGCAGGACAGGGAAAGCACGCCGGCCAAAGACCGACGTTCAACCACTGTGCTGTGCAACCAACTATAAATATGACAGACAGACAGACACCCGCTTAATGGCCTCTTTCCGGCACAACCTGAGTAAGATGGCACCAGAAACAAAGTTCAGTTCAATTCCATACATTCTTCAACACAAGTTCTCATTCTGGACTTTAATGAAGCAAGAGACGATGGGGTGGCAGAGGCATCAGCTGGACCGTATGCAAATCATTTGCACCTCGCTCAAAACAGATAACCATACCAGCACCTCGTCACTCAATTCTTTTACACGCCGGTTACTCCTGACGCTGAACCAACAGTATCAAAGTACTGAAGGCAAAAACAACCAGGCATAGAGCGAGTACAAGTACTCGCTGACGTTTCGCGTTCGGCTGTTGTCAAAGAAACGAAACCTGTGCACCGATTGCAAATCCGCTCAATACTGCAGAACTAGGGGGCACCCTTACCATTCCCTAAGTTACATTCAGAATTCCAGATCAATGCAGTAGTGTGGAAATGTAGCGAGCCACATACACAGACAGATGTGCGTGACCAATATACATTTCGTGTCATCTACGACTCACGCGAAATGTAATCAATATGGTGAACAATACTTAACAATATGCACAAATACTAACAGCCATTTGGTGCCAATTGTTATACGATAACAGATTCAGCCATGTCAACTCAGCCTCCTACCCTCAGTTGGATGGGAAATGAGTACCGGCCAAAGTGCAATGATCCTCTGCGGTTGAGCAGTAAAGGCAGGCATAGCTCATTCCATTTGTGGATGCAGGTAAAACTGTGTGATCCCTCGTTAACATATGCCACACCCAAGCGGCTCAGAGGTGAGTTACTCAGTATAAGGTGCTGCACACACATCCTTTACTTTTACAATACACATGTACCGGTACATGGTTAACAAAAAAAAGGAACACAATAATTCAGAAGTGCAAGTATGTAGTGTTTAAGCCCTTGACACACGACCCGTCACGACGGGCAATGTTTTTGGCAGCCGTCTTGACGGCCGTCAAGATGGGTCGTGTGACAAGGGGTGTGGTCACTACGGCTGCCAAAAGACGACGCCCGTCGTCGTGTGTCACGGACTTTAGTGTCCGATCGACACACAACTGGACATTTCAGACATGAAGGTGTCACACACACTAACTACAAGATGTCCACAGCAAAAACAGTTCATGCAACAGAAGTGCATTCATCCAATTAATCGGCCACAGTCACCTAATATGCAATAGTTTGCATGTACTATTGGCTCTAAACCTAGCGTCAGTAAACAGGGTTTAAAGTGCCTCTCAATACCTGACACGATGATTTCGGAGATGACTCTATAGCTAAAAGTTATGAAGGTATAATTGTAAAAACTCACCCAGAGAACAATCTTACAAAGACAAACACTAGCAACATTGACTGAACACCTGTAAGAGTTCCAGTCACAGCGGAAAGACTCCGCAGTGTCTTCTAAATGCTAAAACGCTAGAGACGTAAAATCTCAGTATGATACACTACAAACAAATGTACATTGGCTGAGTAGACTATAAGCTTACACAGTCAGTGACTTGAAGATCTCTCTTGACGAGTGACGATGAAGGACGCCTTGTGACATCAGCTCGTGGTACCGACGACCGCGGTTGCATCTCTTCGACTTACGTACGGCAGCAGTGCAGCCGACTTTGACGCCGCTGCTGCCGGCCTTCTTCCTGCGGAGTGTAACGGCATAACCACGCCGACAGTTGTTGTTGATCTCCTTGACCGACACGCCGTCCTGGCCGCGCCCAGCAAGCTCCACGGACGACCTACGTGGTGGAAGCTCAGGATGCCCATCTGCTGATATATCAGATCCCGTCTTTACCGCTGGTGAACACATAGATGGGCCACTGCCAGTAAGGACATCAAATTTCTTTACGTCGGCCGTCAGCTCAGCCCTACAGTGGAACTGTAATTCTCCCGTACTGGACTGTCTGACGCAGCATGCCGCACTATCATCAGTCTGCAGTCTCTGCAACCTGTCGTCTGTCGGACTGTTCATAGGCGGTTTTTGATGATAATTATCTGAACCTAAATCTTCATCGACTTCTCTGTCTGACACTGCTGCATCTCTGTCAGCGAGATCGTTTGACGCCACGGTGTTGTCTACCACTCCGTTGTTTGTCTCGTGGCCGTGGGACATAACGCCGTCAGCTCGGGCCGTAAAAGATGAAGTGTATTCGCTGGTTCTCGTCAGCTCGCGTTCTATCAGCAAGTTCACATCTAACGGTGAGATCAGTGGCAGCTGGGCCGCCTGCAGCAGCAACCGAGCAGCGGTTGACGATGCAGCCGCAGAAGAGATGCTAGCCATTCCTGAAACAGAAAAATCGCGGAGATACAAAACTCCACTACACTGATAAAGCCGGTTGGCCGCTCATGATTTAATGGCACTTCCAACGCAGTTAGGTTATACCATGATTTTAGGATTGTATCATCAGGGATGCAGGGTGACCATTTGCCAGTCTGCATAAATTCACCAAATTTTCCAGTTTTTCCAGTAACATATACGACCATGGACCGACACATAAACAAATGGCACCCGAGATATACTTTGTCAGACTATAATGACTGACACCTTTGTCAGTATAAATCCATTCCTTACTGTCTGAAAAGCAAGATCATGATCAAGTCACACCTAATCTAGTTCCCACAATGATTAGCAGATCAACAGTATACCACTTCCAATAACAATTTTCGAGGACCAATATGATTCCCTGACCGTTCATCAATTCCCTCTTAACCAGACCAGTGGTCAGCCTACATTCTACAAGCTGACATGTTTGACACAGTCTACAACTCTTTGTTAGTGGAGCACATGAAGAGCTCATCAATGTCAGTGCTCTACAAGCTTACTTTGCACGACACTGTTGGAAGGATTCAATATGATTCTGGAATTGAATCTGTGCAACTCAACTCTGTTTTGTTTAGAAGAAAATACTAAACATCAACCGTAATAAGACACAAAAATAAACCATGATAAATGTTATTATTCAAGAGCTCACAAAAATAGCCAAAAACTGTTTTAAAAAATAGAAATCAAACATATTAAAATGTTTCCATAAATTCCACGGCTATAATAAACACATATTATGACATGTGCATGTGCAATGCAAGTTAGACAGCAAAGAAATATAGCAACACGTGAAATGTGTCTGCATTAATGCATAAAGTACAATAAAAAAGGTGAAACAAAACCAAATTCATAATTTTACCATTTGAAAATACATATTTAAACCAGAATGGCAAAATAACCAATTAAACAAGGTTCCCCCTCTTCTGTCACTTTAGAATTCAAGGATATTTTCAAGGACCTATCTACGACATCTATGCACAGTCCAAAAGACATTCCAGTACACCGCTAGTCTACATGCAGTCATTTTTACACTGCAACAGAATCCTTGCCATTATCTCAATAGACAACAATATTCTATCCAGACTAGCATCAGTTGCTGTCGTAAACAGCAGTGGTGGCAGAGCAAAAGTTCAATAAAATTTCAATCAATAAAAATTTTCCAAAACCAAATCACATTCAAGGACTTTCCAAAGATTTTGAAGGACCACCTTCATTTTCAAGGAATTTCAAGACCTTGAATTTGCACCTTTTAAATTTAAGGACTTTCCAGAACGAGGGGAAAACCTGAGTTCAAAACTTCACCAGTTAGTTGAACCTAAATATGAAAATGTGGATGACTGATGTGGCAATCAGTGCATCATGTAAAACATCATCTTGAAGCCACAAACCTTGGGTAGATGTTGTCAATGACTGATGCTCTCGAGGAATTAATGACACCGACGTCATCGGCAAACTGGCAGCTCTCTGCAAACTGCGGCATTCTGATGACGCCATCTGCAGGGCCAGAGACAACCTGTTTTGAACCGGTGAAGTCTTGCACTGGGAAAACCGTCCTATCGGCAACTTCCCGGTCGAAATTCCGGTCGTGTGTTCACTTGTGCCAACGACGGACTGCTGATCGTTGCAGAGAACTCCTGACAGCAGCGATCCACTCTCGACGACCTTCGTTATCAAACGATCTTGTATCTCACCAAACGTCAGCGTTTCATATTTGGAGAGTCGACTGTTCACCGTCGGCGACGACAACAAATTAGCCGACGACGACGCTGTAACTTCCGCATGCAACGTTCTGCCGTCAACGGCTTTCTGCTTCTTTGTCTTCGGGTACTGCAGACAACTGTCATTTTCACAACCAGAGCTTCCGGCCGATATCTTCTTGTAGAGCGATTCCGACGAACAGGACAAAGGTTCAGATTTCACCACAGCATCACAGTTCACAGCGGAATACAGTACGTCACAAGTAATGCTGTTTTGGCAAACAGCGCTGTTGGGAACCGTGGATACTTTATGTGCGGAACCAAGTGGTAGAGTGTTCATGGATGAAGCGGGTCCGTCAAGATTACCGGCACATGCGGTGGAGAACGTCGAGGAGTTATGTGACGCAGACCTGGAAATGAGATTCTCAACATGGACAGATGCAGTATCATATGCACTAGTACCGGCCGCGTGGACGCCGCAACCTGTGGATGGATGATAACCCTGTGAGATGCTAAGAGCAGCTGTGTGTGCCGGTGTCTTGAAATTAGCGGCAGACCGTGAGAGATCCACTGGACATTCCACTATGTCCGCTGGCTGACGAGTGTTTTCCAACGGTGACATATGAGGCAGACTGTGCTGGAGAGTCTGAAAACAGCAATCGTTTACCATCGAAAAATTACTGAACAGTACCATCTCACCGGTTAGTTAGTTAGTTGGAGTTTAACGTCCCTTTTCAGCACAAATATGGCTATATCAGAGACGAACATCTCACCGGTTAATCTCTTGAGTAGCCAGAAGGGTCTGATGCTACAATTGGTGACTTCTACAGCCTCTGAAGTTATGACCTCACAGCACCACATATGCATTTATTTACTGAGTTTAAATAAAACGTTTTCACACAAGACATGGCTTAACCAGGTGATCAAGCCCCATAAAAATCTCTGCTTGCATTTGACTGGCATATTTTCTGCACTGGCCCACCACAGCAGCAGTAAGCCTGGCTGAAATCTCCCCTGCAAGACGAGATCGCAGTGTTCAGACCCCTGCAAAGGTGCCACCTACTGTCAACGGAGTACAGTGGTGCCACCAGCAGAAGATTTGGGTCACCATCCAGCTTGGATCAGCCCAGAAATCTGACCAACTGTTGTAACGTAATGAAATGCAAAACCTCAATTCATAAATGTACAGTGCATAATCATCAAAGCTTCGAATGTACTGCACACATTAGTACTTTGAGAAAAGAAATGTTTCTTGCACCGAGCCCTGTACCTGTACCCTTCTCAAAATTTCACCAGCATTCAACTACAACTTCACGGTAATTCTGACGATGAATACATGACCTCCATGAAGGCAACTGCCACACACATGTTCAGCTTTTGCTTAACCTACCTTCTACTATGGAGTAACTCCGTCTGGGCCAGCTGCCTTCCCTCCCCCCAAAAAGAAAACGTCTAGGAATACAGTACAACAGAATCCAAGCACTCAGTACTTATGTACTACAAAATAAAGATTCACTGTCTTGCACTATAACGTATTGCACTGTCCAGTGTGAATACAGGAGATAAACACAAACTACAAACTAAAAGCACTGTTAAAAATGTTAATTAGAGCAGATTGTCCAAATGTTTCCTAAAGTGCTCAGACACTGTTGGCTGTGCTACAGGCAATGGTGGGCACAGTTCCGCTAATCTACTAATTAGCAAAGCTACCTTTTCGTTAGCGGATTAGCTGTTCCTCTAACTTTGAAAAATGTTAACAGTCCAACTAGCTTCCGCTAAATTTAGTTCCGCTAACTTCATGCCCGCTAACAAACCATAATGAATGGATCAGTTGCTATTAATTGGAATAGACAAAAATGGAACCGATAAAGACTAATAATTTTTTTTTTAAAGTTTCAGCCTCGTCATGCTAT
>Ga0209259_1000817_pt1 | contig 10162 bp, 4 predicted proteins | sample WorMetGr2BELIZE1_FD_187417 | JGI IMG/M metagenome (GOLD analysis project Ga0209259, IMG submission 187417) | Marine gutless worms symbiont microbial communities from Max Planck institute for Marine Microbiology, Germany - Inanidrilus... ...
GGCACGTCGCCGCTCAACTGCGCCGACATCGCCGCCAAGCAGACGCAGACGTCACCCAAGACGTCGGCGCGACTCAACGACGACAAGAACACGACGGTCAAGTCGAGGTCGCTCGAGTCGCAGCAGCAGCAGCAGCGTCAGCAGCAGGTCGGCAACGCGGCGGCCGCCACGTCGACCGTCGTGACGCTGCCGCGCTCGTCCGCCGCCGTGACTACTCCCACTCACTCGGCCGCCATTGCACTCCCGGCGCAGCAGGAGTCGACAGCGAGTGATGGGACGTCAACCGGCAACGCCGTGGAGAAGACCACTGCCGACAGGAACGGCCAGCAGCCGTCAACCAACGTACAGTGAAGACGCTCTCACCAGCAGTAGAACTGGCACGATACTGACTCACTCTACCACTCGACAACTGCGTATTAGTTACATGCACACGTACATACGGGGGCATTTAACGAGTTCGTAGACTGATATAGATGGACATTATAATTCACCGATATTGTGTCACTGGCTACTACCATCTGTCGTTACAATATTTATTTTTATTTTATTTATTTATTTATTAGCACAAATTAAAATCCATAAAATAACAACACAACTTATTATTAGCCCACATCTCTTACTATGTAGATGCGACCTATTGTTGCAGACGGATTTGCGTGGTCTGTCTGTTGATCTGTCAAAATCTTGAGCCCTGCAAAAACTCGAGTGGGCCCAAGGAACCACGTATTAGATGGGGGTCCAGATCCCCCCATGCGAAGGGACAATTTTGTGGGGGAAAGTATCTGCACGGCAAATGGCTGGCTAAGGGCAGCTGGAACAGCAAGAACGGCAATTGTTCTACAGTCAAATCCAAGCTTTGGAGAAACGCCGGACCACGTGCTTTTCAGTTGCAAGAAACTATGTTGAAAAGTGATGAAATAGGATTTACATATGTTGTGTTTTAACCGTGTCAGTCTACGAACTTTTTGAACGCCCCCCATACAGCGTTATAAATAAACATAGAAAAACTCTCGCCTAACCCTCGAGCAGTTGCACGGGAAATTATCAAGTTGGTACACCGGCCTTTGACACGCTGATGGGTCGGCTGTTGCATTTGGTACAGCTGGAAGGGGAGTGTACATAAGAGCCATAATAGTGTACCAATCATTACAGCAACGTTCATCTGCTGTAGGTATTTGTATCCACAAGATGGTTAACTGTGCATACTGCTGGTCCTTAGGCGAAATCAGAACGAACATGCATATTAATAAGCAACTATGTAAACACTGCTATAACAGACATACACTTTGTGTGATTTCCATGACTCATTTACTTTCCATCTGATAGGCTGAATATTTACAGTGTTTCTATGTACAGCATTTGCAATTTCTACAGTATTTGCTCTGTCACTGGCAAATAATAAATTTTCGTTAACAGGCAGTGTAGTGTTTGACACAGGCAACAGTCAGCCAACACACAGCTAGCATGGCACGGGAATATAAAGATCGTTTTCTTCGCAGTTACCTACGTGCAGTCGCTGAAACGCAATGAGCACTGATTCTCGTCACTGATCAGAATGCTGTCAGCAAAGCAAAGAACACGGCACGGCAGTCACGAGATGACACTGGAACACTTTAACACAACATGCCACTGCCACTACTGACACAAACGACTCTGATACCTTCTCACAGCCTCTCTACACCTACCAGTGCTGCCATCTACTGACTGCCGGTGCCTCCCTTTCGAATTTACTGCCGACTTCATAATAGATAACTTTATGAGACACATTCTCATCATCATTATTACTATTTATTAACAATCTCACGTTGATACAGGAGAGTTGTGTGCATATACAACTCAAAGTACATCAGATGCAGCACAATATACAAAATCAGCCGCCATGATTTAGGAATATATAGACTGTTTGGCCAAACAGAGTCCCAAAAACTTTAGAGGCCCACATCTGTATTGAACAGGGCCACCGGCGCTGCAGCAGGCTGCAGTTCATGCAGAATGTTCTACACTATGAGAGCATGCAATATACACACAGTACACACACATCATAGCAACAGCATTCACTGCAGCTGCACATCTCAGTCATTACCCCAGCAAGAGTTATCCATCGTAGCACCGTCGACTTATTGTTATGGCGACAGTGAAATGAACAAACAAAAATAAAGAAATGGAAAGCTGGGGACAATTGCTGCAGTTAAAATACTGCAAATTCAAACTGTGGAAAAACTGCGAAGGGTGAGGTGAAAATAGAGTTGACTAAACCAGTGAAGCATGTAGTCAAACTATAATGACAACAGACAGTCACATACACACACATGCAGCATGTAATGTGACACATTAGATGCACAACAGCTGTAAACATTCTGGTGCCATATTATTCAAGGCCACAACTAGGGAGTATTTTGAGGTGTTCAAACACCCTGGAAAAGTAAATAAAATTTTTCCACATCGCCAGTACATGATGCAAACTTAATCCTGTACCAGAGTGTTCATTAGTGTAGAATGAGTGTCACATTTTAGCTTTAATAAAAAGCTTAAAAGCAGGTTAATCAGTTGGACCTGGCCTACCTCTCTCCTGGCTTCAGAGGTTCTATAGGACAACACTCCCTCCTGGGATTTAATGCTACTTAGGGCCTTGATATTATTACGGTACACACAAACAACATCATTCTGCAGTGTGTGGAATGAAAGCAGAAACACAATTATCAGCAGCAGTATTATAACAACAGTCACAAGTTGTCAGTTAGTCACAGTGCAGTGTACACACAGATGCTGCAATCATACTGAACATGTCGAATGTAATTACTACATTTTGCATGAGTCGTAGACAACGCAAAATGTATTGTGGTCACGCGCGTCTGTGTGTGTGTCTGTCCGCGGCCACATGCCCACACTACTGCACGGACCCGGATGTAACTTGGGGTAGTGGTAGGGGATGCCCCCTAGTTGTGCACCATTGGGGCGGATTTGCATTACACGCGTCCATCGTGCGATATGACGACATAGTGCGAACGCTCGACGGGGTCTGCGCGCGCTGCTGGCCGATGACTGGTGGGTGACGGAGGCGTTCTCAACATTACTGCAGCAGCTTGGACTGCGGGCTTCCACTGGTAGTGTTCTGGCAACATAACGCGAACGCAAAATGTTAGCGAGTACATGCTTGTACTCGCTCTGTGCCTAGTTTGTAATTATTATTACTTGATTATCATTACCTCTGCCAAGGAGGTTATGTTTTCATCGTTGTTTGTCTGTCTGTTAGCAACTTTGCGCAAAAACTCCGAATGGATTTGCATGAAATTTTCAGGGAAGGTTGGCAATGATGGGCCAGTGAACAAATGATTAATTTTGGTATCGCTCTCAAACCGATTCACCAGATGGCGGGACTGATATCGCTACACTGGTAAGACATGCCTAGGCAGAAGTATGCACTGTCTCAGTGCTTCTAGTTTTTCTTATCATTTTATTTTGAGCATTACTTAATTTAGTCACACCAAAAATGACAAATGTAGTGAACCAGCATAAGGCAGATAAACACAATGTGTTGAATGTGTATCACAAGCCATATCCTCTGTTTTAATGACCACTTCACAGGTGTCATAGCACTGAACAAACACATATCATATACCATCAGTGCATACATAATTCACTGGGAAAATGTGAAAATGAGACTAACTTAGACAGACAGACGCCCAAATTTAGACAGGCAGACGCCCATGTATGTAATGGCCAAGCCAGCACCTCATCACTCAATTTTTACAGGCCAGATGCTCTTCCTGACTCCAAATCAACAGTGTCAAAGCACTGAAGGCAAACTAACTTAGCAACTGAGGAAATAATCCCTAGATAATATGGGTTTATTTAAGTATTTGCCACAGTTGCTGAGGCAAATACTTCACAAAATCTATATTATCTAGGGTTATAGTGAAGTGAAGTGAGTAGGGTTTAACGTCCCACTAAACACAATGTCCGCATCTTAAAGCATCACAACTGCGATCCAAACTCAATATCATGACAACCATTAATGCAATGCGTTCACAATAAAAACACCTCAGACATTAATTGCTCCAACTATAATTTTAATTATTTCACCTATTCACTGACTGGTACTAACCAACGAATGTCACAGCATAGGAAACTCACTGCGCACCATACAAAAAACAATGTTGTAAACTGACAGCTAACAACAGAGACGGCCTGTACACGCACAAGGTAGTGAGTAAACAGACGTCAATCGAGAACGCGCAACACGATGTGAATGAAAGAAACATTGTCGTCATCATCGACACCTGTCAAACACAAGCAGACATCAACATAATAAACAACTACATTCTACTATTACTGCCATTATCGTTATAAACGCCGAATTTACGACCTATCTTTGTACTTTAGAGATGCCGCCGCTAACTTGAATGAATGAGTTGGATGACACCAATCGAATTCTGTTTGTGCAACTGCCAGATAACTGGAGAAGACCCACAGGAAGGCCGCACTGAACCTGGATTCGAAATGTTTGCAACAACCTATCCTCATATGGCATGCAGTTGCCAGAAGCCAGGGCCAGGGCGGCAGCTCAGAACCGACCTTTCTGGTGGATGTTAACGAAGCACAGCACTATGCTATGCACCTATAGTGGTGCATGCTCTTATTAGATGGATATTGGCTGCTAACTACACGAAAATCAACCAATAACTTGACTACTAGGCGATCTCAAAAACTTCGTGAAAATAGTCCAGTAGAACAGAGATCGACTACAGAGATAATCATTCACTAACACAAATATGTATGACAGACAATTAAACTTTGTTTCCGACATTATTCAAGTGCCAAAAATATCCATAAAAGCTCTAAACCGAATTACAAGGAAAGTTAAGAAATGAAGACATAAGCACCAGGAGCTGGAGGCCGTGACTGACGGACTGTAATCACATGATCACTCGACACCATGAGCAAAGATCATCACAAGCCCAGGCTCCATGATCATAGCTTCAGCCATGTGAACGTTTTCACACGCCATCACCACCACCGCCTGCTTACCTACACACGATACAAGTTCCACTTTCAACACCAGCTATGACCTATGCAGAATGACCCAAAACTTTGCATCTCCAAAGCAACTTCAAATTATCCGATATTACAGAAATAACCAAGAATCTTTAACAGGAGTTCCAAAGACTGAAACTCTGTAACAAATGACAGTCAAAGTTGAATAATCTCCTAGCAACAAATTATTAAAAGGTAACCATTTAGACACCCATCTAGCGGCCTCTTATCCAGGACAACCTCGGTAAGCCAGCACTGGAAAGGTTAAACCATTCTGGATTTTAATGAAGAAAGAGGTGATGGAGATGGCAGTGGCATCATGTGGACCACATGCACCTTGCTTGAGACAGCTCAGCACCTCATCACTCTATTTGGATGCTCTTTCTGATGCCCAACCAACAGTGTCAAAGCACTGAAGGCAATTTTGAGCACATTAAAGGAACAACGACAAAGTTTAAATACTGGAGGATTTACCAATGGGTATACCCCAAGGATACACGTCCCTCCACCTCAGTGGAGTCGATGAGACACAATACATGGAAACAGACAACAGAATGGTAACACAGACATCACTGCTGCGGCTGTTGAAACGAGGAAGGTACATGCCAGGAATGCGTTTGCAGACGTAGTTCTCATAGAAGCGTCTGTTGAGCTGTCGTGCCTCGAGTGTGCTCAGCCCGGGAGGCCAGCGTCTCTCGTGAGAGTTCTCCATCAGCTCCGTGACAATGTGTCCAGGACAGCCGGAGTCGATCAGCGCTCGCTTGATGACCGTCTGTAGTACGGAGTCCGGCGTGGAAATCATTCCTCCCCAGCGAGTTACGCGAGTCAACTGGAGTGAGCTCACCCACCTGCTCCGCCACACGGCAACCGACAGCATTCTCAGTGTTGACCACGCAACCAAACACCAATTTACACAATGCCAGCTGTGTGTCGGTGCCGTCGACTGCAACTGTCATATCTACTCAGTGAAAACAACTCACTAACTGACCTTTTCTACCACCAGCGCCACCATTTCAACGGCTATTTTCCAGGTGAACAAGAGTTTATCGCCCCCTCCCCAGTTTCTTCCTCCATCTGTTCTGGAAGAGATCTTTTGGAGATAAGTAGCACAGGTTTTTTATGGGTTGGACGCCATTCCTCTCACCCAACCAACAGCATCAAGACATTGAAGGAAGCACACAAAGCATTGATTCCAACCAGTGGTCTGACCTCATCCTTTCTTTATCTACTAATGGCAGGCTCCTGACAGGAGGCACATTGCTCCATTTATGCTGGCTCTCTAATGTCTGTATGCATTAACTCTCTTCTCGTACAGTGCATCTTGATACGTGGCTTGTAACATTTGGTATAGTAAGAAAAATACTGGATATGGAACCCACCCAATAAGAAGCCTCTCCACCATATCAAATGAAATAACCATCCCCATACTCAATGATCCACTGGTGAGTGTGTTAACTGTTAAATGGGGCTAACTGTTCAGTGTGTCTGCTCACAGAGTTAGTTAGCTGGAGTTTTAACGTCCCTTTTCAGCACAAATATGGCTATATCAGAGACGAACGGTCACAGTTTATAGAGGACACCGTCGAGCCCTCTGTTTTCCTGCCCGGGATTACCTCCCTGGTCATCATGTGCATAGGAATTATATGAAATAATTCTTTTTTTAGTAGGCGGACGCGCCCGGGCTGAGGCTCGAATCGATCCTCGGCCACTGCGAACGTCACGCTCTACTGCACATGGTGCCCAAGTGGTTTGACCATTGGACTACATGGGCAGGGCTGTCTGCTCACAGACTTCAGACTGATGATAAAACTACTGCAAGATGATAACTCGCAAATTATGATTAACTAGAACGTGGGCCAATGTCCAACGTGATGGTCGCCCTGCCGAACACAGGTGGCGCCCTCTGGTCAACGCCACAAAGTATGGCTGACGCCCACTACTAGATGCCGTGCAGTAACGCTGCCAAGACGCGAAACCCGTTGAAATTTGCAGGGGTGCCTCAAATTACCGGATGGATCTCGGCCGTTAGTAGGCCGAAGTTCACCATATTGTGCAGACATGTGGAGGACATATCGCTGCTTAACAAGTTTTTTTCCGATTGTCGATACGTGCCTTAGTTGCGAAGATATAGCCCGACGAAGTTGTGCGATGGTGCCAAGATGGCAATTTTTGGCAACTTTTTTGCGTCCTGCATTTCCAGCGAGCCGCGTGCAGCAGGTTTCAGACCTGCATCTTAAATTCGCACTAAGGCCACACCATGTCTGGAAGTATGGTAGACATCCAATCTACGGCGGCTGAGATTAGGCGAGGAAAAAAAAAGAAAGAAAGAAAGATAGAAATCATAGGGCAAAAATATAATGGTCTGCCCTATTACACAGGGCGACCATAACAAGACAGAAAACAAGTGGTTAAAATAGACAACAGGGCACATCGCCACCACACATGGACGGTTCAGTCATATTTGACATGTTGTGCTAATATGCATCCCCATCTAACGCATCCTTCCTTGGTCACACCCGAGTCCACATCCCAAATGACATGTTGATCAGTTCAGCCATTTTTGCACAGCTTGGCACAGAGTCCCTATACTTTACAATGGACCTCTCAAAATTGCTCCTTTGCATGGGGGATCTGGACCTCCATCTAACAAATGGTTCCTTGGGCCCATTCAAGTCCACAACCCAAATGGCATCTTGATCGGTTCAACGGTTTTTGCAGGGCCGATGACTGGTGGGTGACGGGGGCATTCTCAACATTACTGCAGCAGCTTGGACTGCGGGCTTCCACTGGTAGTGTTCTGGCAACATAACGCGAACGCAAAATGTTAGCGAGTACATGCTTGTACTCGCTCTGTGCCTAGTTTGTAATTATTATTACTTGATTATTATTACCTCGATCGATCGATCGTGATAGATCAACAGACCATGCTACTCTGTCTGTACCAATAGGCTGCATCTAAGTACATGGTACTGCGATACGGCCTAATGAAGGAAAATGAACAGTGCATGTGAACCTTCGAACATCGTCGTTCTCTGTGCCGAGAGTCGGGTCTCTGCGGACGGTCGTCAGTCGCATCACTCGCAGACTTTCCTACAAGTTCACCACAAAACTGTGACAACGTGGCACGATCAGTCAAACACAATAGGCGTAAGTATGGAAATTACTTTCAAAACTGCCAAACCACTGCTGCTCAGTTATTGAGCTGCGACGCCTATCATGTGTTAAAGAGTATACAGCTGCACTGCACGTTTGGAAAGAACAACATGACACCAACAACGTGACTGACAGGACGCTACAATGCAACTATGCTATTAACATATGAGAAATTATCAATGAATCAATGAATACCATCACTGCTCATTTCTAACAGGAGTATCATATCAGACGACTACTTTTCTTTCACTACTTCGACGCTATTGATTGGGTAACCGGGAAGGATATCTGGCCTGTATATAACCTGTGCTAGTTTATCCCCAAAGTTCTAATCTAGAAGAAACAGGGTAAAATTTACAGGAAGCTGGCTGATTGGTTCATCTGAAAAATGGTCATTAAAGTGGAGAAGAAAAATCGTGACAACTTGGAAGTCACAACCTAACTTGCAAATCATACACACTAACATGTCAATTCGTTGTCAGCCCACGTGGCTGAAAGAATAATTGACCAGATCTATTTCCAGGCCTGACAGTGTACATGTCAACTAAATGCGAGTTTAATTTATAAGGTTTATTTTGTGTGGTAGTATCTTTTAGTTTTAGTGGTGCATGTCTGCTTTTGCCGCATCAGGTTTAGTTTCTTCAGTACCATGCTAAGTGACTGGTGGTGAAAGATATCTCTGAAATGACCTATTTTTGTGTCATGTGGGATATAAAGCATTAACTCAATCAATTCATTGTCACACGTTGTAAGGTGCTCATCAACAACCCGTAGTGTGTTGTGTTGTACGTGTGATCAATTAACTGAGCAAAGGTTTTACATGTTACTCGACACAAAATAGGTAATTTCAGATATGCTCTTCCCAGGCAATCTCTTGACTAATACCAGTACTGAGAAAACAAAATCAAAACTAGGAGAAAGAACCACAAAAATATACAATAAATCCAGCCTCGGTTGTGATCAAGGCATCATGTCAGAGATATCAGGCTGTAACGGCTACAGTGACCTCACTGACCGACTGCTGTACAGACCTTGAGAACCAGAAGTTCATGCTTGAGTTCAGTGTGAAGCAGTTTCAACTCGGCAGCTTCTGTCTCAAGGCCGGCGACTTTCTCCTGCTGAGCGACCAGCAGCAACCGCAGCTCACGAACACAGTTGTGATTCTGTCAGCACAATGAACAACAGCCCTCACTACACTAACGCCTCGCACATACCACCAACATCAACCCCTGCTTTCTTCTTCTTTTCTGGCATGCACCACTAGGATGCATAGCACCATACGTAGACATGGGCGGTTCTGAACCAGGTCGACTGCTTCGTGCAGTGTGAGGTTGTAGGCTCTCAGATCTCGCTGGATGGTGTTCAGCCACGTGATATGGGGACGCCCTGGTGGTCTGTTCTAGTTCTCTGGTGGGGGAGCCATTAGGATCATCTTGGCATCTGCATCATCATCAATACGTGCAACAGCATCGTGAGTATGAGTTTTGAGTCAAAAAGACTGAAAAAATGAGCGACTGGTTGAATTCTGGCAATGCACTGATACAGCATTTGAGTAAAAACAAGTAGCCCAGCTATCGCAGAGACCGCGCGATGCACGAGTTACTTCGATTCGCAAAATTGCAAAGTGGAATTTTTGAGCCACCCTTTTGGGGGCTTAGGGGAAACATAGACGCTTCATGTGTACGCCGTTGGAAGAAGCGTGGTCGACTTCCTATAGGTGATAATTGAACATTTTTGCTAGCACTCACAGCTGAGGAATTGCGAAGTGGCGATTTTGAGCCACCCTTTGGGGGACTTAGGGGAAAGTGAGGCGCTTTATCTATACCTCGTGGAAAGCGCGTGATCGACTTCCTACAAGTGATAAATGAACATTTAGCTAGCTGTTACAGCTGAGGAACTACAAGCCGAAATATCTCCAATTCAGCGCTTCGTCAAGGTAGTGCGTCACTTTGACGCCACATTTGAGGTTGAAGGG
>Ga0209259_1000818_pt1 | contig 10157 bp, 12 predicted proteins | sample WorMetGr2BELIZE1_FD_187417 | JGI IMG/M metagenome (GOLD analysis project Ga0209259, IMG submission 187417) | Marine gutless worms symbiont microbial communities from Max Planck institute for Marine Microbiology, Germany - Inanidrilus... ...
GGAAAAAAACTTCAAGGCGAGGCTCGCTGGGCAGTCGGAAGTGGCCGTACCTTGGTGGGGAAGTCGGAATTCGGGGCAGCGGCGTCGCATAAGGCCGTATGGTGGGATTTGCATCTTGCAAGCCTGCTGATGCACTGGTTGTCTTTTGCGCCAACAGCCAAGTTTCCTAAAGTTACTCCAGGTGAGGGACAGAACTCCCAAAAGCAAAACTCCTGTAGAATGTAAGCAGTTGTTTTGCAAACTGAACGTCCTTTCTGTCGCTCAACCAAGCAAGTCAAAGCACAAAACACATACATACACATTACACAAACAACCACTTTTACAGGCCAACCTGTGTTAGCGGGCAGACTCGGTTATGAACTGGAGGATTTTGTTGATGTAAAGTTTTACTGCCTGCATGACCTTGACGTCAGCAATTACTGCATTTGAACTATGAAGAAGACGCTGGAGTTCTCCGCAGTGTCTCTCTACTAAACCACAAAGTACTGAAGGGAAATCGATATAAGATATACAAACCATAATGAATACATAGCTCAATTCACAAACAACAAGTGTCCCTGCAGCGTTTTTGCAACAGTGTCACTATAATCAGATAATAAACAGTACACAGTAATAATAATAAGACGGTACAAGAGTACATCACCATCAGTCACAAGAAAACAATGGATGTACAAAAACTGTTGGGAACCTAAACGATGAATCACAGAAATGACTGTCGGCCAGCGGCTTTATGTCTGGAAAAGACGACAAACTGTACAAAGCCAGAGCACTATTATAAATTAGATGTGTAAGATGCGTAGAATCATCACATCATGTGCAACATAGTGGCTCACAGACCTGTGTAAGTGGATGATACCACATGCAGACTTATTGGCTGATCACAAAACAAATCATCAATTCACGTGCAAGCACCAATTGTCCAACTGGACCAAATCATTCGGCACAACACTGAAGTGCTACGGCAACTGCAGGTAGGGCGGTGCAAAATACTGGGTCAAGGGCTACTGTGAGTGTGAGACTCGGCAAAGAATTTGAAATAAAATTAAGTATGTAAAAACACGTGCAAAGCATGGTAATCACTTAAGTATACATGAATCAGAAGTGCTAAATTCATTGATAAAGATCCCACCACCCTTTAAATCTGTTGCTACAATACCTCGTGAAATATCTGAAGCCTTTTCTAACTCACAGTGGCCCATTTTCTGTGCCCTCTGAAGAAGGTGGAAATGGAAATGCTATACATTAGCCGACGTTACAACACCCCAGCCCTGGTGCATGCAACCTCCAGACCACCAACCGCTCCGCAGTTACTGACATCGACACTGAACGAATCCTTTCCTATTGGTTCACAGTTTTCCGCTGCCCGAGGGACAGCTACGGCAGCCGAGTCTGCATCATTGTAGACGCCAGCGAGCGAGCTTGTAGAATCACGGTGACTTGATGCAGAAGGGCTATGGGCCGACTTTGACAGCAAGCCATCACTGTCCGACAGCTGTAGGTCGTCAACTGATGACCAACACTCCTGCTCGCTAAAAATGCCAGGCTGAATAACGTCGGAGGATTCTGACATCAGCGCAAGGAGGAGTTCCTGCACAAAGAGGCTGCAATCGGCCCAGTCTGCCTCACGACTTTCCCGCTCTGTCTCTGTCGCATTTTTCTCTGTTGTCCTGTGCCATATAATCACAACAACACGTAACTCTATACACACACACCTGCTAATGTTTTTAAATGATTACTGGCTGCCATTACCACCATCTGCTTGAGAAATGCAATAGGCTTTGCCTTCGGATACCCCACGTACACCCACACACACAATCACTTTACAGCTATTATACGTCAACCTAGAATTGGACGATTTTGTTGCAGCAAAGTTTTACTGGCTGAATGCCTTGACTGATGGCAGCTAGTGCAATCGGTTATGGAGAAGACCCTAGAGTTCTCCTCAACAGTGATACATATGCTGTCTCTGGTCAGTGCCAAGCCTCGGATCGAGGAAGGCTAAGGAACAGAACAGGAACGGTCAGTGCAATCTCCAGTAAGGACTTTCTAGTTGATGTTGTTTTAAAAATATCCCAGAAAGCAGGATCCAAATCACACCAAAAGCTACCTGATTGTTGTGTAGCAGGATCTACATCATCCAAAAATTCACTTGCAACTCTAAGACACATGCATAGAGAATGCGGTGCAACAGACCGGTTAAGAAGGAAGCGAGATCGTCCGCCGAGGGATGCCGCGCTGCTGTTTGATGCTCCACCACTTGTGGAAGTCTTATTAGCAGTTGACGACTGACTCTCGGCTGGCACGGCCTGTGACGCTGGATTAGCGTTGCCGGATGACGGAGTCTTGGTCGATGGCTCTTGCTGACGGGTTGACAACCGCTCCAGATGTTGCCTGAGAATGTTCCACATAACCAATCCACTCAAGCACTAGTCTCAGCCAATGAAACATCATGTCAAACGCAGTGGTTAAACTAAACTGAGAAGGGCATGAAAGCCCTGAAACAGAAGCACAGGAGGTCAAGAAGACCACAATGGACCGCCGTCTGGAGATGGTGTTCGCTTTCTGATGGGGTATCAAGATTTCAACATAGACTGCAACAAATAAAGATCTTCACTGAATACCTTCCATGGCAATGCCTGTCGGTCACATCACATATTGCTGAAGCTGACATACAGGTTGTACATGGCAAGGTGCTGGAGATGTGACAATAATGTATTTTGCCAAATCACTTTTACACACATGGCTTTATCAAAAATGATGGGGTGTGAGACTTTTATAGCATCCAGAGAGTGATGTACAGCAGCTGTGTTCAGACACACAAGAAGCTTTTGTATGGTGTATGGTATATCTACTGGGATGTATGGGAGCTGGGCTCCTGGTAAATTTAATCCCAAGCCAAATGCCTGCAGGTGATGCTTGCACAAAGTAAACAGGACATTTTGTATGACACTTTATACTGAGTATGACTCATCTATAAGGCACATGTTAATGACAGATCACACAGTTTTACCTGCCATACACACATGCATCCACAGTCAGAATGAGCCATCCTGCCTTTACATCACATCAAAGAGCATCATCACACTTTTGCCGGTACTCATTTCCCACCCCACTGAGGGTAGGAGGCTGAGTTGGCCTGGATGGCTGGTTACATACAAAGGCATTTTGCCTCTCTGAAGATCGTCACCATACCAGTACTAACCAGACCCAACACAGAGTAAGTTCGTTGATGTGTCCAATGCTGTTACTGTTACCCTAAACCGTAAACTGACATAAACACTCCACTCTACTTAGCAATGTTTTCAGTGCGTTGACACTGTTGGCTGGATATCACATAGGGCATTCAGGCTGTAAAAATGTCACTATGCTCCAGCAATTCCTAAAAGACTTCCCTACGTTAAGATTCTGAAGACCTGGACCTGGAAAATAGGATAATTTGAGTGTACATCCCATTACAAAAGTAAATAAGTAAGTCAGTATAATTCATAAACATGTACAATGGTGGGCAGAAGTTGAATCTGACTGAGGCGCAAGAAGGAAGGCACTAAGCAAATTTGAAGGCCTGTGGAAACAGTGAGTCCTGAGATGACTACGAAGTGCGGGGGCTGGTACACATTCAAAGAGCTGGAGGGAGAGAGTTCAAGATTTTAGCAGCTACAACACTGAAGCTGCAGGCGCCAAAATAGTCGGTCTGGTCTGCACAACTGTAACAGGAGATGAGAACAATTAAATGACTGTAACAAAAGTAACAGTAAAAAAGCTGCAAAACAACATGTAGATAAAATAGACATGAACAGGCCCTAACTATTCATACATGTTACAGAAGAGAATCTATGAGGAAGTGGCAGGGGTTTTTATGGTCCAGATGTCCTTGCTATCATCCAACCGTGTCGAGTCCTGAAGGGAACAGAACAATTTTAACCGTAACCCACAAAACAACTGTAAGCAGTAATCGGCTGTCCGCTATTTCGGTTGAAGTGCTGCCACCTGACGAATGCTTACGGGGTGAAGGCCTGGTGTGGTTGATTGGGGCGGTGGTGTGCTTGCTAGCTGCTACCGCGGGTCCAATGTCCGTTAGCGTGGGCAGCGGATGGCTGCATGTGCGCTGCAGCATCATTGGCTCTTGCCAATCAACTGCCACTTCCGAGATTGTCAAAGCGTGCTGTTGTTGGTCTACTATGTAAGTAGCGCTATATAAGAACCCGACCTTTACCTCTACCGTTAACTGTACCAAATATGCAAATATGCATGCTGTAACTATACAGCACAGGGAGCTGTACTCGATGCATGCACTGTCAATATGTGAATGATGCTGACAAACCTGCTTGAAGCCAGCTGCATCTCTAACTGGCTGAAATGAGATGAGAGACTATGAGGGCCACCAAGAGCACGACTGCGAACGCTTGACAACTGCGACAGCAGCTCTGACGTTTGCCAACAACATAAAGCAGATTCGTATCAACATGCAACAAACGTACACCGCATTCAGCAATAGGACTAATAGTTTCCAATATGATCTTTATCAAGGCACAAACAGATGCAACAGATTGTTCATTTGCCAACACTCAGCATCCATTAAACTGACAATGTCAATGGTCAAGGTTATGAGGCCTCATAAAGCTTAGACCTGATATGCATCATTGTGATAACAGTGTAGTACAGTCAATGTTCACTTTGAATACATGTACTGGCAATACAATGTCAGAATACTCCATTCAAAGTTTGGGTCTCAGTATTAAAGCAACACATGTGGAAGTACTTTGTGGATTTTCAATTATTAATGGAAAGACGTTGGTATTCTAATTAACTCATCATGCATTATTTTGTGTAACTGCATTTTATGGCACTATTGTACTGCATGTGCATAATTAGCGTATGACTAATGTTTGTGTGTTTTCTTTGAAATGTTGTGCTGCTTCTACCTAATATATATATGATGACAGTGGCTACCGGCTTCGACGACATCGACAACGGAAATGGCGTGATGCTGTAAATGAGCCTCATCAATGACGAATTTATCAGAACACTAACCGGCTATGGGGTCCATCGGATCACGACTGGCAGCCGAGAGTCCCGCTCCGGGCAAGGAAGGCAGCTCGATCAACTGCATAATGGCTGCTCCTCGGTTTGCTCGACTGACTCCGGGATTTCCACCACCGCCACCACCACCTGCCGTGCCACTTGCGTTATTTGCACTGCTGCTCGAACCAAGGTTTGCCGTCCTTGTCGGATGCGTTAGTCGCCGAATATGTCGAATGCTGGTCAGCTGATCTTCTTCGTGACACGTTATTAAGGACAACATGTACTGTTTATATTTACATCTAAAAATATACACTTCATGGACACACAACTATTGGTATGTCAGGTGATAAAGGGCAGCAACAATGAAGACATTCTTTTTTGCTATAAATGTGATGCTACATGGTAGCACCAAATACTGGGCCAATGGGCCATTAACCACTGTGGCTAAAAAGGTGCCAAATATTACACATAGTAGAAGAGTGATGTGTTTAAGGTTGTGGTGGGACCTTCAATTGTAACGTTGTTATAAATTTACTGCTAACTCTCATGGCAAAGAATTTTGAGGAAATAGCAAAGTTATGTGCAAGAGAACTGTGGCACCTTTTTTAGCTCACAGTGGCCAACGGTCTGTCTTTTTGTGCCACCCTCTATGAAAAGTATACTGCCTTCAGCGCTTTGACATTGTTGGTTGGGTGTCCGGGACAGAATCCAGCCCGTAAACAATTGAGTGTTGAGGTGCTCGCGTGGTTATCTGTCTGCAGTTAGGTGCAAATGATTTGCATACAGTCCAGCTGATGCCACTGTTACCCCATCTTCTTCTGCTTCATTAAAATCCAGACCGATTTAACCTTTCTGGTGCCAGCTTACCCAGGTTGTCCTGGAAAAAGACCGTTAAATGGACGTCTGTCTGTCTGTTCTCCACAAAAAGTATCTGAGTACTTCTGAGTCAGTATGACCAAACGCGTGTTCAGCTACTTTGCTTCTGCTTGTTCTACAGTGAAAAGCATTTACTTCAGCTGAGGTCGAAAACAGATGGTTGGTTGGTTGGAGTTTAACGTCCCATTTTCAGCACAAATCAGGCTATGTCAGAAACAGATACAGACAATTATAAACTCTGATCATACACAGTCTGGTTCTGTTTCATCAGCCTTCTCTTCTGGAGTTACTCACAGACGGACCATGCCATTCACAAGAGAACCTTTTGGATAATTGGAGGAGGAATTACGCAAGCTGAATGCCCTTCTCTTCTTGCTTATGATGGAAAGTACTGACTCCATCCTTTCTTGACCCATTAGGTGACTCTTGAGAGTAGGGACACTGCACCCTTTACATTGGCAGCCAACCTAAACACAACTGCTGTACATACATGCATCTTTTAACTTTTAACAATAACAAACATATGCAACTGTTTCATGGCAAGCTTAAAGTTTAGCCGGGTTAACTGGTGGTCCCCAAAATGTCATTAAGGAAACCTTTTCTAATAGCTGGGAAGGCTCCTTTTACAGGTCAGATGCCATTCTTGAAGCCAACATATTAAATTAAAAACAGCAAAGGATATAAAGTCGGTGGGTGTAAGTCGGTGGACAAGTGCGATATGTGCAGCTAAATCATCTGTCACGTGGTTAGGATCTCCTGATGGCAGAACAGCACAGACTGGACATACCTGTCAAATAACAGAATCAGTTGCATGCAACTGCAACTCTAGCACTGAACTATTACTTATGGTTTGTTTGCTTTACTATCTACTCATCCACAGTTACTCAAACATCAGTCACGTCCTCAAAGGCAAACTATTAACCCTGTGCCTACCAGCCCAGCCCGGTCGCAGCGACCGGTCTGTGTAAAGATGCGGCAGACCGGGCCAGTAAGCAAAGGGTTAAGGAGTGCATCATTTTTACTGACCATGTTAGTGGTCCAGGTAGTGCAGTTGGTCTGGTGATTGTGCATGTGTCTGTGTGTCCAAGTCCAGATCTATCATAACTTTTGAGATAAATGACCTCTGGTCTAACCTAGATATCTGGCATGCTGCTTCATCTTGACCCTAACTACATTAAAGTTTCACGGTCACAGCATGAGAAATGTTCACTTTTCAGCGATGGACGCACGTTAGGAAGTAACATATTTTTGGTTCTTTGTCGAATTCTTTGTGCAAAAGCGGTGGTTGGTGCAACCTCAAGTGAGTGCTTTCTAGATGATGCTGTAGATGCCCTTGTTCTCTCCCATCCAACAGCATCACAGCATTGAAGGGAAACATCACTTCTAGGTAGCAGTTAAAAACTACGGCATACAATTTTTGGGTGACCATTTGTAAAATGGTTCGCCCTATGCTATAGGACCGTTGTCCTGTCTGTCTGTCTGTAACGTTGGTGTACTGTGGCCAAACGGTTGGATGGATCAAGATGAAACTTGGCATGGAGCTAGGCCTCGGCCCCGGCCACATTGTGTTAGATGGAAACCCAGCTCCCCTCCCCAAAAAGGGGAGCACAGCACCCCCAATTGCGGCCCATGTATTGTGGCTAACTGGCTGGATGGATCAAGATGCTACTTAGTATGGAAGTAGGCCTTGGCCCTGGCCACATTGTGTTAGCTCCCCTCCCCCAAAAGGGGCACAGCCCCCATTTTTGGCCCATGCCTGTTGTGGCCAAATGGTTGAATATATCAAGATGCCACTTGTACGGGGGTAGGACTCCGCCCAGGTGACACTGTGTTAGATGGGGACCTAGCTCCCCCTGAAAGGGGCACAGCACCCCACTTTTTGGCTCATGTCTACTGTGGCCAAATGGCTGGATGGATCAAGATGGCACTTGGTACGGAGGTATATCTCGGCCCAGGCCATATTGTGTTCATGGGACCCAGCTCCCCCGAAAGGGGCACAGCAGCTCCCCCCTCTTTTTGGCCCATGTATATTGTGGCTATACGGTTGCCCATCTCAGCTACTGCTGAGCTCTTGTTACAATTACTTCACTGACCAATCACTAAAAATTCTAATTAACTGTCAATTAAGTTTTACAATCTAGGTCCAGAAAACATTTTCTGCTTGTCTGTCACGAAACTAGTTAAATGCTTTAAATATGCAACATTATTATTTATGTTTCCACATATTTATGTATATTTTGACACCTTTGCAGTGCTATGTTCTTCAGTTAAGGCAAATGCAAAGAAGTTTACATGACAGAACATACTTAGCACCACCTCTGTCTTAATGGACATTTTCCAGACGAATCCGTCATAGCCAGTTTTCCCTTGGGTTTTCTTGCTCCCCTTGTTCTGGAAAGAACCTTGAAGTAGCACAGACTTTTAAGGGCCAGATATCCTTCCAATCAACAGTATCAAACTACTGAAGGAAACACAAAACACCGACACAAACCAGTGGCCAGGCCTCATCCTTTCTTCATCCACCACCGGAGTCTTGAGGGAAGTGGAGTTACTGCATTTACATCGGCTCTCCAACGCCAGTACCCTATTCACAGACTTAGCAGGCAGACAGGCAGAAACCCGTTTGATGGCCTCTTTTTCAAAACAACCTGGGTAAGCCAGCACCAGAAAGGCAAAATCAATCTGGATTTTAATGAAGCAACAGATGACGGGGTTGCAGTGGCATCAGCTGGACCATATGCAAATCATTTGTACCTCGCTTCTGACAGATAACGACACCAGCACCTCATCACTCAATTTTTTACAGGTCAGATGCTCTTCCTGATGCCCAACCAACAATGTCAAAGCAATGAACTGAAGGCTACTTAGCAATGAAATGAAAATTTCACATTAAATAAACATGAAATAAAACATTACATTACTTATTTAGCACCAATCAGAACCTACCACTTCAGTAGCCGAAGCCCCTGAATTCCCACCATGTGACGACCTGATGTGTTCAAGCAAGAGAACTATGGAAAAGCCCATCTGCCCACAGTACGAGCATGTATATGACAGAGTCTGCAATGTTGACGAACTGTCTCCTCCATAGTACATATCTGACATAAAAACAGCAAATCCGATACTAAATACTTTCAGGAAAGTACGTGTAACAGATGCAAGACATCCAGTCACTTTCACCAGTTTTGTGACTTCTGTTACCATGTCCACCTCTTGCATTATGACACTAGCTACACAAAAACCGAGTTTCACATCCTTACTTCAGACATGCTCTAAAGACTGGAATGAGGATGTAAAGGTAACACACTGAGGCAGACTGTTCTCAATACAAACAACCACCACCTCTGGTTCGTTTTCCAGGCGAACCTGGGTTAGCTGGTTTCCCTGCAGTTTTCTTCCTCCATATGTTCCGGAAGAAAATCTCTGGGTAGGAAGAAATCTCTGGGTAGGGAATTAGTGGCACAGGTTTTTTACAGGCCGACTACATTTCCTGTCACCTAACTGATGGTCTTAAAGCACTGACACCAACCAGTGGCCTGGCCTAATTCTTTTTCCACTGGACTCCCGACTCCTCCTGACACTAGCACCCACTATCAAAACATGAACATACACAACGGCAGAGATCATCAGAGAAGAAACATGCACAAAACTCTTACTTAAATCGGCGCGAGTCATGATGCACTGCATCGGATGATTGACGGTGTGGCGCGACGACGTAGCTCCGTTGTCACGACACGACGCACACAGGTCGTAGTCGTAACAAACAAGGCACTTGAACCTCAGGCTTGAAAAGTTACTCTTCATACATGCATCACAGCTGACGCCTGCAAATACCACCAGTATCTAAGCTTAAAGCTGCGTGTATGTAAAGTCGTTTACGTATAGTGCAAACAGTTACAGCAAATCATGAGCAGATAACAACTCCATGCCACTAAAACTTCAGTTGTGATATTAGATTAATCCATGCACTATAAAAAAGTCAACACTGCTCTAGCAATGAAAACTAAGTACATAAGAAAAAAAGAAAAACTAATTAAAACCGGAGAAGAGCAATGTACTATCTCTAATCTAATCTAAACTAGAATGTGGGCCGATGCCCAACGTGATGGCCGCCCTTCCGAATACAGGTGGCACCCTCTGTTCAACGCCGCAAAGTTTGGCTGACGCCCACTACTGGAGTGCGGTGCAGTAACGCTGCCAAGACGCGAAACCCGTTGAAATTTGCAGGGGTGCCCCAAACTAACGAAACGATCTCAGCC
>Ga0209259_1000819_pt1 | contig 10157 bp, 10 predicted proteins | sample WorMetGr2BELIZE1_FD_187417 | JGI IMG/M metagenome (GOLD analysis project Ga0209259, IMG submission 187417) | Marine gutless worms symbiont microbial communities from Max Planck institute for Marine Microbiology, Germany - Inanidrilus... ...
CGCAGTCGAGGCTGCCACTAAGAAGCACGAAGCCATCGAGACGGACATTAATGCGTACGAGGAGCGAGTGCAGGCGGTCGTCGCGGTGGCACAGGAACTGCAGAACGAGAATTACCATGACGTTGAACGCATCAACAGCAGGTCAGTGTCATTTCTTCTTGCAGGCTTTTCACTGTCAGTGGCTGCAAGGACTCTGCCAAAGAGAATTGTTGATAGCATGTCAAGGAGATTGTCTTCACCGAGAATTGGCTGAGGAGACGTTTTTATGGTTTTCTGATATTTTGATATTCTATATTGGGTAAATATCCTGTGCTATTATCCTCAGAGGTTCTGTTCCAAAGCAGGTGGAAGAAGAAAACCAAGGGGGAGCTGGTTAACTCAGCCATGAAAACGGAGCTGGTGGTGGTGGTTCGTTGTACCTTCACTGTGGCAGTATGGTATAATGTAACGTACCTGCCTACATTGAGTCAGTGAGCCAGTCAGCCATCTTTGTCATTATGTCAGAGGTGTCTATTGGTACAGAAAGTGTGAAGTAAATGCATGCACCAGATAATCTGGTGTTTCTGTTATAGTGATGTAGTAATATTTATATGTGATCTTTGGTAGTAATTTGTCTGATTTCATTTAACGGCATGAACTATATTTGCTTATATTGCATTGAACTGAATGCTTGAAGTTCCAATTTGATTTTAATTTTAGCAAAGTGTAATTCGTCGTCATTATGTACGGCATTTCTAGGTGCCCTTTGCTGATAGATCTCACAGCATGGCCGATTAATGTCTTAACACACTATTATGGCCACCCTGCATAGCAGATGCGGACATATTTTGGTCCTGTTTCTTCTTTCTTTGTTTTCCTGGCCTGATCTCAGCGTTCGCAGATTAGATGTCTACCATGCTTCTACACATGGTGTGGCCCTAGTGCGAATTTAGAATGCAGGTATGAAATGTGCTGCACGCGGCTCGCTGGAAATGCAGGACCCAAAAAATCGCCAAAAATTTGCCATCTGGGCACTATCACACAACTTTGTCGGCTATATCTTCGCAACTAAGGCATGTATCGACAATCGGAAAAAAACTTGTTAAACAGCAGTATCTTCTCCACATGTTCTCACAATATGGTGAACTTGGCCCATTAACAGCTGAGATCTGTTCGGGAGTTTTGGGCACCCCAACAAATGTCAGTGGGTTTCGTGTCTTGGCAGCGTTACTGCACGGCACTCTAGTAGTGGGCGTCAGCCAAACTTTGCGGCATTGAACATAGGGTGCCATCTATGTTCGGCAGGGCGGCCATTGCGTTGGGCATTGGCCCACACTCTAGTTATTCATAGGTTGTGTTGGTTGCCAATCCCCCGCCCCTTAAGCAGACCACATCTGAGCAGCGATGACTGTCCTGAAGAGAAACCGGAAAGATTATCAGAACCGTTCTGTGCTGTATTGTGTATTACAGTTGTGTACAACGACACGCACTGACACACATATGAGCAGTTCTTAAAGTTGATTGTTGGTTTACGTTTAGGTTTGCTTTGTTTGTGTTTGTTCTGTGTTTGGTTTTGCGATTTTGTTTTTGCATTGTTTACTTTTGTTGTGTTAGGTTTAGTTTCTTTAGTATTTAGCCAAGAGATTGGCTAGGAAGAACGTCTCTAAAGTGACTTATTTTATGTCGAGTGGGACCTAAAACTTAACTCAGTTAATTAACTCACTCAATATTGGTTGGCGATGTATAGAAAAGACAATGTTCTTGAGCTGTGGGCGTACCTTCTTGAGCTGCTTCGAGCTCGCCGTCTTCGTCTTGAGCTCTCGCTGAAGCTACAGAAAGTTTTCCAGGAAATGCTCTACATACTGGACTGGATGGACGAAATCAAGGTTGTGCCGATAGTTTCATTGCTTGCACTGCATGTTGCCTATTACACCAAACCAAACAAGCAGTGGTATGTCAGTGATTAAGGTGATAGACTCACAGTTGGTGATCATGGGTTTATTGCCTGCTGACACCCATGTGATGCCTCCAGTTATCGCCATAGGTTCTTTTGGGGGGGGGATCTGGCCCAAACTGGACTAACTGAGAAAAGATGGCATGTTAAACAAACTGTGTGGGGTCGTGCATGTGTGTCAATCATATGATGCATATCATGTGGCCTGCTATGCTACAGCAAGTCCCGCTTTCCATGTGAACATTAGAGGCCTTGAATGACTGGGGAGGGCACGGTGTTAAGAGTTATCTTTTTGTGTGTTGAATAGTACGTGCATTGCAGAGTTCATTTTAGCATTTACAATGACTCCATGTCAGTTCTGGCTTATTTGTGTGTGGTTATTTGCTGAATAGTTAGTGATGTTTTGATGGTATATTGCACATGATTTGCAGTACATAAGTGTCTTTTTTTCTGTGCATGCTTTTTTGCCTTGCCTGCCTCTGTTCATGAGAGAATATAGTCTGATTAAAAAGTTGGACAGATGGTATGAGATGGTGCAGGTAATAGCATTGAGGAGAACTGTAGCATTTTTGCCTAATCTGAATGTTCTAGTTGTCACCAGCCAGGTTGTGTGGGCAGTGAAATTTCTGTAGTAGTAGTAGTAGTAGTAGCAGTAGCAGTCGCAGTAGCAGTAGCCAGTAGTAGTATTGGTTTTGGATCTGTGCATCTTCATAGGCCTAAATTTTGCCCGTCCTTTTTAGCACCATTTCACCGAGTCTTCCTTGTCATTCCCATTGTTTTGTTCCATTTGTCTCCATTGTTGTGAAATTTTTATCTTGTCAGCGTCACTTTCATATGAGAACATGAAAGTTGTATTTGTGGTTCAGACAGCATTTTGGTTGCTGCAGTTGATGGGAGATGGGTACAGGCATCACAGAGCTGCAGTGAGGGGCACATGATGTCTCTTCCTTGAGTAGTCAGTTGATGGTTCAAGAAGAGATGATGCCAGTGGGTGATTTTCCTTAGTTGGGGGTCATTGCTTTGAGTTTCCTTCAGCACTTTGACACTGTTGTATGGATGACCTGAAGGGCATATGACCTGTAAAATCTGCACCAACTATACCGAGCAGTTTTTCAAAGAAGAAGATAATCGAGTGAGCGATGTGGAAGATGGTTGTTAAAACGACGTTTGTGTATGCGTGGTTGACAGGTGAACCTGCAGTCTGAGGAGTATGGCAAGCACTTGATGGGCGTCGAAGATCTGCTGCAGAAACACAGCATCATCGAGTCAGACATCGCCATCGTCGGCGCTCGTGTCGAGGCAATCAATGCACAGGCGCAGACGTTTGTTGACACTGACTTCCCGGACGTTGGAGGTTAGCAGCCAGTAGTAACATTGCCGAGTTACTTACTTTAAATTGGATTACTTTGATTTTGATTGCAGATTGAGTGAATTGTGTGCAGTGCATGTTACATAGGTGCATTGCATCATTCACCAGTGACGATGGTGAATAGCAGATAACCAGTATGAACTCTCATGTGGGTTGTAATGCTTTCTTTTGCTGTTCCCGATATGCTGTCACTGACATCCTTGCTGGCGCATGTATCTCCACTCAGCTTAGAGCCTCAGTGTTGCTTTTATTAGAGTTACTGTTTGTCAGAGAGGGTATTTTTTAACTGTTCTGTATTGTCGTCACACAATATTGATGATTTGATTGATTTTATATGCATTTCTTGATGTGAATTAAATAATAATAATAATAATAAGTACAGAAGAATAAAGTCAGATAATCACTAACAAATGAGAAGGTGAGAGTAAAATCAAGGCTACAGAGCTAATATAAAATTAAAGTAACAAACTTTACAGCTGGTAACTGTGAAGAAGTGTGATTAATTAAAATCTAAAATTGAATTTTTGACTAAAATTAACTATTAATTAATTGTTAATTTTGAAAAAGTTAACTATTACAAAAAATTTAATCTCTACCAGCTCTAATTGATAGTGATGCTAGTTTTTTTTGTGATAACAAATGAATTTACATTTTTACAACATGACTGAAGTTTTAACTTATTTGACTTGTCCTGAGTCACAGTAGTGAATAAAAAAGGTCAATAACTGTAATGTTTTGTCGAGGTACAGGTTCCATAGGTAGTGATAGACTGGACCCTCTGTGTCACTGTAAGGGTCTAAATACATTTGTAAATCGATTAGGAACTCAGGATTAGACAATTCTAGCCAAATTACAAGTATTTGACTTTTTGCTGATCATGTCAATTTTGTCAAAGTATGAGTGAACTAAGCTTCTTTTACTCGCTTTTAAACTAAAACTATTACATGCACTGTTAACAGACAACACCAAAAAGCACCTGAGCTGCTAAATGACGGCACACATAGAGGCTAATAGGTAAAACAAGTAAATAAATAAATATTGGCTGTAACCATAACTGTCAAATGGTTATGGAAGGTGGAGTGACCCTAACCAAACTGTAACTGAACCGTTTCAGCGGTTATTTGAGCATCACTATGGCATATAAATGTTTTAAAAATGAAAGTTAACCTGGACATTTGTAAAATGCCTTTAAATAGCAGTAGCATTTTCTAAAGTGCTCAAATATGGCAACACACAGTTTTGCCTGCACACAAGCCATACCTGCCTTTACTCCCCAGCCACAGAGCATCACCGCCCTTTGGTGGTACTCATTTTACCATCCCACGGAAGGTTGAAGGCTGAGTCGACCTGGGTGGCTGATTACATACCGAAATAAAGTGTCGCCGCCGAGAGTTGAACCCAGACACAGTCACCTATCCCAGTACTAATCGTGCTCGGCATAGGTTAACTTCGTTAATCAAGACCAACGCGCTACCACTATGCCAAACAGCCTTCTGTAGCTCTCGTTCAGTGCATTGACAATGTTGGTCTGATAACAGGAAGGACGTTCGGTCCATAAACAGTAAGGATGTACTGGATATCCAGTTCTGGCCGGATATTTGGCCACTTTTCACTGTCTGGTTCTGGTTCCTGACAGTCAAGAAACCAGAAAATGAAAGTGGATAATTTTACTTTACAGGACATCAGAAGCTCAAACATGAAACTTGTGACTCCGGTGTGACTGAAACATGCTGCAACTGGTCTCACGACAGGACGAGTGTTGCTGTGTCTACACCAGCTGTCCAGTGCCAATACCAGCTGATGCCAGTACCAGTGGTTGGTAACTGGGGTAACTCCAGAAAAATAGGCCCTGTAAACAAAATCGGTGAAAGAACTGGGTATGTGTGTGTGCAGGGTACAAGCCATGCAGTCCACAGCTAGTGAGTGATCGCATCGTACATGTGACGGCGGCATATGAGGAGCTGCTGCGGCTGGCCAACGAGAGACAGTCACGTCTGAAGGAGGCTCGCAAGATGTGGCAGTTCTACGACGACGTGGAGGATGAGGAGGCTTGGATCAAGGAGAAGGAGCAGATCATGTCGTCGCCGGATCTTGGACATGACTTGACAAGCATACGATTGCTCCTCACCAAACACAAGGTCTGATGCTACCTCACTGGACCGCTTGCTGTTGTCAGTTACTTGTGAGTTACGGTGATTAATCTAACGCAGTTCCATGCACTTGAGTGAACTGTCTTTCTGCAGTTTGTATCGTAATTGTTTTTTTAAATGGTTGTTGTTGTTATTATTTAACATTATGGTCAGTCCATTTTCTTGTGCACTTTATGCAGATTAGTAGATAGCAAAGCCAGTTTATTTTAAGTGTTTGAGGCATGAGCAATTCCACTGGATGCATTGCCATCAATTTTTGTCAGCAATGTGCAGGTTGTTTTTGATAGAACAAAGAAAACTTGATTGGAATTACGTTTAGTTTGGTCATTGTTTACAATTACGTATGCATGTTTGTCGTGTGTTTTTTTTGTCTTAGTAGTGTTGACATATGGACTGTCAGTCAGTATAACATACTGTGCGCAGTATGCAATACAACACAGAATTGTGAGGTGCACAGTGATATGCACACACACACATGAGCATTTCTTACAGACGACTGTTAGTGGACGTTCAGGCGTAGCGTTCTGTATGTTTTTGCTGTCGGTTGTTTCTGTTCTGTCTCTGTAAGCATTGGTTTTTCCTCTGTAATTTCTTCTGTATGTTTTTGGTTCACGGCCAAGTGACCATTATTTTCGTAGTGTCTGTCTGTTTGTCTGTCTGTCTGTTTGTTTGTGCCGAGTTTTTCTCAGCCATCTTTGATCCGATTTCAGTCAAACTAGGACATATGTTATATGTCTGGGTCTAGTTGTGTCCCCTAAAATATAGGGGCTGTGCGACCCCTGGGGGCTGGGTGACCCCTAAAAAACTAGTATTTTTAGGGGTTTTGGGGCTCAAAAAACTATCTCGTCCTACAGTTTTGATCGGATTGTCCTGATTTTTGGTTATATTGTACAACGCACCAATACTAAAATTCTCGAGCCATTTTTTTGCAATTTCCTTCTTGAACCCAAATTATGACATCATCAATGACGTCATTTCCGGTTTTGCAAAAGTTGTTGTAGGGCGATGCGGTTTGCACCATTGGATAGCTCAGAGGATTTCTTGGGGCGAGATGGTCTCGGTTTTTCTCTGTATCTTATAGTTTCCGAGTTATGACGTCATAATGACGTAATTTGCAGGTTTGCGATCGTTGTCGTACAGCGATGCGGATTGCACCCCCGGCCGTGAACCATCGTAGCGTAGCCGCTAGTCTTAGTTATTGTGAGTTTGTTGTCAGTACCAGTGTGATGGATTGCATGGAATACTTGTTGCCAAATGACCCTATGAATGCCAAAGCGCCTCTGTATCCGTTACAGGACTTTAAGGCGCTATATAAATACTGTATTATTATTATTATTATTATTACCAGTTGACCATAGTAAGCAGACATTAAATTCGGTCATATACTTACTGCACTGCTGCATGAAAAAGTTCCACCTTAAAGATGGCTATATGCAAACCCATGCAAGCCCTTACATTGGCAGCTGCTAAAGGGTTGCCCTCTTTCATGTTGTCCAGTGGCATGTTTGTGCATTTGGATGCAGGCGAATGAGGATGAACTGCACTCTCGTCACTCACACCTCCCGACAGTGCTGCAAGTCGGCCACGACCTCATCAGAGCCGATAACTTTGGATCCGAGAAGATTCAGAATCGCATCGACAGCATTGAGGAGCAGTGGAAGAACCTGCTGGAGCTTGCTAACTTCCGCCGACGACGACTCATGGAGGCTGTCGACTTCTACCAGGTATCTGCACTGCCTTGAAATCATGCGTACCTGCATGTTACGGTGGAAGCACCTGTGAACATTTTGACTGATATTATAAGTTATAAGTGTATGGAAGGTGGCGTGGTGGTGTAACGGGTAAGGCATTTGGGCTTGCGATCAGTAGGTTGCAGGTTCAAATCCTGCTCGAGGCAATGCTGCGTGGGCAAGTTGTTTACACCTATGTGCCTCTGTCACCAAGCAGTATAACTTGGTACTGGCCAAAGGGCGGTGATGCTCTGTGGCTGGGGAGGTAACTGCAGGCCTGGCGGAAAGTAATGGCAGCCTACCGCTGGGTGGATGACTTAACGGTCACCTGCGGGCTGACTGCCTGTACACCGGGATCAGCTCCAGGCCGAGCGCTCGGTATCGAGTATGGGAAGCCTTTACCTTTATCTTTTTATAAATGTATGGAGATTACTTACAGTGACACTTGCAGTGAGATTATTGGTTTATGTTTTATGCAAAGACTTTTAAATATTTGTATTTTTAACAAACTATGGTTTTTGTTGAAAGCAAGATTTGTTAGTTGTCAGAATGTCTGTTCTTTTTTAACTGTTAAACCAAATTCCATGCCATTTGCGGTATTTTGAATCCAGCTTAGTACAAAACATAAAATCCAATAAGCATAAAAAGTCAGGCGATACATGCAAAAAAAACAGAAAACCCAGTGAGCCTGAAAAGTCGGTAAAAGCACATGACAGTAGGTCGTCGGTGTGGCTTGGTATTGCAGTTCTTCTCGGATGCGGACGACGTCGACACTTGGATGTTGGACATGCTGCGTCTTGTGTCAAGCGAAGATGTTGGCCACGATGAAGCCAGCGTCCAGTCACTGGTCAAGAAACACAAGGTCTGCTGCATTTGTTTGTTTTCATTCAGCTTACTGTTCACTGCTTTGACTCTGTTGGTTGGACAACAGAAGGACACTGGATCCGTAAAAATCCAGCTCCAGAAATATAAGTGGTTTTCCTTTCTGACACTTGCCATGAAAGAAGAAGTAAACCATTTAAGCAATAACTACAGAGCTGGTAGTTGCTGTATTGTCTTTCTTATCGTATTTCTGATCAATTCTTGTTGCCATTACCCTTAGAAATTAGACTGCGTTAAACGTTGTGACCCAGCTCATTTTGTACATTGATTTAGTCACATTTGATAATGCAGACAAAAAGAGCTTGCAGTAGCAGCTAATCAGCCATAGTGATAGTGTGAAAGTAAGTAATTGATTTTCACACAGTGATTGTAGTGCAGTGTACTAGGAATGGTGAAGTAATGACATTGTTAGAGAGATGTTGTAGACATTCATGTGCTTGCTGTCAGTACATTGTGGTCCTCTATAAATCCCACTCATTAGTCTAGACATCTGCTGTATTCACTAAGCGTTTACCCTGGAACTTGATTAGCTGTCATTCGACATTTAGTTACTTACTGTCTTACTTGCTTAAACAGATTAGAGAGTAATAGCTTGTGATTATGATGTGTTTTATAGAACATTACTGAAGAGTTGCACAGCAACCGAACTGCAATTGACGCACTGCATGAGCAGGCATCCAATCTTGGTGAACAGGTATGTTGCTTCATGATGTTGTCTGTTATTGAGTCACTTCAAGTAATTTTGTACTTCCTCTTAGTGTTCATTCATTGTGGAGATATGATGTTATTTGCTGTTTAGTAGTCAACATTTTCGAAGCGTATTAACGTGTTTTTAGTTGCTGGGACTTATAGTAGTCAAAGAAATAGCATTGCAGCGAGAAGCTTTTCTTATTTGACGGTCTGAATTGTTCATTTTATATTCTCAAAGCAACGTGTATGTTGTTTTACCTGTTGTGTGATTGGTACTTATTTTTTTCTATTTGTTTCAAAGGAGCAGCCATAGTTGAGTTGTTAAGGTACTGGACTCTTAGGTGTGACACATGTTGGATTCTTGAGTCATATGAGTCATTGAATGCTTTGACCTCAGAAAAGACATCTTGCTGTAATAACTGAAGAAAAGTATCACTTACACTTAAATATATTCAAGCCATTGACTACGGTAGTGCATGATGTTAAAGGGTCATGGTTCTTAAATTTTTGATAGCAATGAATGTCGTGAGAATATTGGTATTCGTCAGTGTTAAAGGTTACTGAATATCATATGGGTCAGTGATAAAGATGTTGCTCGGGAATGTTGCATGGTGTGTATGATATGTTCATGTAGGATCGTGAGTCACCAGAGGTGCGCAGTCGCCTGGACAGCGTTGAGCGTCGTTATCATGAGCTGCTGGAGCTGACGGAACTACGCAAGCAGCGGCTGCTTGATGCCCTGGCACTCTACAAGCTCTACAATGATGCTGATGGCGTGGAGCAGTGGATTGCTGAGAAGGCATGTAGTTTTGTAATGTGTCCATTCTTCAATTCATAGACTGTTTTTCATAACACTGTACTTATTTATCAGTCCACTTCTCCTTGCCAAATTTCACCCCCATCAGTGCAAAGATAAGGGTATATGGTCCCCAAAACTGAAAATTTTACTAAAATTTGACTAAATTTCCACGATAAATGCCCCACAGGGGCGTATCCCTTGAGTGATTTTTAACAAGATTTGCAGATTTTGTATCTTGTTTCAGGATGCATTAGTGTTTAAAATTTGGATGGATTTGCTCAAGCAGCGAAACTATGCGTCGGATCCCTAATGGTAAGCTTGAAAAACAGTACAGATATTTGTTGCTGTACATTTGTGCTTGGTTGATTGCTTGACATTGTGCATGATGCAAGAAGCAGTTGAAATTAGTGATGAATCACTGAATGATGACATTTATTTTGAGATATCTCTGTTAGATATTGAATTTGTAGTCTGTATCTCTGTATGTATCTGTAAAATCCGTTCGAGATAAGCCGTCAAGTTTAGCAAGCTGCTGATAATCTGTAGTTTAATGTTACTTGTCATAGTTTCGACTGTGATTTTGTTTTTTATGTATTCAGTTTGT
>Ga0209259_1000820_pt1 | contig 10150 bp, 6 predicted proteins | sample WorMetGr2BELIZE1_FD_187417 | JGI IMG/M metagenome (GOLD analysis project Ga0209259, IMG submission 187417) | Marine gutless worms symbiont microbial communities from Max Planck institute for Marine Microbiology, Germany - Inanidrilus... ...
GTTTCAGTGTTTTATTTCTGCTTCGTTTCATATGTCTGAGATAAAACTGAAATAAAACAGTTTTGTTTCATTTGTAGGCGTCCTTTAAGCTGCGTTTAACTAGTGGCTCAGCTGTGAACTCACGGCCGCTAAACAAATGTCCCACACCGCCTTCTTCCGTTCCTTGGCTTTCTCTCCTCCACTGTCTCTCATGGCTGTGAATTAATCCTACTCACACTCCTTGGAATGTCATAAAACATTCCGGAGTTTGATTAGTTCACTTTATTTAAAATTACAATTATGCTGGCAATATCTGGAATATCCGGAATAAACTTTTTTTCTCAGAACTGGGGTTTTCGAATGGGGGGGTTCTTTTTGTCTATACGCTGTTGCTGCGCCGATGCATTTAACTCGTCTATTTTTATACAGAATGATGCCGCTACATTGAACGTCTGTTGATGTCTTCTTGCATTAGCCCACACCGAGCACGCATGCATCTCTCTAGTGCCTTTACCATCCAGCTCCAGTGTTTACCAATGACAGGCTTAGAATCATCTGGCTACGAAATCAGTCAGAAAAAATGCAACACTTTCTCTGCCGATTTTTTGTCATCTTCCTCGGAATTATAACCGCAATATATAACTCCCTGCGTTCTTGAAATGAAAAAAATAATATCGGCTGAAGAAGTGGAACGGATAAGCCTGCGTATCCATAAGTCCCGTTTCGTGTTTAAATTGTTTTACGTTGTTTAGTTGTTGAACTGCAGACGTACGTTTTCGCTGCCGTTCAGAAAGGCACGTGAGGATTGGCTCGATCCACAATAAATCTCCGTCACAAAGTTTGGAGTGGAGCGCAGTTCTGAGCAGCAACATTTTCTGTCGTAAAGTTAATAGAAACGAATATTTGAGATGTCGCGACGCCGTTATAGCACCTTTGGGGACACTGGGATGTGCGAACTCCTCACTTTTTTGGGGTAACCGGAGCCGTCGTGAAACAAACGAATGAATGCCACAAATGTAAATGTCTTGAATAAAAATCACAGATTAGGAGATGGTTGGGGGTCGTGCCTTTACTGCTAGAGGTCGTCTCTGATATAGCCATATTTGTGCTGAAAAGGGACGTTAAACTCCAACTAACTAACTAACTACTGCTAGAGGTTGGACGCTGGTGTAGATGGCAAGGCAGATTGTGTAACACTGTGCAATGGTGCTGCCGTCTGGTGAACTTGGGTGATGACAACTTGAACTCTTTCCTCCGACATGCGGAGATCTTACGTTTTACGACTGCACGACAGTCGGCGCCACTGTCTCATCGGTCAGTTGCTAGTGGTCCTAGCAGTGGCTCTGCTACTTAGGCCACTATAAAAATTTTTTGATTGATTGATTGATTGATTCGCTGCCGCTACAGTCCACGTATGTACATAAGCGATGTCGAATGCGTATATTTATTATTTGGCTGTTGATAGTTTCGTCTTCGTTGTTCGTCTGTTATGTAAGTCGATCGAATGTTTGTTGAAGCGCATTCCATGATCCTGTGTAGGCCTATACGTGCAGTGGCGAACTTAAACCCCGTTTGCACGATACAACCGGTTGTCAAACGGGTTTGACAACCGGTTTGACAACAGGTTGTATCGTGTAAACGGGGCTTTAGGATTGTTGAAAGTTGCCACGTCTTCTAAACTCTTCTGTCACAGTATCGTTCACTCGTGTCTGATGACTGAGTTTCGAGCGGAAATTTGTAAGTTTCTGGTAAAATATATTTTTCCGATTTTCAGCAGTGCGCAGATGCAAGAGCCTCTACCGACGTGTAGTGCCTCGATAATTTTCTAGAATTTTTCGTTCGGAATTTTCATTTTTTTTCATTCTGTCACTCTTGTTATTTTTGAAGCAGCTGACGTGTTGTTCCACGATACTCAACAGTGACGGCTGAATTAGTACCATTCTCGGCGTTCGTCTAATCGTTAGCCACCCTGTTGTTTTTATCATAGTATATACACTGTTGGTCAAAAACAATGTCATCTTGATCGTAACTTCGACAATGTTCACCGACAAACTCAGTAGTAAGTTTTAAGGTGGTTCTTGAAGACGATCCCATCGCGTCTTAGACTACCCGCGTCGCTACACCATCTTGTAAAACCGAGTCTCTTATGAATGAATTGTGACACTCGACCAATATTTGGCAAAGTTACGTCTGCGGATAAGAAGGTTAATGGTCGTCTTGAGCGGTCTATGTGCCGAGACATTGGCTTGTCCCGGTGAAAGATGAAGTACTCGCCGCATGGCGTATGGCGGTCAGCAACTGTTGCGTGATTACTGTACGTTCAAATTGACGCTGACTCTGATGGCATCGACAAATGTCAAGCTGGTATTGTGACAAGCCCAGCGACTCACCGAACGTTGATCTGTCTTTATTGCTACAGGCGTGTATACAGTCGGTCATTCTGTGGGTGTTTTTTCGGTGTGGCTACTGCAGTGAAATATCTTTTCGTCAGTGGACAAAATGATGCTAGCGTTACTGGACGAGCATTTTTCAGCGTTTGAAGGTTTTCAGCGTGGCGGTTCACTTTACCGAGTTCTTGGACACGGCACGTTTTGACAAGGTAATGCAGCGACGTGATTAAGTACGGTGAGATCCTTAATGAACGTCACTTTACTACAAGTTTACTGTTAAAAGCCAAATTCCATTACGCTAGTTGGTTCGGAGCTGGTTCGAACCAGATAGCATAATGGAAGTGGGCTTTAAGTGCGCGGTCGAAAGACTTTGAAAATCGGTCAACATTGGACGAAGCTGCGAACAACGGAATAATAATGTAATCTCGTTTGACTGACTCACTGTTGCCTGTGTACATATGTGTAGGCCTATATGTGTGTATGTATATATGAGAAAAAAAGAGTCATTTTCGTCTTTTTCGTCGGTGCTTTCGATGTCTTTTTACGGCTGAAATTGTCTAAAACTGCACTCGACTGGACTACATATCGTAACTAACTGTCGCCGCGAGCTAGAACTTTCACCCTACATATTCTGTGCAATCACATCTGATTTAACTCTCTGTTATGAGTTCGGTGCAGTAGACTAAGCTGGCTACGTCCGTCCCCGATTAATGCACGATGCACATTTCCGCGTTGATACTTCGCCCGCGGGAGCGGTTGCGAAGTATTGTGATGAGTATGTATGTCTGTCTGTCTCTGTGTCTGTCTGTCCGCGAGGATATCTCCAGAACCACACGCGCGATCTTTACCAAATTTTTTGCGCATGTTGCCTGTGTCCGTGGCTCGGTCCTTCTCTGACATGTTTACGATAGGCCGCATCGCCGGAAAGGGATTTTCTTTCCCATTGAAAATGCGTTGTCGGCCGGAAACGGGGGGATAGGAGTGTACAGCGCGTGCGAAGTATGCTGTCTATGATTGATTTGTTTCGTGCAATTGTGGCATTACGCAAACAACGCGGTCGGTGTTTGCTACAAGTGCACGATATGCTGCTTCTGCGCGTCACTGATCACAGCTGCCTTTCTATAGGTGCTTGCGATACGTGAAACGGCTGCATAAAAGATAAGTATACAATCGTGAAATAATATTTAAAGGCAGTTCTAAAAACATTAGAAGGCGACTGATATATAGAGATTTTAAGAAAGATAATAAAGATACGGTTGAACGTTTTGAGTAATTGCAAATATTTCGCGGAAAACGCTTATAAAATCTGTAGATTTCTGTCACGTCCGAAATACGCGAATGCGGAGTACACTACACTCTGATTTTGAAGTAAAACCTTGCTGCAAAATAGCGTGGTTCATCAGAGACGCTGTGGCTTTGATCGGTAGTCGGCCAGTCGTGTTAAAATTTCTGTATTCGTCTAATTTTTACTTATTTTAAAATTTTCAGATGCAAATAATTTCAGATCCTGTGTTCATGCATGCATCGGTGTATAATAGAGTACGGTGCTAGTATAATAAGCTGCTGTTTCCGTGCTTTTTTCTGTTTAAATAATTAAAATTTATTATCTTACTATATGACTTGCTGTTACGAGACGTTGTATTTGCAAGTGCTGGCGTTATCTATTCATTCTACCCGAGAAATTAGACGATAGCTGAAAACGGCCAAAGGGCCTGTCAGTTACTCGTTTTGTGTACTCGAGATAATCGAGCGTCGTATATAAGACTTAAGTAATCTGTGATTTGACAAGACTTACCCTGTGTGTTAGCATTTTCGTAACCTAGGGCCCTATAACGTTTGCCAGTCATACTGGTAATCACGACCATGGTTATAAGATAAAAAGACTTTTTATCTTATAACCATGATCACAACTGTGATTCGTAATGTATAAAAGTGTATAAAGTCTTCCTGTAATTGTGCGTCCTGAAAGATCTAGCTCTGTTGTTGTTGTAGGCTTGTGACATTAAACCTGAGTTTTACACGGAGAAGTAAGTAAGTCTTGACACAGTCGTATCACGCGACAGCAGCGCCCCCTGGCGAGTGATGTTCTCTTCATCGTTGGCAGTTTTTAGCGAACGTGAACTCACTCAAGTTCACGTTCGCTCGCTATTTGCTGTCGCCCGTCCGTCTGTCTGTCGTCTGTAACGTTCGTGCGCCCTACTCAGGCGGTTCAAATTTTCGGCAATATTTCTACGACATTAGGTACCTTGGCCATCCATTGACATCCGCTGAAAATTTCACGGAGATCGTCCCAGGGGAACCCCTCCGCCGGGGGAGTTAAACATAAGAGGGGTAGCCAAGTAGCGATTTCGGACGTATCGACAATCTCGGAAACGGGCGCACTGTGTAAAAGTTCACGTTCGCTATCTCATCTGCTGATGAGTTCTTGTACGTTTCTGTTTGAAAGTGTTCAGTAATGCGTGGCGTCTTCGTTGTTTGTTACAGAAATCTCTCGAGACTGATTTTGTTAAACCGCCAGCGTGATCTGCATGCGAGATGTTTTATATCGTAATTTCAGACGCTAAGCAGTGTACAAGTACAACAGAGTGCGCAGTGCACGGTGATATTATTATTTTGTTTTAGCTGTCAGCTGATGTCCGAACATTTTGCACACTTCTACCACAGCTGTTACACGTGATTATATTGGCATTTAATGTAATCTTTGTAGAACGCATACGTAAAAGTGCTCTGCAACAGTTTTTAGAGTGATTGTTAAAAAGTTTTATCACGCCGTGTTCAGTCACAAACGTCTGATAAATTTTTGTTGCATCTCGTGTCGCTTTGGTGGCGCTGAATCGTTAAAACCTACATTCAGGTGTCATCGTGTTGAAAACTTGCAACTTGCAGTATGTTTTAGACTAAACTCAGCTTTCCTCATTCATACGCATTTCCAGCTACTACCAGCTACTACCAGCTCGTTGAGCTGGTGATAATGGCAGCTTGTCGGTGATGAAGGATTATTTGGAGAACGATTTCAGGCAGCGAGTTGTGACGGACGGTCGGAATTCAGACAGCAGACAAGTGCCTAGCGTGAACAAGAGCTCAGCACTCAGCAGCTGCCGAGATGGGCGACCGTTTGGCCACAAGAGGTGTCTGTCGAAAAGCGGTGGGACTGCTGTGCCCCCTTTGGGGGGGGGGAGCTGGGTCCCCCATCTAACACAATGTGGCCTGGGCCTAGGCCTGCTTCCATACCAAGTGGCATCTTGATCCATCCAACCGTTTGGCCACAATACACCAACGTCACAGACAGAGACAGGACAGACAACGGTCTGATAGCATTTTACAAACGGTCGCGCAGAAACCCGTCGAGAGAAAAGTTCTGTGAGTTGAGGCAGAAGCGAAAACGGAACTCGTCAAGTGGTCAAGTGGTCAAGTGGTCATGAAACTCATAACAAGACGATCTAAGACCGCACGACATTCAAGTTTTGTTGAACGATAAAACTCTATCGTACAAAAATAACCGAGAATCGTAAACAGTTGAGAAGTGTCGACCGGTTCGATACGTAATACTGCAGTGTTCAAGTCGGAAGAGTCAAACGTGCCGATGTCGAACTGTCACAAGACTTCGTGGCATACATGTCGGCTGGAGTACATGCACCGTGTCTCAAAAACGTCCCACCTTTGTCTTGCTATAACTTTGACGTACGTGAACGGATTTTGATATTTTTGGCAGAAATGTTACCGAGATCTTTTTTATTTTGGTGGAAAGGCAATGTGGATTTATTTATGGTCGCCCTGTGTAATAGGGCAGACCATATATATTTTCATGCTGTGGTTTGTTCTTCTTTTCTTTTCCTCGCCTAATCTCAGCCGCCGCAGATTGGATGTCTGCCATACTTCCACACATGGTGTGGCCTTAGTGCGAATTTAGAATGCAGGTGTGAAACCTGCTGCACGCGCTTGTTGAAAACACAGGACGCAAAAAAGTCGCCAAAAATCGCCATCTGGGCACCATCGCACAACTTTGTCGGGCTATATCTTCGCAACTAAGACACGTATCGACAATCGGAAAAAAACTTGTTAAGAAGCAATACGTCCTCCACATGTCCCCACAATATGGTGAAATTCGGCCTACTAGCGGCTGAGATCGGTTGACCAGTTTGAGGCACCCCTACAAATTTCAACGGGTTTCGCGTCTTGGCAGCGTTACTGCACGGCATCTACTAGTGGGCGTCAGGCAAACTTTGCGGCGTTGAACAGAGGGCGCCACCTATATTCGGCAGGGCGACCGTCACGTTGGGCATTGGCCCACATTTCTAGTTAGCAATTACTTCACAACAGAAATTTAATTTTCAAAATGATGATGATTTGGTAGTCTTAAGTGTCGTGAACTAAAGATGAAGCTTATAAGCTTCAAATTCTCGATGAAAGCTGGGCTGAATAGTCTGTCTAGATGTCAAGCTGTTAAGCTGCACGGCGGAGGCGGGCAAGGTTATGGTTGAAATGAGATCGACATACATGGCAGGTTGAACAATAAAGCGAACAGCTTCAGTGTTTCATCTTTTTGACGATCCAGCCACTTCGACAATGGGAGTCAAATCTGGTTCCCATTGTCGACATTGGCGGTACGTGACTGCTGTAAGTTTGTCCTTCTCCGTTGACTTTGATCGTCGGCCTTACAACACCTGCTGCAGTTGTGACAGTTGATTGACAGCGAGGACAGTTAGACAACGGCGGCATGAGATGAGTCAACGACGTCGACGATGTCGGTCACTGCGTGTTATTGCAGCTCTGCCACGAGTCAACAGCCAGCTTGATGGTCACCGCTGTCAGCTTGGTGATTCCTCTCCGCCACGCTCCACAGCTCCGTCCACAGCTCCATTCACTGCTCCACAGCTCCATCCACAGCTCCGACAGCTCTTTTCCTCTACAAAATCAAACCCGTTTGCACGACGCAATGCGTCTGTTTCTCGCAGAACGGATTCAGGACTTGCCGGAGGTACTAGTATCTATCTATCTACTCATCGGTCGCAGTTGTCAACATGTGACCGTTGAAAGCGACGACACCATTAGCGGTGCGGAGGTATGCTGCGCCGGAAACATGTTAAAAATTGATTTGAAATGGAGTGAGCAAGAGAGAGAGAGAGAGAGAGAGAGAGAGAGAGAGTAAACAGTGAACGATACAATCGTAAGACAGGACAGACGTAAGACGGGAGGGCCGGTGATGATCATCCAGCCCATCCGTCATTGGCTTCTCATAGACGCTATACAACTGCGTAGTAGGTTCTATGTTATAGATTATCCATTGTTCAATATCTCTGTCAATGCCAGATGCTGCTGCCACTGCGTGGACAGGGCGTTCAAAATGAACACGACCCGTAAACAGAGCCCGTGGACACAGCTAATGTGTACGGAGAAAATGAATAAAATTACTCACCTTGTTACTCACCTTGTGTGGCCTCACCAGCCAGAAAACTAACCAGGGAGGCCTATAAGGCTCAGCGGATCAGTCCATGAAGAAGCCCATCCTTGTTTCCCTAATTTTGTTTAGGCACCCCTTGAACGCACTGATGCTGGAAGCACCAACCGCCCGCTGATCCAGCTGATTCCATCTGATGATTACTCTATTAGAGAAAAAAATACTTACAGCAGTCCCGTGTACACCGAAATTTAGCAAGTTTCCAAGAATGGCCTCTAGTTCCCTTTATGTTATCATCTAGGGTAAACAGCTCGTTTAGCTTAATCCTCGACAGCCCAATTACATATTTTAAAAACCTCAATGAGGTCCTGCCTATTCCTGCTCTCTTCAAGTGTCCATAACTTTAAACACTGTAATCTTTCATCATATATCTGTCCTTCCATGTTGTTAATCGTCTTTGTAAATCTCTTCTGAACCTTCTCGATCAACTTTTTGTCTTTTATATAGTGTGGATTCCAAGCACTAACACAGTATTCAACATGAGGCCTAACGAGTGTTTTATACAGACTCATCATTACTCTGGTATCCTTATGCCTAATTGTCCTTTTGATCATACCCAATACTCTAGTGGCCTTGTTAAAGGCGTACATGCACTGCTTAGGACACTTCATATCATCTGATATCCAAACACCTAGATCCTTTTCGCAGCTTACTGTGGTAATTACTGGTAATCATTTTAAAAAATGACGCTCACTACTTGACTGCCGTTCAGTAACGCTGCCAAGACGCGAAAGCCGTTGAAATTTGCAGGGGTCCCCCAAACTGGTAAACCGATCTCAGCCGCTAGTAGGCCGAAGTTCACCATATTGTGGGGACACATATTGCTGCCTAACAAGTTTTTTTCCGATTGTCGATACGTGCCTTAGTTGCGAAGACATAGCTCAACAAAGTTGTGCGATGGTGCCCAGATGGCGATTTTTGGCGACTTTTTTGCGTCCTGTATTTTCAGCGAGCCGCCTGCAGCAGGTTTCAGACCTGCATCTTAAATTCGCACTAAGGCCATAGCATGTGTGGAAGTATGGCAGACATCCAATCTGCGGCGGCTGAGATTAGGCGAGGAAAAAAAGAAGAAAGAAGAAGAAAGAACAAACTACAGCACGAACATATAATGATCTGCCCTATTCCATATGGCGACCATAAAAGTCGCTATCACACTGTTTCTGGGACATAAATACAACGTGAGCCATAAAAAACGAAGCCAACTTATTCTCGTCCGTAACTCGTGAAAAATCAACGGATTTTAATGCAGTTTTCACTGTTAGAATTAACGATGAACGATACATGTGACGTTATGAACTTCATCCACCTCACCTAATTAATGCTGCTACACTACCTTGTGAAAGTCGAAACAGTAAAAATGTAATATTACAGTGGGATATTACCAAAGAAAATTGCATCAAACGTATCGTATATGCTTCATCGAAATGGACGTGTAGATTATAAAATTTGGGGTGTTATGCAACAATGCGTGTACAGAACAAAGACTTGTGACGTCTATGACCTGCAAAAATGCTTGCCGCAAACTTCGGTTGACTTTGAACAGAACATTATCGAGGCTGCGATTGACCAGTTGCGCGACAGTCTGAGATCATGTATGCGTGCTGGTGGCGGACACTTTGAACACATGCTCCGAAATTATTGTTCATTTGTATTATGTGGTTCATCAGAATATTTTGTGAAACTGTCAGTGTAATTTGATGCATTTGATGGCTATATAGTAGTTAACGTTAAAAGCTGAATTTGTGTTCATATGCATTTTCGGTGTTTGAACTTTAACAAGGTAGTGTAGCAACATTAAGCAGGTGAGGTGGGTGAAATTCATACCGTCACATGTGCTGTTCTTTTCTAAATCTAACAGTGAAAGCGGCATTAAAATTTGTTAACATTTGACGAAGTTACAGACAAAATTAAGTTGGCTCCGTTTTTTATGGCTCACGGTGTACATTTGTGCTGCGGCGACGTCGCAGAACAAATTACAACGATTGTCGTCATCAGTTACGTCTAATCTAGACGAAATACGTTCATTTCACAGTTCTTCAACAGACTGCAGATGAAACAAATTTTACAAACGAAATGAGTAAGTAATGGCACAAGTTAATTTTAATCGAAGACAAATGTTTCATCGATTAAAATGTTTAGATTAACTGATTAGCTAATCATCTGAAATCGCAGCCGTACAGACTGTGAACAGAGACTAAGACAACCTCGTGATTGTATTGACCAGTGACAGCAACACTGCGACATAGAATCATTTCAAACTGACGGAATGGTCCACTAGTTAGGTGGCGGTTTGGCGTTGGGCGCATCTACGTCGGGCCCGGGT
>Ga0209259_1000821_pt1 | contig 10146 bp, 13 predicted proteins | sample WorMetGr2BELIZE1_FD_187417 | JGI IMG/M metagenome (GOLD analysis project Ga0209259, IMG submission 187417) | Marine gutless worms symbiont microbial communities from Max Planck institute for Marine Microbiology, Germany - Inanidrilus... ...
TAGGCGACAAATGCCTGAAGGATGCTGAGCGGCAGTGTACCTCGTTAACAATAAGGTGCATCGCTGTCTTGGGAACGATATCACGCTGGGTCTTGTGCACAATCTTGAGGTACGAGTCGACGAGATAGCGAATGGTTTCCACCTGGCGCTCCAGCTGCGGGTCGATTGACCCCACATCATCTTTGTTCTGCATCACATATCAACAGACGCAAGTCACTGCTGAACAGCATTTTGTAAGTGATGCAGATAAAAGTGTATAATTCCTCCACATCTACCATGCCACAACAACAACAACAACAACAACTACTACTACTACTACCTACTACTACCATTTTACACCACCTCCATTATAACATAGCCGGTTTCCAGGTGAAGCTGGGTTTACTGATTCCCTAAAGTTTTCTTCCTTCACTTGTTCTGAAACAGTGATGAGGTACTGGCATGGTTATCACTCTGGAGCAAGGTGGAAATGATTTGCATATGGTCCAGCTGATGCCACTGCCACCCCATCATCTCTTGCTCCAGTAAAATGCAGAATGGTATACCCGTCTGGTGCTGGCCTACACAGGTTGTCCTGGAATAAAAGGCCACTGAATGGATGAAGTAGTTGTTCTGGAAGAGAATATCCAGTGATAAGTGGCACAAGTTTTTTCGTGGCAGACGCCCATCCTGTTACACAACCAACAGTGTCAAAGCACTGTGAGGAAACATCAAGCACTAACCCTAACCAGTGGCCTGGCCTCATCCTTTCTTCAACCACTACCGAACTCCTAGTGGAACAGGCGTCGCCCCTTTATGCCTGCTCTCCAATGCTGGCACCTATATTTATTGGCAAGCACACATTAGGAAACAGAAACGCAGCTGTGTGTCCACACCGAGGTTTCAGTTTTATCCTGTGTCTTCTCCGGGTAGACACCAGCACGCAGCAACGAGGCTTTCCAGCTGTCCACCTCCTCTTGGTTGACGGCCGACAACTCCAGCTGCTTATAATCTTTGTATACGTTTCTAAACAATACGACAAATTAGTCACTTTAACATTCTAATAACAACAACAATAACAGCAATAACAACAGAACGATAACACACAAACAGTACTACCACTACCACTACCACCGTCTTACGGCCATTATACAGGACAACCTGCATTAGCCAGAACCCCCAGTCAATGGAGGATTTTGTTGGAGCACAGTTTTACTGCACGCATGCCGTGGCTGATGGCAACTAGCACATTCGGATTAGGGAGAAGACATTACAGTTCTCCTCAACAGTGTTACCTGCACTGTCTCCGTACCAAAACGCAAACAGCAATAATAACAATATAATAACACACAATCACTCTATGACCATTTTCCACATGAACATGGGTAAGCCAGCTGCCCCCTTGACTACCTTTCTCCATTTGTTCCAAAAACCAATGTGGAAATAACTACAGCTGGATTTCTACAGGCTGCATACCCGTCCCTGTCACCAACACCACTCAAAGCGTTAACCTCAACCACAGACCACCCACCAGCATCACCCTTCATTGATCCACTAACTGATCACTGAGTGAAGAAACATTGCTCTCTGATGCCAGTACCCAACAGCAACAACAACAACATCCACAACAATGACAATAATGAAAACAAATTCACAGAGGACCATAAGACGCCGAGTCACTACAACGGCAACACAAGCAGCAGAGTGGCACTACCTCCAGTGCTCAGACACTGTTGAAACATCTGCATGTGTTTGTGTCATTGGTAGTCATATATAGACATTGCAATATCAGTTGCCTAGGCGAATTCTTAGCAGTTTCAGATAGTCTCTGCCAGTATTCAAATGGTGGCTTGTGACATCGCTGCACAACCAGAAAGGCACCTATTACTACTACATCCGTTTAACGGTCTTTTTCCAGACAACCTGGGTAAGCCGGCACCAGAAAGGTAAACCATTCGGGATTTTATTGGAGCAAGAGATGACAGGGTGGCAGTGGCATCAGTTGAATCATAAGCAAATCATTTGCACCTCGCTCTAGACAGATAACCACTCCAGTACCTCACCACTTAGGGTTTAAAATGTTTTTAAAAATGTAGAAAGGGTAAAGGTAAAGGCTTTCTCATAATTGATACCAAGCATTGAGCCTGGAGCTGATCCCGGTGTACAGGCAGTCAGCCCACAGGTGAACATAAGTCATCCACCCAGTGGTAGGCTGCCATTACTTTCTGCCAGGCCTGTGATTACCTCCCCAGCCACAGAGCATCACCACCCATTGGCTGGTACCAAGTTATACTGTTTGGTGTCAGAGGCACATAGGTGTGAACAACTTGCCTAAGGTTGTTATGCAGCGTTGCTTCGAGTAGCATTTGAACCCGCGACCTACTGATCGCAAGTCCAATGCTCTACGCCACTATTAAAATAATGTATACAAATATTATTCATCATATGGTGACTGCAGACCTTCCATCGATATTAAAGAGTGCAAACTGGTAGCGGCGGCCCATGAAGCTCGCTTCAATGTCACGGACTTGTAGGCTGTCAAGAGAAAGCATGTATTTCTTGTCCTTCTCCTACACAACAACATCAACATGCCCCAGCCACTGTAATCTGATTCTGCTGAAAATGACTGCCAATGTTTCAACTCCTGTTCTATGTGTTATTTTGTCATTTTATACTTTGTCTGCTGGATATCAAATGCTGGTCTCTCTAAGCAGAAATTCAGAGATTTTACAGAGAATTTTACACATGCATAATCACTGCGTCACTAACAGCATATACATTATCACCACTTTCACAACGGTTTTCCAAGTGAAGCTCTGCTAGCCAGTTCTCCCTGGGTTTACTTTCTGCAGGTGTTCCATAAGAAAATTGGGGGGGAAGTGGCACAAGTTTTATAGGCTGGATGCCTTTCCTATCATCCAACGAAAAGTATCAATGCAATGAAGAAAGCTCAGCACACTGTGGTCTGGCCTTATCTTTTCTTGATCCACTACTGAACTCCCAATGGAAGGGGCATTGCTCCCTTTATGCTATCCCTCCAAAGCCTGACCTATAAATTACCATTTTAACTAAAACCTAAGTTAGTTAGCTGGAGTTTAACGTCCCTTTTCAGCACAAATATGGCTATATCAGAGACGAACGGTCACAGTTTATAGAGGACACCGTTGAGTCCTCTGTTTTCCTGCCCGGGATTATCTCCCTGATCATCATGTGCATAGGAATTATTTGAAATAATTCTTTTAGTAGGCAGACGTGCTCGGGCTGAGGCTCGAATCGATCCTCGGCCACTGCGAACGTCACGCTCTACTGCACATGGTGCCCAAGTGGTTTGACCATTGGATTACATGGGCAGGGCGCAACTAAAACCTAAGACATTCAAAAGAAGCAGCTGTGGTTCAGTGGTAAAGGCTATAAATTCTCACCTGTGCAACCCAGTTTGATTTCCGCTAACACCTATTTGACGCACTGGTGCATCAGAAATGTCATCTGTCCATTCCATTCTGTAGAAAAGTCTCATCTACAAATTGCTGAATGGAAATAAAAGGCACTGACTTTACTTAAGCAACTCAGAATAGTCCACTCAGTAAGTAGACTTTGTTACAATAAACATGTAGCAAATGCCGAGTCAAGCCGAGACACAACTGTACAAACCTCCTCGTCTTTAAACCACATCAGATTCTCGGCCGTGAGAACGAACCACAGATCGGCTTTGCCTCCTTTGAACATACTGATGTTGTGCATTGACAACCAGCCTTTGCGAATCACCTACAGTGTAGAACAGACAACGTGAAAAAAATTCCACGTTCTCGACGTGAGGACATGCACACCTTAGACTTGAACACCTTAGACTTCAGTCCATTCATGCACACTGCGAAACAGCTTCTCCACTTTCTACAATGACGACAGCTACGATTTCCCAAAAGTTGTCCAACATCATCTAACTGCTGTGGAAGTGTGTTACTCCAAAACGTTCCAATCTTCTTTCCCATCTTCTTGTAACCCCATCAATGATGTCATGGTATTATGCCATCATCCATTCTATGTACGTACCCCAGCCACTGTAATCTTATTCTGCTCAAAATGACTGTGAATGTTTCAACTCCTGTTCTACGTGTTATTTTGTCATTTCATACTTCGTCCGCTGTTAATTTACATTGCTATTTCTGACATGCAATCTCCATTCACTTCATATCTGCAACAGATATACTCCAGATTTCCAAGTCATATCACAAAACAGATATGACCAATGCCAAATACAGCAACGCTTTGGTTCAGCTGTCGAGAAATCCTTGGAAATTAAATTCACATGATAATTAATTTTAACCTTTAAGCAAGGTAAATTAACACAATTATTTTTGCATTGCTTCAAATTAACAAAATTCTCAGCACAGATGTTTTAACTGTTAAGCAAGGTTAAAATTAACATAATTAGTTTAACCTTGCATAATATGAACATAATTATCAACATAGATAGATTATTAACTACTAAATTAAAAACCTAGCATACAAAGTAACACAGCAACATTACATTACATTAGTGAATATATAAACAGAATATCTGGATCACCTTCCACAAATGAAAGACAAACAGCACACCTGGTTACTTAGTTTTCTCTTGTTGGTATTTTCCGAACTCTGCTGAGCACTAGCAAAACAACAGAGAAACAATCAACAAATGTGTGACACTTATGTGGGCCTCAAACAAAATAGCAAAAATATACACAACAAGCAAACCCAAATCTAAATAAAACCTAAACTTAAACCAGCAATAAACTTTAATAACTGTTCAAATGCATGTGTGTGTCACTATGCACAACTGTCATACACAATACAGCACAGGCCAGTTCCGATAATCTTCCTCTTATCCTCCGGACAATCATCATTGCTCAGATGTTGTTTTCTGGAGGGCAGGATGTTGTTAAGCTTTTAGTTCCCATCAGTGAATGACAATGTTCTGAGGCAGGAAGGACATATGGCCCATAATAACCCTGTTCCACTAATCCCCAGTAGTTCTCTTCTGGAAAAAGCAGAAGAGGAGGACCTAAGGGGGAACTTGCTGACCCACGTCCACCTGAAAAAAACGGTCTTAAATGAAGTAGTAGCATATGTAGTTAGTCTACAGTCATCAGTGTATATGTAACACACTGGGATTACGGTATTTATCATTTTGGTATGTACTTCTTCTTCATTTCTGGCATGCACCACTAGGAGTGTGTAGCATCATATTTCGACATCAGCCTCCACAGAGGACGGTTCTGGGCCAAACTACCAAGCTAAAATCATTAAAGTACTATACTACATGTTTTACGCCTCACGTTTTCTTTTTCTGTGACTACAGTAATTTGAAAAATACAATTTATGCAGTTTCACAAGAACACTACTTCATCAGAAGACTGTCAATAAATAAGGTATACTCGATAACTGACAAAAATTTGCTGCCATAAACGTACTACATGACAACAGCATACTTGGCAAAGCCGATGAAATCCTCGTGGTTGGTATTCATGTATGAAAGCTGGATTTCAACGAGAAGGATCAGCTGTTCCTTTGCAATCTGTTCACGTTCTCTTATACGAGTGTTGACGATTCTTTCTGTTTCCTCACGCAGCAGCGGAAAACGAGCCATCTACACTCAGCAACACACTCTACTACTTAATGAATAAAAAGTAAAACAGTCAAATAAGAGGCCAGAACAAAATGTAATGACTGCTTAAAAGAGATCACAAAAGCTGATTTTTGGGATTCACAGAAGTTTATTGTTGTTTAAATCAGAAACTGCAAAACACTTGACAACGTGGCAACAGATAATTTCACATTTATAAACCCAGAGAGAATACAGTAATAGTCCACATACAAAATAATGTACAACCAGTGGACTCTGCATAGCTTTGCTCACAAACCGACTCAGAGTGATACCTTTTCAGTACAGGTGCGCACAACATTTGTCAATTCGGTAACGACCATATCAACACAAGCCAGCGATGGCTCCTTCAACTTCCCAATCTGCTTCTTCACGATTGTCTCAAATGCCATGTCAGGTGTAAACAGCCCAGTGCTGTACACAAAATGCAGCATCAAAACACACCACTTCCAACATGCAGTCAGAAACCGGCAATCGAAATAAAATTTACATAATCTGTATTGCAGCTGTCATTAAATCCTAATCCAAATGCACTGCTGTATCTCAACCCTACTGGTGTTATATCATACCTCCATTTTAATGGTCATGTTCCAGGTAAACCTAGGTAAACAGGTTCCCCTTTGGTTCTACTCCTTCAAATGTCTGGAACAGAACCTCGATGGGGACAACTGGCACAGGTTTTTGTGCTGGATAACATTCCTGTCACCCAACCATCAGCATCAAAGCACAGAAGCAAATACAATATCAGTCACTCTTCAAACATGACGATTGAAGTCATCAGGGACCACAAGCCTTAAATAACTTGAAATGGGCTACATGCAGCTTACAATATAACAGTTGCTGAAATGTCAACCTATATACAACAACAACAGTCATTTTACGGCCCTTTGTCCGGGACTACCCGGGTGAGCCGGTACCAGAAGAAACATTCACCATCTTGACCATCATCCGATCTTTATCAGCTACTTCCATCTACTACGATCTATAGCATCGTCCCTGTTCAAACTGTGTGCTTGGCAATCTTTTTGCACAACCTCTCTCCACGTAATCTTTGGTCTACCTCTTGGTCTGGAGCCCTCCACCTCATATTCCATACATTTCTTCACCCAATCAGTGTCTTCTTTTCGCAACACATGCCCATACCATCGCAACCTGTTTTGCTGTAGTATCAAGATTATATCATCTATTCCTAGTCTTTCTATCAACTCCTTACTTGGAACTCTATTTCTTACCTTAACACTAAACATCCATCTGACCATTCTCATCTCTCCTCGCTGAAGTGCCACCTCATTTTCTTTCCTGACAGGCCAGGTCTCACTTCCGTGTAGCACACTACTTCGCACACAACTGCTATACAGCCTCTCTCTCCTAATCAATGATATATCCCCATTGGTAAGCAATGGTACCAACTGCCTGAATTTATTCTATCCAATTCGGATTCTGGCCTCCACCACTGCATCAGCATCTCCATCCACACTCAACATATCACCTAGGCAGCAAAACTTATCCACTACCTCCAGATTTGCACTGGCACCAATATCTACACTTGTACGACCTGTATAAGATGCAGATATGTAGATAGCATCAACACAAGTTAACGATACAATAAAAACAAATAAGAACAGTTTAATCATACAGAATTGAAAAAAGAGATGAACAAACAACACCAACAACACCAGTATTATAGCAGCATTCAAAGCAATTCCACTGTCATCAGTGTTACAATATATTGTAGACTAGTGGCAAAGCTAGCGGTGCATAAATTACCGGATTCCATGGATGTTCTTGATGGCATAAGTAATCTCACGACGGAGTTCTTTCTCATCAAATTCAATCTGGTTAAACAAAAGCCAGTATCAGTCATAACCAAACTGCAGCAAATTTCATTCGCATACAGATATGCTTCAATAACAGTTATCACATACACACGCACATTCTTTAACAAGCCTTCTTTTTTGCCATGTTTCCACAAACAGACAGCATCTCTGTCCTATCTGTCCAACCAAGGTGGCAGCTAAGAACATATTTCTTTAATAATTTATATGTTGTTGTAATGGTTTTGCATTAATTGTCCTTCAAATACAACTAGTACATGAATTCTTGGCTCCATTTGACATTTTCCAACTTTCCAACGAGCCATTTTGCATACGTACACTTTGCGATGAAAGTTATTATTTTCAAGTTTCATTCGTTGCTCAGTTTTCAGCGACTATTTCATTTTATGGTGGGCACAAAGTTATATTTACATTTACAACGCAAGATTTCTCCAACTGTTGCAGATATGAACCTTTGGGGCTCAGTGGCACAGGATTTCTACAGGCCGGATGCCCTTCCTGTCACCCAGCCAACACCATCAACACACTGAACAAAACTCAAAGCACCAACGTTGACCAGGGAAAATCATCCACTGGCCTCATCTCTCCTTCTCTCATCACCAGACGCTTGAGGCCAGAGGCACTGCTCCCTTTATGTCAGCTCCCGATGCTGGTACCAAAGTGATCATAACAGATAAAATTTCAGCAATGTTACCACATACCTTGACCAACTCAAACGGAAAACGCTCGTGGAAAATTCGATTGATTTTGGCACCACCAGAGAGTTCTTTGGTACTGATTTCTGACCCTGCTCCTTCAATACTCTTCTCCAGGTCTTGTCCAAATGTAGTGATCATTCTATTGCAATACACTCATCAACTCATCACAACTATCCACAAGTTGAAACTCAGCATGGGACAAAAAATAAAACATTGTACACTACTGCAACACTCGCTATTCAAACATTAAAGCACCATGACATATACAGTATAACCTTATAACACATGGGACCACGTGGTAGTGACATTGGAGAACCACCAGAAAGGGAGCAATGCCCCTTCCATAAGGAGTCTGGTGGTGGATGAAGAAAAGGATGGGACCAAGCCACTGGTTGAGGTAAATGCTATGTATTCCCTTCAATGCTTTGATGTTGTTCGTTGGGTGGCAGAAAGGACAGCCAGCCCATAAAAAACCGATTCCACCATTCCCCAGACGTTCTCTTCCGGAACAGGTGAAGACCAGAGGACCAGAGGGGGAACCGTATGACACAGGTTCACATGGAAAAACGGCCACTAAAGGGAGGTAATCGTAGTAGTAATGGGCTGGTGTTTTTCTTGGCTCTGATCAACTGACTCAACTAATACCAAACAAAACTGAAACAGTTCAGCAACAACAACACAGTGAACAAAATCAGAACAATCACTGCTAAAACAGAAGTATCAACGATACACTTCAATCATCTCTTAAGGGCTGACGCTTTGGCACAGTGGTAACGGTGTTATGCACAACAATGAAGTTACTCCACATCAAGCCTGAGATGGGTAACCCTTTTACGGGCACATCATCTTCGTACTCAAATCCAGCCACCCACACCAGCTCCATCTGGCCATCTATCTCCATGAGTACGCGTATGAAAGTGAGGTAAATGATTAGCATTATCCGACTGAACAATGCAACGAAGAGCACAGAAGTGGGTCACTGACTGCATCATGGCCTTGGTCTTGCGGGTCGGGTCATCGGGTCGGAAGTTCTTGTACTCCTCCACCTCCTTCTCCATGGCCAGCAGCTGCGACTGCAGCTTGTTGCGGAAGCTTGGAAGAGTGTTGCGGATGTGATTCGTCAGCTGCTGGTTCAGTGTGCGCTGGAGGTACGGCGTGCCCATTCTGTCGGCCATGTGACTGTTCCATTCACATACACACACACGCAGTCACATCCACAGACTGCATATTCATATGACTGTTCCATTCACATACACACACACATGCAGTCATATCCACAGACACTGCATATTCATATGACTGTTCCATTCACACACACACACACACGCAGTCACGTCCACAGACTGCATATTCATATGACTGTTCCATTCACACACACACACACGCAGTCACGTCCACAGACTGCATATTCATACCACTGTCCTTCTTCTCATTACTGATCGATAGTTTACAATGTGCCAGTTATAAGTCAGAAAAACACTGGAAAGCGCTCAGAAAGCTCACACCTCCAAAAAGCATGAAAAGAAATTCCTGCATACAGAAGAAGATATTAAGTGATTTATGCAGGACATGTTATGTGCATTTCAGGCAGACCACCACAGAGTTATCAGAGCTTCAGTCAGACTTGAAAAGACAACATGGACACCCAGCCACCAGTTGGCTGAGAAGTACTGATGCTGATGTTCAATCAGCTGACATTGGCAAGACACATAGACTCCCCTGGAATAAGGCAGGTGATTGTATTTTTCAGCACTGGATTGTCAACACAGCATTAAGGTAATGCCAATGAAGAAAGATAGTTATGATATGAGATATGGTAATCAATCTGTAGAACATGAAGTTACAGATTCTTGACAACATGAACATGCCAGGTGAAGCTCAGTTAAAGGTCACCACAATTGTCAAACTTTGACACAACTTGACAAGCCCTACAAAGCACTATTAACATCACTTGTATATTTTCAGCAGTTGTGCTCTTGGGATCAAAATCAAA
>Ga0209259_1000822_pt1 | contig 10145 bp, 7 predicted proteins | sample WorMetGr2BELIZE1_FD_187417 | JGI IMG/M metagenome (GOLD analysis project Ga0209259, IMG submission 187417) | Marine gutless worms symbiont microbial communities from Max Planck institute for Marine Microbiology, Germany - Inanidrilus... ...
ATACACTGTTTTGCCAGATAACTCCATTTTAATTACAGCAAACATGCAGTCGGAAACGGGCTTTCCAAGTAGCCATCAATTAAAGTCCTACGTCGCCTCTAAGTCCCGCCTGAAATTGGCGGCGCGCTGTCCTGTCAGCGGATGCTGGCCTTCTTGTTCTTAATGTTTTAATGTAATATATTTAATAGCCATGACATCAACCCAGGAATCTGTATACAGTATGTACGTCCAGTGCATAGTGTGTTACTGTAGGTCTTATATTGTGAGTTGAAGTAATGCGTTAAGTGCACAAGTTGTGGTAAGTGTTAATATAATTTGGTGTAGATAAAGCTGGTAGCAGGAGAACACAGCCACCGTGGCAGCCACCAGCTGGTACTATAGATGTCGGTCTTCAAATATTTAACAGCTTGACTAGGAAAAAGGTTGGCAGCTAAGTTGCATTGTGACTAGAGAGTACCATAAATTTATAATATGTATGATGTTAAATAATGTGATGTTGTGTTATACTGTTCATGAACTATATATGGAGACAGCCTAGATCATATTGTAACTACTTGGTTATGGTCCCCCTATGGAATAGGGCAGACCATTATATTTTCATCCTGTGGTTTCTTCTTCTGTCTTTTTCTTTTTTTTCCTTGCCTAATCTCAGCCATCGCAGATTGAATGTCTGCCATACTTCCACACATGGTGTGGCCTTAGTGCGAATTTAGGATGCGGGTCTGAAACGTGCTGCACGTGGCTCGCTGAAAATACAGGATGCAAAAAAGTGGCCAAAAATCGCCATCTGGGCACTATCTCACAATTTTGTCGGGCTATATCTTCGCAACTACGGCACGTATCGACAATCGGAAAAAAAAACTTGTTAAGCTGCAATATGTCCTCCAGATGCCCCACAATATAGTGAACTTTGTCCACTAGCGGCTGAGATCGGTTTACCAGTTTGGGGCACCCCAGCTAGTTTCCACTGCTTTTGCGACTTGGCAGCGTTACTGCACGGCAGTCAAGTAGTGAGCATCAGCCAGACTTTGCGGCATTGAAAAAAGGGCGCCACCTATGTTCGGCAGGGCGACCATCACGTTGGGCATTGGCCCACATTCTAGTTATGGAATAAATTTAAGTTATTTATCCTGATTTAATAGGAAAATCTGAGTGCTAAAATTCAGGTTACCGGTAAGTCTGTGATACCTTGTTTACACAATCCAACCAATTGTACAACAAGTTTGACAGCAGTTGGTGCAAGAGAAAAATGTTTGTATACTCGATGCTACCTGTTGTCTAACCGGTTGAATAGGATGGACCAAAAAACTGTACATTTTTCAATATGCCATGTTGTTGCAACTGTTCAAGATAAAATGAAATAGATTTCACCAAAATATTCAGAGAGTTCAAGAGAATAAAGATCAACTTGTGGTTTTTATACAGCAGTTAAATGCAGTTGAATATTTTTTTTGTAAATTAGTTCAGTCTTGTTATACCTGATAATATTATTTCCAGCAGTTCAGCTGATGATTTTTTTGCAATAGCTGTGTGAAGTGTTGTGCTATTTTTGTCATTCTTTTATTGTACACCGTGTCTCAAGAAACGTCCCACCTTTGACAAGATACGCCCCACCTTTGACTTGCTATAGTCTTGACATACACCATCCAATTACGATAATTTTTGGCAGAAGTGTTACTGAGAAAGTAAGAAATCAGATGATGTTTTGTTTTCTCACCTCACCTCTCTAGTGCTTCTGCATTACCTTGCGAAATAGGAAACCCAGAAGACAGTGCACTGGTGCACTGTGTGTGCAACACAGTCCAACTGCTGCAGCGCTGTCAACTTCCTTTCTCCTGATCCCTGCCCCAACAGCCCTGCGGCTGAATGCATTGATTACATGATTTAGGGAGTCATACAGCGTCGTGAGTATGAATCGTGAGTCAAAAAGACTGAAGAAATCAAACAACTGATTGAATTCAGGCAATGCACTGATACAGCATTTTAGTGAAAATGTGATTTTCCTGTTTCTCCATTTTACCAGGCAATGCAGAAGCACAAGTTATTTGAAGTGGCATAGTAATATGCCTTTGATTGCTTACTCTATTAGTAACATTTCTGCCAAAAAATATCAAAACCCATTCCCATGTCTCAAAGTTATAGCAATCCAAAGGTGGGACGTTTTTTTGAGACATGATGTAGTTGTCACAAATGATTTGCACATAAATCTACTTAAATACTTCTCACCAATACTGTCTCTGTTGCCACCTTACCGTGTTAAGTTGGGTACGTTTGAAATTAATGACATTCAATAAAAGCTAAGCCTAAATTCTTCTTGCAGTAACTTTGTCATCTGTACACTGATTGTAGTCATTCTTTCACCAGTGTGATTAGGAATGATTTGCACACAAATCTGTGAAAACATTTCCCACCACATCTTAACTGTGTTGTCACCTTACCTGAGAAATCTAATAATACAAGAATATCATCAAATGTGACTAAGTTAACAAGGTAAGGTGAAAATATAGTTAACTTGTGGTGGGAAGTGTTTCAACAGTTATATGCATAAGACATTTCAGAGCATAGCAGTAAAAGAATGTCTACATTCGCCTCATATTTCACAGAGTTACCGCAAAAAAATAACATGAACTGAAAGTGAAACAATCGGAAGTAATATTTTTTTGGATATAATAAGACTGAGCTAATTTACAGTTAACAGCTGCATAAGAACTGCATTAGAATCTTTATTCTCATGAACTTTCAGAACATTTTGGTGAAAACCATTTCAGTTTTAGCTTGAACAGTCGTATCAATATGGTGAATTAAAAATATGCAGTTTTTGCCCCACCCTGTACAACCAGTAGGACAACCGGTTGTGTTGTATATCAGTCATTTTCCTGTTGGATCAACTGCTTGTCAAACCAGTTGTATGAATTAAGCATGTTTAATTCATACCACTCAACATCCGCGCATTCACTCTGGAGGACATTATTTATACAAACTTACAGCTGCTGTCAGAGTGACCAGTTGGATGAATGAAAAGATGGGGGTGTTTGTAAAACTGGTTGTTTAACGGGTTGTACAACCAGTTGTGTTGTGTAGACACTTGTCCCCATGCATTTTTTCAGCAACGGATTGGACTAGTGTCTACACAGTACAAGAAGAAGACACCTTTTAACTCGAGGGTCATTCACGCATTGCACAACAGATCAGTGTGGAGTGTTGCAGCCTGGCGTCAATGTGAACACTGTCATTGTTTTCCATGAGTTCGATTTGTGCATGAGGAGTATGCAGACATGCAGATATCCACACATAGTGTGAACGTCCTGATTGATTTCAACGAGTTTGATTGAAACAGACATGTGGATATGTGCATATCCACACATAGTGTGAACGGCCCTTTATATGTTGAGTTTTTTGTTTGAATTAAATTGTTAAATGAGTCATAAAACTGTTGACACATGTTAATACTGATAATTTCTCACAAATTATTGAACATGAGACCTTCAAGGAAGACAGTAACAGACACTGTGTGATAAATTTTCCTGTGACAATGTGTAATGTCAGTTAAGTGTGGTAACATGTAACGAATGATACTTTTATAAGTATTTACATCTTGCATGTTTGTTTGTAGGAACCATTTATTCCACAATATGGACGCAAAGTACTGTGGTACAGTTGTGGTCCAACTGTGTATGATGATGCTCATATGGGTCATGCCAGGTGATGAAAATTGCTACACAGGGCTGTAAAGTGGTTAATTTTGTAGGAATTGACGTTTGTCAGTAATTTTGAAGTTTAGTTCTGAAATTCTGTTGGTGAGTTAACAGATGGTAGTGGTGATGGTAGTGCTAATAAAGCATTGTCTGCAGGATCAGTGTTTGCATCCTATCTTCTTAATTGCATTTTCACCATTGACAATTTACTACTTTGGTACGGTTTCTGGGAGTTGTAGTTGTTTTAACTTTCGTTTTGTGTTTGATATTTTTATTCTTGGTTACTACTATATTTTTAACCCACAGTATAAATAATTGTAGATTCTTGCATTATTTATTATTATTTTTTTATTTTTGTTGAATAATGCAGATGGCATTGCACAAAAAATTAATCCCTTACAACTTTGCTGATATTTCAGCTATCCCTTAAAATTTTTAATGAGACTTTACGTGCATATTTGGAGTTCACGTCTTGCTACAATTTCATCTGGTGACCTCAATATTTAGAAAAGTATTGGATTTCAAATGCAACCGCCTTGTGATTGTAACAAGTTCAAAAATGTTGGCTGGTATTACAGCAAAGAGTTGTTTGAGAGATAAGGTGCATTACCAAATCTTGCAAGAACATGGTTTTGGAGCAAGATAGATAAGTTTGGCATTATTGGCAAGAACTGGGCAATTGTCATCATATTGATTTAAGTGGATCAGTGACTAAATGCTAGTCTGACAGTGAATTCACAAAGTCTTCAGGCACATTCAGTTACAACTGACAGAGTTGACTAACTAATGTTCACAAAAAGGTGAGAGTGGTGGCAGCCCGTGATATTTTGGTCATGCAAATAATTTTAGTTTTAGTAATGGCCGCCCGCCCTGCAAAACAGATGCGGACATTATATTTTTGTCCTGTAGTTTGTTCTTCTTCTTCTTTTTTCCTCGCCTAATCTCAGCCGTTGCAGATTGGACGTCTAGCATACTTCCACACATGGTGTGGCCGTAGTGTGAATTTAGAGTGCAGGTCTGAAATGTGCTGCGCGTGGCTCACTGGAAATGCAGGATGCAAAAAATCGCCAAAGATTCGCCATCTGGGCAGCCTTGCACAAGTTCATTGGGTTGTATCTTCGCAACTAAAGCATTATCAACAATCGGACAAAAAATTATTAAACAGCAATACCTCCTCCACATGTCCTCGTAATATGGTGAACTTCCGCCCAATAACGACTGAGATCGGTTCCGGAGTTTGGGGCACCCCTGCAAATTTCAACGGGTTTCGCCTCTTGGCAGCGTTACTGCACGGCACTCTAGTAGTGGGCATCAGCCAAACTTTGTGGCATTGAACAGAGGCCGCCACCTATATTCGGCAGGGCGGCCATCACGTTGGGCATTTGCCCACATTTCTAGTTTAAGCTAGTTTTCAGATCAGTCATTTTTTTATTTTATTTGGTTGTAATTAATTAAAAGCAATCACTTTAGCTATTATTTAGTTTATTCAACTCATTTTAGTTTGGTTATTATTATGGCCGCCCAGTGGAATAGGGCAGGCCATTATATTTTTGTCCTGTGTTTTCTGTCTTTCTTTTTTTCCTCGCCTTTTCTCAGCGGTCGGAGATTGGATGTCTATCACATTTTCACACATGATGTGGCCTTGGTTCGAATTTAGAATGCACGTCTGAAATGTGCTGCACGCAGCTTGCTGGAAATACAGGATGCAAAAAATTGCAAAAAAATTGCCATCTGGACGCCATCACACAACTTTGTCGGCCTGTGTCTTTGCAATTAAGACATATTTATTGACAATCAGAAAAAAAAGTTATTAAACACCAGTATTCCATTACTGGCTGAGATCAGTTGGCGCATTTGGGGCACCCCTGCAAATTTCAACTGGTTTTGCATGTTGGCTTCGTTACTGCAGTGATGTCGCTCAACAGAGGCCAACCATACTTTGCACGATGTTTGGCTGTCTCCTGGACTAGTAAACTATATATACATTTTCGGCGGCTCTTGCCCTGTGATGGAATTTTGTTCGGTTCAAAATTCAGTTTGCATCCAACTTTTGCATCTCCTATATTGGCAGCGTCACTGCACGGCACTCCAGCAGTGGGCGTCTGCCAAACTTTGCGACGTTGAGAAGAGGACGCCACCTATATTCGGCAGGGTGGCCAGCACTTTTGGAATCGGCCCACATTCTAGTTTTGTTGTAGTTTTTTGGTTCTGAAAACGTCCGCATTTAATGAGAATTTTAAATGTTGACAAAATTAATGCTGGTAGACATTGTAATTATGGAATACAACATATTAATAATGCATGACTCAGTCACTATTTGCCATTTATGGAATAAGGGGGATCAGGCATCCGGCTAGACCAGTGTAACTCTGTGTAACAGCCCCATTGACACCGTCTAGTGGACGCTCAGTGTCGATATATTTAGTAACTACTAAGGCTACGCATCAACAGCACACGACCGTGGATGATCAGTTCCATATGGCTGCTGCAGTAGGCCTATACTGCTGCTGCTGCTGGCTGGGTCGCTGGCCGCTGGCCTATATATGCCGCCACGGCGGCGTTGCTGCTGTGTAGTTAATGTTGCACTATTTTCACGTGTAACTTTAATTAGAAAGCTGCAAACGACGTCGGACCTCGACCATTCTCATGCTTGTGACTTACCGTGTTCACATGTAAAGTCTTGCGACGATCCGATTAGCAGCCGTGCAGGAGATAGCGGAGTTCTCTATTGCTTTATATATAGAGAGAAACAGCACAGATGTAGACAAGTTACTCACAACTTAAAGACATGCTGGTATATTGATAGTGGGTAAATGGATTATTTTAGTTTTAGATACAGTTAGTTTTTGATTAATTATTTTAGTTTTTATTTAGTGTTAGTTACATCATAAATATCTAGTTATAGTTTCGGTTAACTAGACACAATCATTTTAGTTTAGTTACTAAAATATCACTAGTGGCAGCCATCTTGGCAGTTGTCTAGACTGTAGTTGAACTGAACATCCATCTGTCATCTGTCCATTTTGTAAGACACACTTGATGCCAATGACGCTCTTCTGCTGTTTTGTTGCATAGACATTTTTGAACATGTTGAAATTGTGAGGTTGTTACATTTGAAATTGCATAATATTGCCATGTATTAATATAACGTTTGAAATGGCATAATATTGTAATGTATTAATATAGTCAGATGAACCTTGGCAGATTTAGGATAGATATGAACTCCAAATGTGCATGTTAACTCTTGCTTAAAAATTCTAGGGGATAGTTGAAGTATTAGCAAAAGTCATGAGATTACTTTTTTCGGTACTTGGCAGTATGCTTCGTAACATGTAAAACATTTACTGTTTTTAAAATCATTTTTATGATATTTTAATCTTGGGAATGGTGGAGGCTGTTAGACATTGTGGTTGATTTTATTGCATTTAGATCCTACATATCATTTGATATACTTCGACGAGTATTCAAAGATTACTTCAACTTTGATGTGCTCTATGCAATGAACATCACTGACATTGATGACAAGGTGACTGACTTCTGACTTTAACTCTTTAGTTGTGAATGATGGTAGCATATGATTTGATTATGATACCATATTCATTTAGTAGCAGGAGTCATTACTTTTGTCTGTGAAGTTAGACATTCAATTGTGTTTCATGTGTACACTAAATAAAAACAGATGAAGTAAGCATGAGAGAATCATTAGCATAGATTTGAAAAATTTACATATTGCATTACAATTACTGAGTTTAATGACATTGGCTTTAAATTTGAAGCAGAACCTTTCATATACATTTCTGGGTTTGAGCTTATGGTGATATATTGCAGCTTTCTCTCTCTGAAGCTATGTGGAGTTGTAATTTTTGCATACACATAGTTTTGGGAACAAAAGGCTAGTTATTCAGATCGTTTCTCGGTCGTTTGTGCTAGATAATCAAGCGGGCAAGGCAGAGGCACCTATTGGAACAGTATGTGCAGCAGAACCATCCACTGAGTAAAGTTGTCAGTGATGCAGCTGAAGCTGCCTTGGTAAATATATATTGTAGCTTTATACTTCGTTAGTGGTCTCCGTATTTGTTTTCTTGGAATTGTTGTACTGTATATTAGATATGCATAACGTTCACATGCTTCCAAGTTCATAGCCACCATGTTATAGTCGAGAAACTTTGCATACCAGCTTTGTCAAAGCTGCGTTAGTTGCTCACCTTTGCTTGTTGGTCTTTTCAGTTACTGGTTGATGAATTTCTGGATCATGTATATATGACATTAATCAATATACAGCCTGTCATTAGCTGTCAGCTATTGCCATAATATTTTTTGCTGCTGATGCTAATGGTCTTATGGAACAGAAAGTTAGTAGCATAGATAAATCAATCTGTTGTTACTGCTGAACTGGTCAGATGGAGCAGATATTACTCTGTGTAAACCAGGTATTCTTAACCTGAGATACATGCTCCTCATGGGTTACAGGTAAAGGGTGCCATACTCTACAGTAGTGTATGCAGGGTTCTCATCTTCCTTGCTAAGGTTATTGAGCTTGCAAGTAGATATACCACAGTCTGTGATGTAGACTGGTATATATACCACAGCCTGTGATGGGGACTGTGGTATATCTATATCAAGATTCAAACTACCGATCCCTCCTTCTCCCCCACCCCAGCTCCCTTGTGCCTGTTGCTAGGGACATTGTTGAAATCGTCGAGTCATTATGTATCTTGGTGTCCACATTCATAACAATGGTCCAGTGAGCATGATATAAGGAAATGTATTGCAGTAGCACACAACTGTATGGCTTCCCTAGGTCATAATATCTGGCATTCTTCCGTCTCTCTTCCCCACCACGTTACAACTCTGTCATGTCCTCATCCTTCCTGTCATTCTCTGTGGAGCAGAAACATGGTCCCCTACCTGACAACTCATGAGGAATTTGAATGCATTTGACCAGTCGTGTCTGCAGTGTATATTATGCATTTCCTGGAGGGTCCGCATTTCTAACGAGGAGGTCCACCGACGTGCTGAGCAGCCATCACTCACACACATCATCCGTACCACCCACCTTAAGTTCTTCGGTCACGTTGCACGTGCCGATCCATCTGTGGACCACAATTGAGCCCTTGGTGGCTGTGTGGCCCCTTGTCCAAATCACTGGAACCGCCGGTCTGGCCGATCGCATTTCACCTGGCTCCAGACCATTGAATCCGATTTAGCACCACTCAACATTGGTCTGGCAGCCGCCTATCATCGAGCGCAGAATCATCAAGCTTCAAGCACGCTTGTAGGAGTGGCAGTGTCCAGCACCAGGCAAGCAACACAATGATGATGATGGTGATGTGATGCATGACCAGTACAGTAGAGTTTTTAACTTGCTTGTAAGTTCAAAACAACAGCAGCATACTACTGCGGCACTGTCAGCTAATTTGAAGAATTCAGATAAAAGTTAATGAACAATTGCTGTTATTCAAGTTATGTCATGACGAATCAATTCTCGATTGAGGTGGTGCATGGTGAGACCGTCAGATCTCAATGGAGACTGGAGTGCACATGAAAGGGTTAAGAATCCCAAATGTCAACAATGATTGATGCATGTTTGGGGTTTTGGCTGTTGATTTGGTTTAGGGTATGTATTACTACAGTAGTTAGCAGTATGTTTTTTAATGTGTGTCTCTTCATGAACGACACACATAGAAGACTTGTTTGTAACAGACTTATTGTCCAGTATGTTATTGATTCATGCGGGGTTGTTAGACTGTTTATGTTGAAAGTCATGATGCAGTCTTTGCTTGCTGTTTTAGCACACATTGTTGCATATATGGTGATTATTTTTGCAGCTGCTGAATGCCAAATTAGATCATGAGACAGACGCAGACAAGAAGGATATGCTTACAAGGATGAAGACAAAAATGGACACGTCATTGAATAATGCAAAGTCAGTAATGGACAGCCGTGGTGATGGAACACATCAGGATGCTGCACGAATGGTCTGGACTTTCTGTTCACTGTTACATTAACGGTAACAGAACGCATCACAGGCACATACCGCGCTTATACATAATGCACCGTGTGATAAAAACCAGATTGCACAAACACAGTCTAACCTGCCAGGTGTTGGTAATCAGTTTATTGATCCAGGTGAAGTCCAAAAAATGGTATCACTGTGAGATGGCCAAGTACGATCCAACAGCGACTGTGTGCAAAAAGAAGCAAATAGAACTTGAAAAAATAGACATGCTGGACATTTGAACCTGGGGCCTATCACATAGCAGCTGAGCACATCACATTGCTGCATGCAGTCAATCAGTAGACAGCATATAAAACACCATTTTATTACCGCGCGACGCTATGCTAGCGCGGTACTAGCTGTCGTCGTGTGTCCGTCCGTCTGTCCGTCTGTCTGTCCGTCTGTCTGTCACAAGCCGGTATTGTATCGAAACGGCAACACATAGAATCACG
>Ga0209259_1000823_pt1 | contig 10144 bp, 10 predicted proteins | sample WorMetGr2BELIZE1_FD_187417 | JGI IMG/M metagenome (GOLD analysis project Ga0209259, IMG submission 187417) | Marine gutless worms symbiont microbial communities from Max Planck institute for Marine Microbiology, Germany - Inanidrilus... ...
GGCAACTTTGTGCAACAACTTCCAAATGGATTTGCATGAAAGTTTCAGGGAAGATTGGCAGTGGGCCATTGAACAAATGGTTAAATTTTGGTGGCTATCCTGATCACGGTTGCGGATCCGTATCGCGACACTGGTAAGATGTGCCTTGGTGGAGGTAGGCACTGTCCTTTGCTTCTAGTTTTGTTGTTTAGCGAAACTCTAGAAAGCACGCTGGCTGAGAGCGCCATGCTAGATTATGTGTAGTTACCATATTTATACTGTTTGAGTTTCTTAGCAGCTAAATGACCATTTATTGTCACTAAAGCTAGCTGGCTGAATTTACACGCTATCTTTAGCGATAGGAATGCACGGCAGGTGTTAATGCAGGTAACTTAGACCTGGTCCACCGAACTGTTTCCTTGGGTAACTGTTTGAGATGTTAGCTTGAGATTTCTTGCTTTATTTTGTCCAACCAAGAGTGTGAAAGCAAACAGATCTGTACTGACTGGAGATTTGATGTGTCTGCTGTACAGTTTCTGCTGAGACATCGTGCTCCAAGTTACGTTTTGCCATGTCCCACCATGACTGCCATCAATGATGTTGTCACTACACGAAAGATGGTTGTAAAAGAGAACTTTGCACGGCTTGCTGACTTGGCCAGTGAGTTATAGTCACCGTTGATGAGTTGCTGCATTTATTTTAGTGAATCACTATTTGTCTAACATTACAGCAGTTCTATAATGGTACGGAGGTGGTGCACGTAACACCGTTGAGGAGAACTCTAGCTGCTCTGACGATGTCTGTTTGAGGAGTGCTCCGATGATACCTATTTGAGGGAGGTGGGCTGCTGACCACAACTAGTGCATGTGGATTAGGGAGAAGATGCTAGAGTTCTGGAGCGTAAGAGGGAAAATTATCGGGTCTGTTCTGTGCAGTATTGTGTGCACAGTTTGTTGGTTAGATTCAGCTTTTCTCTGGTTATATTGTGTGTTATAGTTTCTGTGTTAGATTTAGCTTTTTTGGATTATTTTGTTATGGTTTATTTGTGTGTGTGTGTGTGCTTTTGTTGTGTTGTTCGACGTGTTGGGCACCAGTTGACCTCACATTGTCCGCACAGTACCTGTAGTGTGTTGTCAATTTTTTGATCAGTGCTTTCAGTCCATCAAGACTTCAGTTTTTGTTAGGAAACAGTTTAAGCAATTGCTTTGCTCCATATTTCTTATTTTCTCATAAAGATTTGATCAAGTACTTATCTCGAGTGTTAATTCCCATCATTGACATATAGGTATTAACTGACGTCACAGTTACATCATCAATAGCAAAGAATGTGTAACAAATAGATAAACTATTTTTAAACATTTATAATCAGTATTCATTCAGCTATAAATGCTGAAATTTTTGTGCAAATTGATTAGTTTGACTAGAAGTTATAAAAGAAAACAAAAGGGGATGTTTTGTTTCTGAATACAGTGCAGTATTTGGCTTTTAGCAATAAATACAATTACATGTCTTTGCAGTCAGCATTTATAATTTACTTAATTAATGTTTGACATATGGCAATGGGAGATTATTGTTGGTGGTGTATTGTGGCCATCAAACAATCATTGTTGATGTGTTATGTTAGCTGATGATAACAGCACAAGTCCTAAATTGACGTCACTTCGTACGAAGCAGTGCATAGTTTCTTGTGAACTGTCTTCAAATGGTGGAAATGCGGAAAGGTTCCTTTTCTTTTTGTATATGTGTTAGGCTGTCCTGGAAAAGAGGTTGTTAAATGGATGTCTGTCTGTCTGTGATGTATGTTAGTGAGAATTGAGTCATTGGAAGCACACAAGGCATCACTGTTCTGTTGGTTGTCCATATTATGTGCATTGAGGTTGGAAATCTAGTTAAAAAGTAAAGTAGTTTGTTACTGCCCACCAGTACTTATGTAATGCTGTATTCTGCTCTCCAACATTGCCTGTTGGCAGATCTGCGGTCTGCCAGCTGCCATCAGCTGTTCATTCCTTGCAACCAGCATTCGATGTTCGATGTTGGGCTTTCTCTGTGGCTGACCCAATGGCCTGGAGTTTGTTACCTGACACTGTTTGTGATGTGATCATGTGACACGTTTGATTGACAGTTTCCGACGTAATTTAAAAACTTTTTCTCAATCTGCGAGCATATACAACAGATTGCAACTATCTACTACTACTACTACATTCGTTTAATGGCCTTCTTCCAGGGCAACCTGGGTAAGCTGGCACCAGAACGGTAAACCATTCTGGATTTTACTGGAGCAAGAGATAGATAACCATGCCATTGCCTTACCACTCAGTATTTACAGGCCAGATGCCCTTCCTGCCGCCCAACCAACAGTGTCAAAGCACTGAAGGCAAGAGATTGCAACTGTGAGCTATATAAATTCGTGTTTGATATTGATATTGCAGTTCGTATAATAGGGCATATGTTGTATAGCAACGCTTACAGCTGAGGGATGTCAGTCGGCAGAAGGTGATGCAGAGCGGTAGGGCTTCAGCAGTCAGCACTTCAGCTCTGCCCTGTCTGTGTTGCCTCCCACTGACTAACATCTCTTGGCCATCAGTAACCAACTTTCCACCCCATGTGGGTCCCGGGGCTGTAAGTAAGTACCATATTTCCTCGAATAGAAGCCGGGCCTTAAATACAAGTCGGGCCTCGAATACAGGCCGGGGTCTGACGTAATTGTGCTAATAGAGGCCGGGCCTTGAATACAAGCCGGGCCTTGAATATAAGCCGGGCGTCGTGGTTTACATACTGATCGAGTCTGGCAGGTATGCACTGTCTGCGCATCATTCGTGTGCGTCATGGCACGATATGAAGCATCAGTACTTTGGCTTCCTTATTCAGATCCCCAATCTACACCTATCACTAACCTTTTAACAAACATGCTTATTGTTTCTGTGAAATACACATAATGTTACCATCAGTTCGTCGTAATGTGAATGTGCTGATAGAGGCCGGGCCTTGAATACAGGTCGGGCCTCGAATACAGGTCGGGGGTCTGACATAATTGTGCTAGTAGAGGCCGGGGGCTTCTATTCGAGGAAATACGGTAAGTTGGAAAGTGTCTAAGTAAGTACCACCACCACAACGGCCCTTTTTCCAGGACCACCCGGGTGAGCCGGTGCCAGAAGAGAACTTCTGGACTTTATGGTGCAAGGGAAGATTAACAGTGGCAGACACGTCGACCATCCGGCTGGGTGCCACTCCATACGGACTAAGGAATGTCGACTTCCACATCCCCCCATTTTTTTACAGGCCTGATGTCCTTCCTGCTGCCCAACCAACAGTGTCGGAGCACTGAAGGCAACTAGCACATTCGGATTAGGAGAAGACGCTAGAGTTCTCCTCAACGGTGTTACCTGCACCGTCTCTGTACGTGTCTAAGTAAGTAAGTGACAGATTTATGAAGTGCCGAAGCGAGAATAGGCCCTCTGCATTTGCAGGCTGGATGTTGTGCTACTGCTGCTACTACACTACATCCATTTAACGGCCTCTTTTCCGGGACAACGTGGGTGAGTGAGTGAGTTGGAGTTTAACGTCCCTTTTCAGCACAAACACGGCTATATCAGAGACGACGAACATCGTGGGTAAGCCAGCGCCAGAAAGGTAAACCATTCTGGATGTTACAGGAGCAAGAGATGATGGGGTGGCAGTGGCATCAGCTGGACCATATGCAAATCATTTGCATCTTGTTCCAGACAGATAACCATGCCAATACCTCACCACTCAGTTCTTACAGGCCGGATGCCCTTCCTGCCGCCCATCCAACAATGTCAAAGCAATGAAGGCAGGAGTTCATAGAACCTTCACTCAATCAGTCAGTCAATCAACCAGCCTTCCACATGCGGTCAGTCAATATGCTCATTATCATGTAATATTGTAATATTTTTGCGATGTCTACCTGCAACCTGTGTTATACGTAGTGTTTGTTTGTTAGGTTACTGGATGAAAATAACACAAGTCACTGGCGCTCCAGTGATCGCGTAGGAACCCACTGGATTCGGTAAATTCGTCACGTTTGTGCAGTGTACCATTATATCTACATGATATCTTGTTATGCTGGTGTCGTGTTTGGTATCACTGGTGCCCCTGTTGGTTTCTTCCTTCAGCTGCTATGGTAGAGAACCACTGTTTTATCAACCATCCACACATCAGCCTTTGCAGAATACTGCAGTTCATTCAGTGTGGGCTAGATCCAGCTACACAAATCTCATCGACACCCAACGTCATAATTCAATCCCTGATTTCAGGCTGCCTGCAACCCATGCAGCTTTCATGGCTGCCAGTGCTCAGCAATGTTGCACCTCCTTCTCTACGGCGTAATGCGGCAACTGACAATATGCTTCAAATCATCGAAGCCCATCCAAATTGGCCTGTGTATGCTGATGTTTCTGAGCATCCACCTCTATGGCTTGCATCTCGATGCCCAATATGGTCTGACATGACGTCTGTCGACACAATTACGCAGTGGAGAGAGGACTGGTCGTCGGCTTCTCTGGTCAGCCACACTATCGTAACAGACCCTACTATCTGACAGCCAGGTTTCGATCTCCCTTGTCATACATGGTCTCTGCTGAACCGTTTTCGGACAGGTCAAGGCCCATGTCGTGCAAACTTGCACAAGTGGGGTCTCACCCAATCACCTTCCTGTGATTGTGGAGACCATGAACCACTAACAAAATTTGAAGGTGGATTGAACCTACTCCATGATGCGGATGCAATCATCTGGGTGGAATCTACAGCTACTGCAGCACTTGCAAAATGAATGAAAGCAACCAGGAAAACGGTGCTTAAGAAGGGTTGATGTAGTTCGTTGCAGGCTGACAGTTGCTCACATATGATGTGTGGTGCATTAATGTGCAGGTTGAAAATTGCCAGGGGCGTCATCGTCAGCAAGCTGTTTATCAAAGTGAATGCGTCTGATGGCAATTGTATGCCGGAGCGTGTCATTGTGCTCGGCTACTACACAACGACCGGCATACCGCACACTCTGAAGGAAACAGTAATTCCTTCGTATGTATTTGTCGTCTGTTTTCACTGCACTTTGTTCTGGTATGGTACGGAGATGGTGTAGGTGACAGCATCGAGGAGAACTCTCATCTTCTCCCCGATACGAATGTGCTGCTCGCTGCTGGCGTGGTCATGCAGGCAGTCAAACTTTGCCCCAGCAAAATCTTCCAGTTCTTGACTGAGGGAAGGGCTGCCAGTTAAGCCGTGGTTCTATGTTAAAATAAAATTATCTTAAAGAATTATATACCCGAGCCGCCGCCATCAGTCGCCCATCGTTTTTTATTTCATCACATGGTTTGAGATGAAATTTTTAAAAAGAATTTTTAAATGTTTTAGTGTTTTATTTTAACATGGAACCACGTCTGAAATGAAATAAAGATGTTTTGGCATGAGGACATGGTGACCAATGGCTTATTAGCATGAGTGTCCACGTTTTGACACAATACCGGCATGTGACAGACAGACGGACGGACAGACGGATGGAATTGCCGTAGCTAGTACAGCGGTTACAATGCGAGCATTGCGGCACGCTGTAAAAAATCTTGTCTCCCCCACGTCGTCACAATGTGGTGAACTTCAGCAAAACAATTCTTTTCTAGTTTGGTCGAGTAGCATATTGATGGAAATGCTGGTGGCTGTTTTGATACCATGATTACATATGTTTGCCTGCGTAGGAGTGTGTCTGGTTTCCACATGGTGATGCAAGGTGCAAAAGTACATTATCCGTGTAAGTGTCATCAATTCTATGCACACATTTAACAGCTACTTGGCAGGTAAACACTGATCAGCCGGTTGCCCCTTGAATTATGAGGATTGATTCGTGCAAAAAATTTTATGGCCAGATGCTTTTCTTGACACCAACCTGGATAATTGTCACTCCCTATGGATTCATTACCTCTGAGATCCTGGTACCTATTTAGCTTCACTATCCCTTTGCCTTCAATGCTTCAACACTGTTGGTTGGGCATCAGGAAGAGCATTCAACATGTAAAAATTGACTGATGAGGTGGTGCTGGTGTGGTTATCTGTCTGGAGAACTTTTGTATATGGTATGCAGATGGTGAAGGTAGCACCGTTGAGGAGTACTCTGGTATCTTCTCCCTAATCTGAATGAACTAGTTGCCATCAGCAAGGGCATTTTGGGAGTACTACATACTTGGATGACCCAGCTTTCATTGATTTGTGGTTGATAATTCAGCATGTGGAACATTACGACAGACAGACAGACACCTGTTTCACAGTCTCTTTTCCAGGACAACTTGGGTCAGCCGGCACCAGTTTGGTTGGTTGGAGTTTAATGTCCCTTTTCAGCACAAATACGGCTATCAGAGACGATCATGAACACCGGTTCAACATTACTCTATAAAAAAAATCTGGACAGTTTTTGTTTAGCAAGAGATGATGGGATGGTACTGACATCAGCTGCACCATATGCAAATATTTGCACCTCGCTCCAGACAGATAACCACGCCTGCACCTCATCACTCAATTTTTTACAGGCCTGAAGCTCTTCCTGACAACGAACCAACAAGCCAAAGTCAAAGGACTAAAGACAGTCGGAACATTACAGCTACAACAACAACAACCGTTTTACGGTCCTTTGTCCGGGACTACCCGGGTGAGCCGGTACCAGAAGAAACACTCACCCACCCACCATCCTGACGATCATCCAGTCTTTATCAGCTTCTATAATCTACTACGATCCATAGCATCCTCCTTGTTCAATTACATGCTTGGCAATCTTTTTGCACAACCTCTGTCCACATTCTCTTTGATCTACCTTTTGGTCTGGAGCCCTCCACCTCATATTCCATACATTTCTTCACCCAATCAGTGTCTTCTTTTTGCAGCACATGCCCATACCATCGCAACCTGTTTTGCTGTAGTACCAAGATTATAGCATCTGTTCCTAGTCTTTCTCTCAACTCCTTACTTGGAACTCTATCTTTTACCTTAGCATTACACGTCCATCTGACTATTCTCATCTCTGCTCGCTGAAGTGCCACCTCATTTTCTTTGCTGACAGGCCAGGTCCCGTTTCTGTGTAGCATAATACTCCATCCAATTCGGATTCTGGCCTCCACAGCTGCATCAGCATCTCCATCCGCACTCAACATATCACCTAGGTAGTAGAACTTATTCACTACCTCCAGATTTGCACTGGCACCAATATCTACACAGTACACATGTACGACCTGTACTGGTTGCAGGATTCGAGCAACCTCTGTAAGTAAATGACTTCATCACTTTGTACGTGCTTCCTTTATACCACTACACTTCCTGTGTACCCACTTCGGACAACTAGTACACTCTATTGAATTACTACCAACACCTCTGCCACATACACCAAACGGCCATCTTGCAGCCTTCTGCGTTGGCTTCTGACGTTCTCCACTTATCACAACCTTGATTTTATTCATATTTACTCTCATGCCTCTATTTTCCACGTACCCTTCGATTCATTAAGTCTCTTTGTTAGATCCTGTTCAGTGTCAGTTACGACAACCACGTCATCAGCATACAACAGCTGCCATGGTAATTTTCTAGATATAGCCTCCATGACAGTCACAAATAACAGTGGGCTCTCAGTGCTGAACCTTGGTGCATGCCAACTTTTACTTCAAAACCGCTACTATTGCCATAAGCTGTTCTGACAACTGTTTTTGCACCTGTGTAGATAGACATGACTGCAGATACCAACCATTCTTCCACTCCCAACTTACACATTGCCCTTTGTATCACTTCTGTCAGAACCCTATCAAAAGCTTTTTCCAAATCCACAAAGCCAAAGTAGAGCTTCTTGCCTTTTACTCTAAAATTCTCCTGCATCTGTCTTACAATGAGTGAGTTGGAGTTTAATGTCCCTTTTCAGCAAAAACATGGCTATATCAGAGACGATCTGTCTTACAGTAAAAATGGCATCACTGGTTCCTTTACCTTTCACAAATCCAAACTGCATATCATCTACCTCAATCTCCTGCCGAATTCTGTGTTCAGAGGTCCTTTCCACCACTTTCACAGCATGCTCCAACAATTTAATCCTTCAGTAAGATCCACATTCCATTGTATCACCTTTCCCTTTGTAAATTGGTAATATCATGCTTGACTTCCAATCCTCTGGAATGCAACCTTCTTTCGCATTACCATTATGTAAATCCAATAACCATTGAGTTCCAATACCTTCTTTACCTTGTATCTTTTCTGCTGATAACCCTGACAAACCTGGAGCTTTATAATACTGCAACAACTTCACCAATCCTGATGCAATCTGCTGGTCCTTCTTTAAATTCAGCTGATATTCCATGATTCCATTCATTTTCTTCATTCATCAGTTTTTTTCATGTGCTCATTCCATCAATCTTTAATTCATATGTCATCTACAATCACTTTACCTGATACTCCTTTCAGACAGTTTGACCCTGTTATATCCTGTCTTTTTTACCATCTGCTTTTCCATTTGAAAGATTTTATTTTGGTGCTCAGGATCATTTAGGTCACTTGCACATTCCTTCTGTTCTTTTCCTTTGCCAAGGAAATAACCCTTTTTTTTGCACTCTGCCTACACTTCTTATATTCCATCCATGCCTCCTTCGAATTTTCTGTCTTTTATTTCCTGTACTTTATCTTCTTTTCCCTTACTGATTCAGCAACCTCCTCATTCCACCACCATGTATCCTTACGTCTGCAAGAACCTTTTAAGATTCTACGTATGTGCTGTGCTGTTTCCATCACTATCTTTTTCATCTTATGCCAGTGTTTATTTACATCACGGTGTTTCCACTGTTCTTACTCTACCTTACCTCTGACCATGTATTTATATTCTTCATAGGTCTGTTCCTCCTTGAGTCTCCATACACGTACTCTTGGCTCGAACTTTTTATGCCATCTCTTGTTGTGTTAAGCTGCATGTCCATTACTAGCAGTTTATGCTTTGGCACACACTCTTCATTTGGAATGACCTTCACATTACAAACCTTGACTTTATCCCTGCCTTGCCATAATATACTCAACTGTACTTTTAGCTGAACCGGCTACATATGTCACCAGCTTAGATTCGTGCTTTGTGAACAATGTATTGCAGGCGACTAGGTTTAGCCCATCTGCAAACTCCAAAATCCTGGAGTCATCTGCATTCGTAGCTCCAAATCCGTAGCCACCATGCGTTCCATCGTAGCCAACATTATTACTTCCAACATGCCCATTCATGTCCCCCGCTAATACAACCATTTCATTCTGAGGTATGCAACTCACCAAGTGGAACAATTCGTTCCAGAAAAATTCTTTTTCTGCCTCCAGTTTTCCCGAGTGAAGAGCGTATACTGCATTCCTAGCTCCAAATCCGTAACCACCATGCATTCCATTGTAGCCAACATTATTACTTCTAACATGCCCATTCGTGTTTTCCGCTGACACAACCATTTCGTTCTGAGATATTCAGCTCACCAAGTGGAACAATTCTTTTTGCTCCTCCAGTTTTCCCGAGTGAAGAGCATATACTGTAAGAACATTTAATAAACCATTATCTAAGACCACCTTCAGTATCAACACTTTTTTGCTGTGCTTTTCGACATTCACCACACTCTCCACCCATATCTCTGCTACAAACATCCCTACCCCATCGGATTTATCCTTACCTCCCATCCAGAACAGCTTGTACTTCTTGCCGTTAGCTCCAAAAAACCTGCAACCACTACCGCTCCATCTCGTTTCTTGAATAGTGAATAACTGAATATACAGAATGGGCCAAAACTGTGCACTCCGAATTATTACTGTTGACAAGTGCTAATAAGCGTATGTAGTGACATTTTAAATCAGTATGAAATTGTGCTGGAAATGATGTGTTACTTGCTGTGATATCTCTGCCCATTGACAGTTTACTTTTGGCACTCTATATTGTCATTCACTGTATAGGCAAACGAGAATTACAGTTGCCGTTAATGCTTTGTTGGTGTGTGTGCGTTTGTTTGCCAGACATACTAATGCGAATCGTTGCGGTACATTGTGAGTTGTGGGGCTATGGCACAATAATCCACGGAATCAGAGCTGTAGGATTCCGGTATGTCCATCATTTTAATTGGTTCTGCACTAAAATGCAGATATGGAAAACTAAACAGTGTGGGAAATTGTGACG
>Ga0209259_1000825_pt1 | contig 10141 bp, 7 predicted proteins | sample WorMetGr2BELIZE1_FD_187417 | JGI IMG/M metagenome (GOLD analysis project Ga0209259, IMG submission 187417) | Marine gutless worms symbiont microbial communities from Max Planck institute for Marine Microbiology, Germany - Inanidrilus... ...
GTTCTTGTTAAGCGTAATTGAACTTCTTTTTCTATCTCTTACGGTTGAGGCACTACAAGGCAAAACGTGTCAAAACTCTCATCCTTCAGGCGTGGGTAGGTCACTTTGAGCCAAAATTTCAGGGGGAAGGGGTCGTCCCTGGGGAATATTTTTTGGTTTCTACAAAGCTAGACACATTTTGCTATCCAACGGTGCAAACTGCACCTTGCTACGTGCCGTCGTTTTGACACAATACCGGCGTGTGATGGACAGACGGACAGACAGACAGACAGACGAAATTGCTATAGCTAATACAGCGCTTGCAATGGGAGCATTGCGCTCGCTGTAAAAAAATGAAACCTAATACTTGAGATTGAAAACTGAATGGAATCGAACCGAAATTGAAAAAAATCCAAACCTGACAGGACAACCTGGGCAAGCTGCACTAGAACGGTAAGAACTATTTATGGTCGCCCTATGGAATAGGGCAGACCATTATATTTTCATCTGGATTGTAATGAAGCAAGAGATGATGGGGTGGCAGGCACCAGCTGGACCATATGCAGATTATTTGCACCTTGCTCCAGACAGATAACCATGCCAGAACCTCATCACTCAATTTTTTGCTAGCCGGATGCTGTTCCTAGTGTACAACTAACAGTGTTAAGCACTGAAGGCTGATTGCAGATTGTGTTGTGTCATGCACTGCATTCATTCTAGGCTCCATTGAGATTGAGACATCCCATTGAGTATCATTTACTGTCTGCCCAGTGCACCTTTTTGTGGGTCATCCTCCACTGCTAATAATTGTGCTGTGCAATTGTAAAATATTTCCAAAAGTGGATAGATCACTTCTGTCATTGTGCAGATGGTAATGTCAATCAGCTGCTTCCGCTTGTTGAAGAATACCAGATTGTAGCTGTTAAGAAGAAGTGCGAGGAATTTCTGCTGACCAAGACTGGCAGCATGGAGCTACTCATCACGGGTGTGCTGTTTGTCTACTGCACAGTAGTCCCCGGAGTCAGTCACTAAGCTGCTAGCAGCTGACTTGGCCAGTTAACGACTGACTTAGCGACTTTTCGGCCCATGTCTATTATTGCCACGGTTGCGCACCTCAGCTACTGCTGAGCTGTTGTTTGTGTTTATTTTGTGTTATAGTGCCTTTCTTTTGATTGGTGAATGTGTGCTTTTGTTGTTGTTGAGTTTAGTTTTTCCATACCAAGCCAAGAAATTGGCTTGGGGAATGTCTCCAAAATGACCTGTTTTGTGTTGAGTGGGATGTAAAACCTTAACTCGTAACTCGAATGGACTAATATGAAGGTGGGTAGGTAGGCAAGTAGATTACACACATTTATTATATAACGGTATTTCTCCTAGTATTGTCATACCTGAAAAAGGCATTCCTGGCCATAGTTATAACATATGAGAGATGTTACCTTTTTGTTACAGGTTGTTTCTGCATGTTAAAAATATATCTATGTTTCTGTATACCTTATTTTTAGATTTTGTGCAGTATTTTACAAGTGTACATTTTGTGAATATTACTTGAGAATGTAGAAATTAGGAGCTTTGCTGAGTGGCTGATTTTGCAGTTAATAAAATGAAAGATGTTAGAACACTGTTTTCGTGCAGCCCAGATGTATGGACTTCAGCAGCTGCTGCAAAAGTGCATCGACTTTGTCCGTTGCAAGAGCTTTACCGAGCTTCAGAAAGATCCGTATTTCAAGAGACTGGAGCCAGGAAATCTTATTCGTATTCTCGAACTGCGAGTGCTTGATCTGGAATCCACCATTGAACAGGTGAGAGATCTGTTTAGGTGTGGAGCAGTTGCAAAACTTGAAGTCACTTTGGTTGTTATTGCAGGTTTTGACTTCATCTCAGATTGTTTGCCTTCATTGCTTTGACATTGCATCCAGTGCTTTGACACTGTTGGTTGGGTGTCAGGAAGAGCATCGGGCCTGTAAAAAATTGAGTGGTGATGTGCTGGTGTGGTTATTTGTTTGGAGCGAGTGCAAATAATTTGCATATGGTCCAGCTGATGCCGCTGCCACCCCATCGTCTCTTGCTTATATCCAGATTGGTTTAATCTTTGTGATGCCAGCTTACCCAAGTTGTCCTGAAAAAGAGCCGTTAAATGGGTGTTTGTCTGTCTGTCTGTCTGTCTCGGATTGTTTGTTGGCTGGTTGATTTGACTGCAGGATTACCTAAAAATTATGAATGAATGTTCTGGAAATTTTTGTATAGGCTGACCTCAGGACAGTACCAGTTGCAGTGTCTGCAGACTTTGTAGTTTGTATAATACAATGGATCACTTTATCTTTCGCTAAAGCCAAAGTCCAAAACTTTAGTCTAAGACCAAAGCTTAATCTGAACAGCTACAATTTGGTTTTAGATCGATTTCGGGTTAAACTTTGGTCTAAAACCACCTTGGTCTTAGACTTTAGTTTACTGTAACACCAAGGTCTTAGACCAAGGTTTCATGCCAAACGTCCCATCTCATTTGCAAATGCAGATATATTACATTTTCAGCAATTTTACTGATTAATTTGGTATGTTGATCTTTTATTGATAAGCGCTTTTGGTCCATGGCAGTTATTAATTAATTATATTGCCAGCTACAACGCCATTAATGATGTATTTGTTTGCATTTGTTTAAGTGAAGGCTGTGGCTACATGTCGGGTTACCGACGTACAGTTCCACTCAGTCCACGTGGGAAATCTTATGCCAGCCCTATCACAAAAATAGACCTAACCCTAATCCTGATCCTGTAACTCTACTAACCCTGACTGTAACAGTAAAGTGATAAAAACACTTCTTTTCAAGGAGTAAGTCCACAACAGCATTGCGATGATGCCATGCTTCCAAATACACTGTACATCCGGGGCTATAATGGCCATCAGACAGCGCTAGTTGTAACTGATTTCCCAACATGTAGTACGCGTTATACTGCCTACATGTTGGGTTCCCAATGTGCAGTGGGTATAATTCCACGTCAGGTTCCCGATATGTAGGCACTAGCTTAGGGGCTTAGCTTAAGCCAATTGCTTAAGTGAAAGATAAAGTGATCTGGTTTTAGACTAAAGTTTTAACTCTAAGGTATTAGTGATAAATCCCTGTCTAAATGCATTAAGGTCGTTCGGTCTGAGACCGGATTGCGAAGAATAAGTTAAAGGTCTTAGATCCAACTTTGGTCTCAAACTGTGGTCTAAGCGGTAAGTTTGGTTCCCAACTTTAGTTTAAGACCAAAGTTTAGCGTCACTTCACGTTTTGCGTTAATTAGGTCTTAGGCAACACTTTTGGTCTTAGACTAAAGTTTTAGACTTTGGTTTCAGCGAAAGATAAAGTGGCCCAGTGTCTTCACTACTTCTGCTCCTTTGTCAACTGATCCAGTCGAGCTCTACCTGTAAAGTGGCCAGCAAAAGTGGAGGAAGATGAGAGCAGTGATTCAAGATTTCTGTGGTTATGACTGGAAACCAATGACACTTTACGAAGTGACATTGTACTAATGTTTGTCTTCGTATCTCTAACAATCCCCTCCTTTCCCTCAAATATACATCATTGGAGCAATGGTGATTTTCTGGAGGATAAGAGGGAAAATTATCAGGTCTGTTCTGTGCAGTATTGTGTGCAACAATTGTACACAGTGAACTGCACACACATATAAACAGACTAACAGTTCTCTGGATTCGGTTTTGTCTCACTGGGCCCATTTCACTGTGCTTAGATTCATTTATGTGTACATGTATGTATTAGTTTGTGTCTGACTGTATATTGCATCCATGTGTAGTATTGTAACATGGTGAGGTGGTCCTGGTGGGATTGAAGCCTTATCCTTAGGACCACTACTTCCTTCAGTGCTTTGACACTGTTGGTTGGGTCATTTGACCCGTAAACCCATCCCCAATATGACCTATAATGTGTTTAGTGGGACGTTAAACACTACTCAATCAATCAATGAATCTCTAACGATCATGCCAACATTGCTGACGGCATTCAGTGTGTGAGCATACCTGCGACAATTTGTGACTGTAAAGTGATCCTGTATCATTTTGTTGAGCATAATTATAGGCTGTTGTTAATAATAATAATGACAATAATGGTAATATGTTGTATAATAATAACGATAATAATGGTGCAGTGCAAGAAGACGACGAGCGATCGTGACCTTCGACTGTACGGCGTCATCAGCGAACTTGCGTCCGGGTATGGCAATTTCTGCACTGAGTGCAAGTCGCGTAAAGTGAACGAGAGTTGCTACAACTGTCTCAAGATGTTTCGCGAAAAGGTGAGAGCCAAGTGCGACGACGTCAAGGCTTACCGCAACCACAATCCACTCTACTGAACACGTCCACTGTTCTTCTCTGTGCCGCAGTATCAGTAGAAAACTCTAGCAATTACTTGGTCGTCTAACCGGTGGAAACTAATGGTATATGTCGGTATATATTTACGTCTATGGCTGCCAGTTCTGTTTGTCTGCCGATCTCTCTGACTGTCTGTCCATCGCAGTTCAGGTTTGCGTGAAAGTGGCTAACCTTTTGTAAGACTTTTTCATTCTAGTTTTCTATTGCCAAATATTGTGGCCAAATTTTCATGGGATTACCCTCTATGGCAGTGTAGTAGACATGGAATCAAAACAAATTATGGCTTTTAACCAGTGTGGGAATATTACTGATATATTACTGCTACTGAAATAACTACTATACGGAGTGATATATGATATTTCAAGTGATGTCATTATGGATGACCTTCAGTGCTGCAAAAGTCTGTCCACGGCCAGTATATCATAAAATGCAGCACACATCACTCATAAAACTAAATATTATGAAAGGAAATCCTGTGTGATGTACTATTTACAGTTTTGTATTCAAACTATTCTATTTAAGGTCACTTGTGGTCACGTAAGCTCTTATTTCACAAAGAGTGCTAATTAATGAAATGATGTAACATAGAGATTTGGTTACTTGAGAACACTAATGGAATGCAGTAAAACCTACTGGATGATGGTTACATGACTACCAGTAGCTTTGACTGGCCTCATTTTTCTGAAGTTACTTCAGGACAGAAGAAGTTTTCTAATAGCAATCCTTTGATTAAAAATATTAAAAAATAATTAATACTAAATGGAATTGTGTTAAATGTTGTTACACATGTATACTGTATGTACTACACAAGTGCATTATAACTACAAAGGGTCGCTATGATATGATGTGATACCAAGCTATGACGTAGTACTGACTTGCTAATTTTTACATTTTTAGTAGTAAAATTGTAGACCATTGCAGTGGAGTGTTTGTTGACAATTTTGTCTTGGAAACGATGCAAGACACTAATGTACACTGTGTCCACGAAAAAATGCCCCCCCCCTAAGCATCCGTGTTGTCATGGAAACTTGTGTTTTGGACGAGTAATTGAAAACATGTAATAAAATACGATCTTTACATTAAATTTCCACGAATGTTTGCACACAATGTACAAATTATGTGCTAAATTCTGTGTACAAATTTCACTGATGTTTGCCAAGTATTTCGAATACTACACCATTATACTTAGGGGGGCCATTTTTTGTGGACACACTGTAGTTGTTATAGAAGAGCAATAAGAAGTCACATGACGTATCAAACCACATCACTGTCACTGCTGATGAGTCAGACGACACCTAGGTTCAGCTTTTCAGGAAATGCACCATACACGCACATCCAGTGTTTTTCTGTGATGGTACACACCAGTACGGCATACCGGCATCTTTTCACGCTGCAGGCAAATTTTGTGAAAATCAGCTGAGGCATGCAGTCTCAGTGACATGTGTACAGTTTCCAAAAAAGCACTGTGTGCATCACCCACGAAGGTAGTGATTAGAAAAGGCATTTCATGTATGAATTTTGTTCATACAGCAATGAAGTTATGGCAATGTTGTACGTGTGGCCGTGGCATAACAGTCTTTTAGTGGATCTGATATCTCGGTTGACATATATCACAGTGCCATAGTACGCTGTCATACAGACGCAATGAACTGGTGCTAAGTGCAGCATTTGTGTGATGACCCTGTGATCTGATGCCGATTTGTTCTTAATTTGCATATAGCTATACAGTTGTAGTGAGAAATATGCTTACTGTCAAACTCCTCTTGCTGTACTGAATTCCTGATTATTGAGTTGAGTTTCTTCTTTTGTTTTATTTTATCATTACTGATATCTGCTGGCTATCGTGCTCTCACGGAGTGTTCCTCGGAGCAGTTTATGTTGCTTATTATGCACACCACTATGTTTGTATATACTGGCTTAATTGTGTATAAAGGTATCCAAACTGAGTGTTGTTGAAATGCAACGTGTCCTTGCTGTGTGTATAATTGAGTATTTAATGATTTGTCTCATTTATCTCTGTGAATGAGTGGTTTTGCAATATTTGTTGATAAAAACCCACTACACTAAGTTATAGTAAGCAGTGCTGGCGTCAAAGGCTCAGCCTGAAGGGCATAGCATCCCTTCATTCAAAAGTCAGTTGGTGGATCAGGGAAGCATGTTGTTCAAAAGCAAATCTCTGGGAGCTCTGTGCGGGCTCTGGGGAGTACTGTGCCCTTGATTCGTTTCTGGATTTTGGCGCTATATATATCATTTGCTTGCTTACATCATATGCTTCCCACTTAAACTTTTTTCTTCACTTTTTCCTTACTTATCTTTTCCTTTGAGAATATGCCGGCTCCATTTCCAGGCCGGAGGTCATAAGAGGCTACAAAACCTGGGCTCTTTTAGTTGTTTTAGTTTATTTTATGTCCTAGTATTTTTTTGTGTTTTATATGCATGATTATTTGTGTTCCGTTAGCCTCGGTTTATTGGATATTTTTGTGGTTATTTCTTCATGTTTTTGATTTTTGTGTTCTCAGTACTAGCCAAGAGATTGGCTGGGAAGAGCATCTCCGAAATGACCTATTTTGTGTGGAGTGGGATGTTAAACCTTAACTCCGTCAGCCCTTCCTATTGCCCAACCAACACCTTTGAAGCACTAAATGGAATTCAGAGCACCGACTTGAACCAGGGAGACCACCCACTGGACCTCATTACCTCCACCAAGGAGGTTATATTTTCGTCATTGTTTGTCTGTCTGTCTGTCTGTTAGCAAATTTGCTCAAAAACGTCCAGATGGATTTGCATGAAATTTTCTGGGAAGGTTGGCAATGAACCAGTGAACAAATGATTAAATTTTGGAGGCAATCCAGATCATGGATACGGATCCAGATCCATATAGTGACAATGGTAAGACGTGCCTTGGCGGACGTATGATCTGTCTCAGTGCTTCTAGTTCTTTCTTGATCCACCAAATGAGTTCTGAGTGAAAGGATGCCAGCTGCTTAATTAATGTTATTCATTAGCAGTTATTGTTTTAATTGGCAATTAGTCTTTATTTATTTTGTTCAGCAAACTTTTTTGTTGTGTTATTAGTATTTTTGCCATTTTACAGATTGTATTCTTATTCGTATATATGCTATAAATATGGAACATGTGGTATTGTATGTGATGTGGTATTTTGTACATACTTTTTATGTGTTTACACTTGGTGGCCTTTTACATTTTGCACTGTAGATGTCTACAATGCTGTGGTTCACATTAACTGAAGACTTTGCTTTTATTGAATAGCCATATGACTTAAAGTATACATGGTTATTACTTTGCCCCAGGATGGTTGCGAACTGTGAAGTATTGAGATATCTCAAAAACCGCTAGGTGGTTTTTCGGACAAACTCCGTGTCTAAACTTCATGAAATTTTCAGTGCATGTTACCTGTGGCTGTGGCTTGTTCCTACATACTAATGACAGTGCAATAGATTATATACGAGTATTTCTGGTTTTGTGGATGACATCGTGTTTTCACATAACGGGCCATAATCGACTTGGAGTGTGTGATGTAGCAAATCATTCACCATGACTCGCCAGGTGGCACCACGAGATTGTGCACCTGAGTGTGAAGTCTGCTATAGTCGATGGCCTTGTTTTGGTTGTTTCCTTCATTGATATCTTGTGTTCATATGTCTATTAGACTGTGCTCCTTTGTGCAGTGAATTTGTTTAATGTTTTCTGGAATTTGAGTATAACTGCGCTGCAGGGTAGTCTATTGTACGCTATTTGGTGTACTTGTGGTATACAATAAATATATTAGAGAATTTTCAGTTTAGGCACTATTGGTGATAGTTTAACTTATAGCTTAACACATGATGAGTGATTTAACATAGTCATCTTTATTCGTTTGTCATGACTGACTGTTTTCTGCATGGTCTTCACTTAGTGCTGAAGTTTGCCGATGCAGATGAACTACAGTAGCGCTGTGGTGGATAAGTCTAGTGTTATTTTGCCTAAACAGTTTTACTGTTTTGAGTGCACACTGTGATGCATGTGGTGGTGCATAACACCGGTCATTGGCCAGTGTATGTCAAAAAACATGCTACTGTACTCTTGCGGTCTTGTGATGGTTAATGGGATTACATTGTTGATAAGCCTTTTGAGCGTGAGCATCTTGCAGCATTTGATGTGATCGTGCAAGGAATGATATTTGCATTGATGGAAAAAGTAGTTATTTGCTTGTTTGCAGTGGCAGTAGCCAGTACTTTAAAGGCGCGATATGACCTAATTTATGTTGAAAGCGCGTTTAAGTTCCAGTAATCAGTAACTTACCACTTTCTTCTAGAAGTTTGTAGCTGCTGTATTTAACTATTTTCAACAGAAAACACGTAGTAGCAGTGATTGAGTACTGTACTGTTCCAACACCATTCAAGTGCTTGCCAGGTTTTATACCAATGTGCGTGTTTGTACAGCCTTGTGTGTAGCGTGCTGTATGCTCACATGGTGCTATGCATTTACAGTTGTATGAACGAATTACAGTAGACACATTTGACTGATATGTACCATATAGCAGCCAAGTCTCATCCTCTTCAGTAGACGTCATCTGAGCTATGATGATTGTCTGGAGGATAAGAACTGTTCTGTTCTGTGTTGTGTACGACAGTTGTGCACAATGCTACGCACACATATGAGCAGTTCTTAACGATGAGTGTTTGTTTAGGTTTAGATTTAGTTTTTAGTGCGTTTGTTTAGGTTTAGCATTTTGTGTGTTTTCTGGTTTAGCTTAGACTATTTTGTTCTTGTATGTTTGCTTTTGTTGTGTTAGGTTTAGTTTCTTCGGTACTGTGCCAAGAGATTGGCTGGGAAGAACGTCTCCAAAATGAGCTGTTTGTATCGAGTGGGACGTAAAACCTGAACTCAATTAATCAGTGCAGTTGGGATGTAATAAACGGTGACAATGTTTCAGTGATACGTATTTCAACAAATACTCGTTTAAATGCTCATTGTTGGCATAGGACAGATAAAATGAAGTTGTGGCTCTGGTCTTTGACAGAATGATGTTTGGTTCAGGTGATTTGCCCACCCACCCAGATCCAGCTGCACCAAGTGTTAGTTTTGTAAACAAAATTAGTTGTAACTTTGGTCAATGTTAGGAAAATTTTCATTTGTTGTGTTATACTCAAATTGTAATTTTTTATTTCCAGACAGTTAACGTTGATTAATTTGGCTGAAAATCACCGTATACGCACTCATAAGCCTACAGTGAAACAAAATGGTGTTTGTTTTAGTGGATTCAAATAAAATTACCACCATTGCTATACTTGTATGGAATGTGGTAACTAAAATGTTTTAGTTACAAATATTGTTCGTTAAAGTTTAATTTTACTGATTTGTCACTGTTTACTTTTATAGTTAACTAAATTATTTCTTTCTAGTTACTACTAGTTATTACTTATTTAAGTTACAGTTAAAACTCAAATAACACTGCCATGTGAGTGTGCCACAATTACTTGGCTGCTACTATTGCTGCTGCGTTCTGCTTGTACATTGAAGCTGTTTGTGTTCATCTGTTGATAGTAAATTGCTCATTGCCGTCTTGAACTTACTGCGTGTAGTGTGTTGTTATTGAAAGTTCGTCGTGCCATTCACTTTAGTTCAACGGTCGCTTTGGGCTATACGTCATGCATGTTATCTTTGTGACCCCCTTCCCTCAAATAGACATCATCGGAGATGTGGTGATTGTCTGGAGGGTAAGGGGGAAAACTATCAGGTCTGTTCTGTGCAATATTGTGTGCAACAATTGTGCACAGTGCGATGCACAGTATTTACC
>Ga0209259_1000826_pt1 | contig 10138 bp, 4 predicted proteins | sample WorMetGr2BELIZE1_FD_187417 | JGI IMG/M metagenome (GOLD analysis project Ga0209259, IMG submission 187417) | Marine gutless worms symbiont microbial communities from Max Planck institute for Marine Microbiology, Germany - Inanidrilus... ...
TTGCTGACACCTAACCAGCAGTGTCAAAGCACTGAAAGAAACTAAAGGCACTGATCCTAACCTGGGAATATCTCGCGCTGGCTTTGTCATTTCTTGATCTACTGCCGTACTCCCGAGGAAAGAGGTATTGTTTTCTTTACAATGGTTTCTGATGTCACTGCCAGCCTTGAGAATGTGCCAGTGAACAGTGGTCTACATTTGACATAATTATGACCAAAATCAATTTCCTGTTTGTTTATGAGATAATGTATTTGATCTGACTATTGTAGTATGTTTATTGGTCTGTTTATAGATATCAAATGTCCTGTTTGTCACAAAAATGTGCCACCTGATTCCGTTGAAATTCATCTTGTCATGTGTCTCACAAAGCCACATATTGTTTACAATGGTAAGTTTAATAAGATGTGACATTGAAGTGTAGGTGTATAAAGTATTTGATATTTGGTACATCTAATGCAATATTTCCTTGTTTTTTATGGCCGCCCTATGGTATAGGGCAGGCCATTATATTTCTGCCCTGTGGTTTCTTTCTTTCTTTTTTTCCTCGCCTAATCTCGGCGGCCACAGATTGGATGTCTACCATACTTCCACACATGGTGTGGCCCTATTGCGAATTTAGAATGCAGGTCTGAAATGTGCTGCGCGTGGCTTGCTGGAAATACAGGACACAAAATATCGCCATTGTGGCACCATCACACAACTTTTGTCGGGCTATACCTTCGGAACTAACGCATGTGTCGACAATCGGAAAAAAACTTGCTAAACAGCAATACCTCCTCTATATGTCCTGATAATATGGTGAACTTTGGCCTACTAATGGCTGAGATCTGTTGGCGAGTTTGGGGCACCCCTGCAACTTTCAGTGGGTTTCGCGTCTTGGCAGCGTTACTGCATGGCACTCTAGTAGTGGGCATCAGCCAAACTTTGCGGCGTTGAACAGAGGGCGCCACCTATATTTGGCAGGGCGGCCATCACGTTGGGCATTGGCCCACATCTTAGTTTTTAAAATTTTCCTTGGTTGTATTAAATGTACATGGAATTATGTATTGTGCATGTTAATATCATCATGTAATTGTCAGTGGCAAAATTGCCGACCAGTGTTGTAGATGTATCATAGGAATACAGTCAACAGTCAACACACGTTTTGTAGTTATGGATTGTAAACATTAATTATTTAATTCCAACATGTGGTACTAACAGGAGTTATAAATTTGTCAAATGACTTGGCTGCATGAATAAAAGGTGCAACTTTTGCGGTTGATATTTTCGAACTGTGCTGCACTGTAGGTTGTGATATGTTGAGTGTGGATGGAGATGTTGATGCAGCTGTGGAGGCCAGAATCTGAATTGGATGGAATAAATTCGGGCAGTTGGTACCATAGCTTACCAATAGGGATATATCATTGATTAGGAGAGGGAGGCTGTATAGCATCTGTGTGCGAAGTAGTATGCTACACGGAAGTGAGACCTGGCCTGTCAGGAAAGAAAATGAGGTGGCACTTCAGCGAGCAGAAATGAGAATGGTCAGATGGATGTGTAATGTTAAGGTAAAAGACAGAGTTCCATGTAAGGAGTTGAGAGAAAGACTAGGAATAGCTGATATAATATTGCTACTACAGCAAAATAGGTTGCGATGGTATGGGCATGTGCTGCGAAAAGAAGACACTGATTGGGAAAAGAAATGTATGGAATATGAGGTGGAGAGCTCCAGACCAAGAGGTAGACCAAAGAGGACATGGAAAGAGGTTGTCCAAAAAGATTGCCAAGCACATAATTTGAACAAGGATAATGCTGTGGATCGTGTTAGATGGAAGAAGATAAAGATTGGATGATGATCAGGATGGTGGGTGGGTGAGTGTTTCTTCTGGTACCGGCTTACCCGGGTAGTCCTGGACAAAGGGCCGTAAAATGGTTGTTGTGTTGTTGTATATTTGTGAACTTGTATCATAGAGAAGCACTGTGGTTTTAAGCACCGATTGTGCATTCATGTTGCTGTCAGAGGACATATTGACAGAAGACAAAGGAGAATGTGTGATTTGCCTTGATGACTTACAACAAGGAGATGTCATTGCAAGACTTCCTTGTCTCTGCATTTATCACAAAAGGTATATGAACTATAGCTGGATTCTTTGAACAAGTACCTCTTGATTACAGTACATTTAGATCACAGTTGATAGAACTGTAGCAATAGAGAACTTTTTTTTACAGATTTTGCTGATAGTTATTGTGTCTTTCCACATAGGGGTAGTCACTGTTTATCGCTTATGTTTATATCTGGCTGTTTATGGAGGTGGCTTATCTATGCAGTCTCAGTATTTGCTGGGTTGATATCACTCTGTCTCAAAGATGTACATGTGTATTCTGTATATGCGTACGTTTTAGAACTAGCAACCATAAGAATGATATTGGGTTACCAGATTTTGACTTTAGCAAATCCAATATCTTGCCAATTTTTTGTAAATCCAGTCTCATACCATCTGTTAAAATTTTAGTTCTCATGTAGATTTGAGATCAAAGGCAGTTTTCTTCATTTTTAACACATGACAGTGTGCTAGCATGGTACTGCAAATGACAGTTACTGCATGATGTTTTAAATCAGCTGTGATCTTCTCAAATGCTACATAGCTGTACGAAAAATCGCAACTGAAAAAGTTTGCAGTAGGTGAATGACGTCGAAGGTCAACCAAGGTCATCAGACATGGTGCTATTCGTTAGGCCATACATCATTTCATACTGGTGGTCTGTAGTAAGAATGTCTCTATCTTGGCATTTAATATTACTACACCGTGTCTGGAAAAAAATGGAACCACTCTATTTTTGCCTCTAACTTTGCCAAATGCTGGCCAATTTTCTTTTTCAAAACTCTTTCACCAGCAAACTTAGCAATAAACTTCTAGGAAAGCTGTTATAAAGTATGCCACCACACCTCAAATGCGTCGCAACACTACCTTGTGAAATATTAATGTCAGAAAATCAGAAACAACCTGAAGTATATAATGTAATTTAAGATATATCGCGAGGTATTGTAGCAATGGGATTTAGGTCTGGTGAGACCTTTGACTACGACTTTGTTACAAATTTACTGCTTAGTCTGCTTTGAAAGAATTTTTAAAATCGCTCAATATCTGTCAAAGTTACAGGAAAGAAAGGTGACTGCCTAAGCGCAATGTGCGCCGGGGACTGTTTTGTTGAAAGAGGAAGAACTTGTTTTAAGATCTGATGTACAGCAGGCAGAAACTGTTGTAACAGCATCACGTTACGATAATAGGCCTCGTTTATCTTGACGTCGTGATCGACAAGACTTAGTATCAAACTGGTGCACTGTCAACCACTTGTGGCTCGCCGACTGTATAAATTGCATTTTTTATGGCTGCCCTGCATAGCAGATGCAGACATTATATTTTTGCCCTGTGGTTTCTTTCTCTTTTTTTTCCTCGCCTAATCTCAGCCGTCACAGATTGGATGTCTACCATACTTGCACACATGATGTGGCCTTAGCGCGAATTTAGAATGCATGTCTGAAATGTGCTGCACATGGCTCACTGAAAATACAGGACGCAAAAAGTCGCCATCTGGGCACCATCGCACAACTTTGTCAGGCTGAATCTTCACAACTAAGGCATCTATGGACAATCAAAAAAAAGTTGTTAAAGAGCAATATCTCCTCCACATGTCCCCACAATATGGCGAACTTCGGCCCACTAGCGGATGAGATCTGTTGGCGAGTTTGGTTCGCCCCAGCAAATTTCAACAGGTTTCATGTCTTGGCTTCATTACTGCAGCGACTTCGTTAACTGGAGGCCAACCAAACTTTGCACGATGTTTGGCCATCTCCTGAGCTGGTACACTGTATCGCACAAGATTAACAGAGGCAGACACATCGCATTTTCGGGGGGCTTTCCCCCCTGAAGGAATGTTGCCACGTGTAAAATTCACTTTGCATCCAAGTCTTGCATTCTCCTTTATTGGCAGCGTTACTGCACGACACTCCAGCAGAGGGCACCACCTATATTCGGCTGGGCGGACATCACGTTGGGCATCGGTCCACATTCTAGTTTTACATACTTAATATTAATGTCAGAAAAAGCGTACAGTTGGTCATTCTATGAGTTTTTTGGTGTTGTGACAGTAAATGTGTTTTCATTTTACAGCCCTTTTTCCGGGACCGCCCGGTGAGCCAGTGCCAGAAGAGAACTTCTGGACTTATGGTGGGAAGATTAATAGGCCCTCTCTGTTTCCAGGTCGGATGTAATAGGAGGCGACTAAACCTGGCTTTAGGTTTTTGGTGTGTATTTTGTGTCGAAATACATTTCTTTTGATTGATGAAATATGTTCTTTTGTTGTGTGAGGTTTAGTTTTTCCATACCAGGCCAAGAGATTGGCTTGGGGAACGTCTCCAAAATGATCTGTTTTGTGTTGAGTGGGACGTAAAACCACAATTCAATCAATCAGTGTTGACTTCATGAAGTTGCGGGCAAGAATGGCATGGCTGCTTTTGAATTACGTGTACAGTGTTAGTGCAGGCAACAGCAATTGACAGTGGCACTGAATAACATGTTATTTGATGACATTCTGATTATAGTTTGAGTTGGACTGGTAACTGTTGAATCAGTAGATAATTTTCCCAAAAAAACAGTGATTTGTTAAAAGATATTTGACACCGCCACCACAACCATTTTACAGCCTTTTTCCGGGACCACCTGGGTGAGCCGGTGCCAGAAGAGAACTTCTGGACTTTATGGTGCAAGGGAAGATTAACAGAGGCAGGCACCGACCATCCGCATGGGCGCCACTCCATCTGGACTAACCAGTGCCCACCTCCACCATCCCCCATATTTTTTATAGGCCGGATGCCCTTCCTGCCGCCCAACCAACAGTGTCAAAGCACTGAAGGCAAGTCAGTGCTGTTTTTTGAACTAACAAGGTGCCAGTAAAAGGTAAAGGCTCCCATACTTGATACTGAGTGTTGGGCCCGGAGCTGATCCCGGTGTACAGGCAGTCAGCCCGCAGGTATCTGTAAGTCATCCACCAGGCAGTAGGCGGCCATTACTTTCCGCCAGGCCTCAGGTTACCTTCCCAGCCACAGAGCTTCACCGCCCTTTGGCCATTACCAAGTTAGACTGCTTGGTGACAGAGGCACAGGTGTGAACAATTTGCCCAGGGTTGTTACACAGCATTGCTCCGAGTAGGATTTGAACCCGCGACCTATTGATCTCAAGTCCAGCGCTCTACCCGTTGCGCCACCCTGCCGGTACACATGTCTAACACTAACACTGAGACTGCATGCCTTAGGTTGATTTTCACAAAATTTGCCTGCAGCATAAAAAGGTGCCAGTACAGCACATACAATCACAAGAGAGCACTGTTGTTAAATGTCAAGCAGTTTTATGTTTGTATAATCGGAACAGCTTTTGTTTGTATATTATTCATTAGATGCAGCTGCTTTCAGTACATTATAAGTTGACAGATGTTATTATAATGATACCAGTTTTGACCAGGCTGGTGTACGTTGTGTAATTTCAGTTGCATTGATGAATGGTTTGCCGTCAACCGTACGTGCCCAGAACACCCTGGCGACTGATGGTCCCTTCAGTGCCGTGTTTGAAAACCACCGACAGTTTTAGCATTGTTTGAGGCAGCTGGATAGTCAGCATCGCTGCTGATAAACTGAGTACAAGTACCATGTGTGGTCTTGTCATCGTCTTGCATACAGCTGCGCTCTGTGATCGTGTCGTTCGCATGTACTGTGTGTAAATTATTTACCGATTAACAGATGTGTGCGTGTTGGCTTTATGCTGAGCTTGGCGTTCGATGTGCTTGTTTTGACTAGTGTGTCTCCGAGTGAATTGGGTATGATAGTGAACATTCCATAATTGCATGAAATCCTGGTGATCAGTACAGTGGGATTAAAAACTGCATGTTTCAGTGTCTGAGCAGATTCAGACGAGATCTCACTGGCAGTCATGAAACCAATTCACCCACTGTACCAAGTCTTAGTTATTAATTGTATTACCAGGCGCAGAATACCCAAATCTTTAACTTTAGGCCTAAATCCTGACGTGAGTAAGCAGTAGATAAGTGCTTTTAGACTTTGTTAATCGATAGAAACTTTGTCATATCTCAACTTAGAGACATTTTTAAAGTCATTGATTTATTCTGTTATTCGCACTTCCAAACTGTTATTAATGTCTGTCCCACTCTGAACTATAAACAAATATATTTGTACGATAATGATTCACTTACAGCGCATGTGAAAGCATCGTGCATCATTGTGTGCAATCTTTGTGTGATGTGTATATGTATGTATGTATGTAGGCAGTGAGTTATTTTGCATTTGGGTCATTTTTCAATCAGGGCTTCAATCACTGATGGTCACTTGTTCCATTAATCACTGAAATTTTCAAACTTTTCAAATTGACTAAATCATTTGAGTAAAACTGAGGGCTGATAAGGATTAAAATTTTAGTCAGTGAATTAAATGTCTCCTCCCTTATTTGGTAAAGATTATAAATTAATAAAATTATCTCAGCTTGTGTCGGTTTATTCTGGAGCATTTTTGTCTCGGGGAAATGCAACGTCTTTATCTAAGCCTTCAAAACCTATATCGTGTTGGCTTTTTGGTTAAACCGTGTTATATCAATGCGAAAAGAAAGATGAAATGTCATTCAAAACAGACAAGTTTAAAGAGTTAAAAATCTCACGCACTACTCGATAAACTGACTGCTAACAGCTGCAAATTAACAGATTAACTATCTGAATATCAGAAATACCAAATTTAAATGTATGGCAGAAGTGTATATTTTATCTAGTCATCTGCTGTTATTGATGGGCACAGCTGGACTGTATGTTGATAGTTTTAGTCGTTCATGCACACGATGCATCTGTCATGCTGTGAACTAAGTCTATGAAGAAGCCTGCGTGTGAGAAGTTAAGGTTGGCTGTTGTCTATTGTTTGTCATGTTTACCATTTCCGTGTGAAATGTGTGCGTTTGTCTGCAGCTGTTCTTTCTTTTTGTTGTTGAATGATGTGATTTTTTTGCAACTGTTGCAGTTTTCACTAATGTTATTGGGTTTTTGGTTATGTTCTTATCTGTAAAGCTCTTTTGCTTTCTAAGCTACACTGCTACTTTAAGTTCCTGGTGAGGTTGAAGCAACAGGTTCTGTGGTGTCACCTTTGTAATACTTTCCAAGTACATTTTAGGACAGAAGAAGTTTCCAGGTCATGAGACAAATTGGATAATGGATTCTGTTATTCTCGGGTTTAGAATTATGGGATACTTTTAGCAGTAAATGAGATAGTATGCCATGTTTCATTTTGTTTTATATTGTGATAGTATAAAGTTCCGTGTTAACTTGCTTGAGTAGGTTGTGCCAAATGTTTCTGTTGAATAATCATGGCCGCCCTGTGTAGAAGTGGGCAGGCCATTATGTTTTACTCCTGTGATTTATTGTTCTTTGCGCTCTAATCTTCGAGGCTGAAGAACACTACCCTTCTGGACCTTTGCCAGGATGTCAGAATGTGGTGTAATTTTATAATGCAGATGACAGGGAGTCATATCTGTATCCGCAGCATTTGCAGGGCGAAAATCTGCAAATTTTGCCCCACAGTTGGGCAATGGTGCGACTGAACTTGTGTAATTTGAAAACGAGACTGCAAAATCGAAAAACTAAAACAAATGCATTTGACTACATCTCTTTCTGACCATAACTGCCAGGCTTCGTATACGTCAGCCTTGTAGTTACTTACTGAGAATGGCACGCCATTTTTCTCCACACCTATATTCGGCAGGGCGGCCACCACGTGGTACATCCGTGCCACATCTTGTTGTTGTTAAATATTATTTACAGTTTCGCTATAAGCTGTCGTATATGTATGCATTTGTGTGAAAGGTTATAAAGTGATATTTTAGAACATCTTTGTGCATGTCATTTTCGTTAGCAGGTGCAGTAAGTAAAGACTACTTAGTTAAGTTACTAACATGTTGCTGTCTAACTTTTTAGCGTTGATCAAAATCATTGTTATGATGTAACAGCACTATCTTAACTTATACAATACACATCGAAGCTATCCGCTGTATATGTTTACTGGTAAATGATAAAGTAAAAACAAACCTGATAGTGATAAAAATCACAACTAGTTAAAGCTGTAAAAAGGTCTCTAGATAGCATACCATACGGATGTAGTTGAAGTGAACATTGAATCGAGTAGATTAGTAGGACTCTCCATTGCATGTGCAGACTGGAAACAGTTTGTCATATCATCATGTATGTTTGTCTGATCAAATTCGACGACCTTTACATTGGACAATGAATGCAGTTATTATTTTTTGCATTATTATTTCGCATTTTTTACAATAATGAACAGCAGTACAAACAGTCTGTACTAAATATGCCACACTCACTTACCAAGACTCTATTAGTTCTCATTAAATGCCTGTTTTGACAAACATGTTATGGGAACATCTTCTGCAGCTGGGTGAATGGAAGACAGTGTCCACAAATATTGTCTGCTGTCTAACTTGAGTAATTTTTGCAGTTTTTGTCGCAAAAATGTTTATAGGCGTCTTTATATATTAAATGCGGTAAGGTGTTCGTACGTTCGTCCGTAACACTGGGCGTGGCCAGCTGAGTAGCAAATGACGTCATAATAAGAATGGGGGCTGCGAACGCCGTAAGAGAGATGCACGAATGACGTCATAGTGAGAATGATGTCATGATGATAATAACTGGCTTATGGAGATATGGCGACATGTGGCCATGGGTTGCAACCTCTAGTAATGTCTTAATCAGTTGTGATATACAGCAAGGTTTGACCCTTGTTTACTCTAAAAAGTTCCAAACTTGGTTGCATGGTCCAGCGGTATAACGTCGGTCTTTGGCTGGCGTGCTTTGGCTGTCCTGTGCTCGACCTGTAACTGATGGGTGACCACTTATGTGGGTAAACCATCCACTATAGGTCAACCAACCAGGCTAACTCAGCCTTTCATCATTTTGGGGTCGATTAGTAAGCTGCAATTGGATGTCTGCTACCTCAGTTGTTGTGGTGGCGCCATCTGGTGAACGCCTACGAAGGAAAGGCAGGAATGGTGTTGTTTGCAGGTAAAACTGTGTGATCCATGCCTGAGCACTTTGTATATACCTTGGTGCGAAAAGGCGCTATATAAATACTCTTCCTTTCCTTTCCTTTACCCAGTGTTTGGTGGAATGGGTGAATATAGGCGTTCCAAATTTGATATACAAAAAAATTTGATATACAGATTAAACATGGTAAGCACTAGCCAAATGATGATAAAATAATCCTAAAGCCAGCGTGTTCAGAACCCATCTGTATTTTGGCATGGGTAAAGTCAGGTTTTTTTTACGGATGATAAATAACCCAAAGGGGCATGGTCAGGGTTATGTGACACTGCTGCCAGATGGGTGTATTGTACTTTGCTTCGTATTGTCCTTATAGTAATGGAAATGAAAATGCCCAAATAATAGACCATAATTTCAATTGTTAACATTTTTTTGCAGTATGCGTATCAGTTTGTGTTAGCTGTGTAATGTTTTATCCCAGAAGATCATGTTTCGGCTTTTCATATCAAAATACAGTGCCTTTTCAAGTTTCTTCTCTGCTATATGACTTTGACTTATTTGCTGAAAAAAAGTATACTGTACTTACCGGTACATTCCATCTATATATTGCAGATGTTATGACAGCTTTCCACTTCCAAGGGAGAGACCATCTTCATTATGTCCAATAACTGTATAACTAGAGTGCAAGTGTATTTATGGAAAAAAGCAGAACGTTTATTAGTTTACTGTTTTTTTTTATTTCATGATAATGATCCTTGGTCCACTCTTGTCTTGTGATGAACGGTGATTCTCAAATCTGATTGGTCAGTTTATGTTCAACTAATTTGACCATTTTACGTAGACTGTGCCGATGTTACTGTCAGGTTTCACAGTTCACCGTTACCCAACCAATGACTGAGCCATACTTAGTAGGTTCTTGTCATCAGGCCTGCCCGATATTGAAATTTGTTTATCTTTTTTTTGCAAGCGTTATGAAAATTATATTGACTATATGTTAATGAACTTCTTGTTCAGTTTTCTATTCACAAAAATATCAAATGTGAAAATTGTGTTATGTAAT
>Ga0209259_1000827_pt1 | contig 10137 bp, 6 predicted proteins | sample WorMetGr2BELIZE1_FD_187417 | JGI IMG/M metagenome (GOLD analysis project Ga0209259, IMG submission 187417) | Marine gutless worms symbiont microbial communities from Max Planck institute for Marine Microbiology, Germany - Inanidrilus... ...
GCTTCAGTTGCCAAAAAGATGTGTTTTCAGAGATCATCTGAAAGAATCGAAGGAGAGTCCCGGCCGCCGAAGCCCGGTTGGAAGGTCATTCCACAGTCGAGGACCAGCAGCCGAGAAACTTCTATCGCCGAGTTTGTTGTGAGTTCGTGGAACGAGCAGCTTCCACACTTACACACTTACACACTAAACACTCACGGTAGCGGCCTGTGTGGCTCGGCTGCTGACGTGTTTATGATTGGCTGACTGTGCGCTTTCTTCACCGAAACACGCTTTGGCTGGACACCAAATATCACACGCAGAAAGTCTGTTACAACAACAGCATGTTTCATTACCATATTGTATCCACCCAAACACAAATGCTGCTTGACAGTTAATAAATGTACAGAATCACATTACAATAAAGGATTACTACAAATTTCTGCATGAGATTATTACGAAAACATACGACAATTTTTAACAAAATCTTACAACATACACAAACTATTCAACAAATACAATACCACAGAACGATACAAAAATAAAACCAGGCTAAAATTATGAAAAAAAGAAAAACACGTAACATTAGGCTGTTAAGCATTTCTGTCAAACAAGTGACATTATGCATATGATTATGGGTAATCACATCTGAGAACTGGTGTACAGGACGCAAACGTTCCTTCCCTCAGGAGTAAGTTGGTGGATTAAGAAAGCATGAAGTGCCATGCGTGACTTTCAGTGATTGGTGACAGTGCTCAAGTTCCTTTGAATGCTGCGACAGTGTTGGTTAGGTGACAGGAAGGGCGTCCAATCTGTATTGATTGAGTTAAGGTTTTATGTCCCATTCAACAAAAAATGGGTCATTTCTCATTTCGGACATGTTCTCCAAGTCAATCTCTTGGCTTGGGATGGAAAAACAAAACCTAACACAACAAAACAACGCATTCATCAATCAAAAGAAATGTACTACAACACAAAATAAGCACAAAAACTAACGCCAGGTATAGTCACCTCTTACGACATCCGGCCTTGAGATGGAGAGGCTCTATTTTTATTTCGGCACTTCATAAATCTGTCACTTACTTACTTACTTAGACACTTACCTACTCACTTACAGCTCCGGGACCTACACGGGGCATCCAATCTGTAAGAAACCAGCTCCCGTTATCCCCAGGGTTCTATTCTAGCCCAACCTGCAGCAACTATAGAGAAGAAGGCTGTACAAATGAACTGAGTGAGACACTACGACAGTGCAGTAAATATTCAGATATGACTACGTCTCAAAATGAACATTTATGTACATTTGTCCTTTTGCTTTCAGTTATTTGACACAGTTGGCTGGGTGTCAGGAAGGGCATATGACCTACAAAGAGAAATCACACTTGTGCACGGTTTCCTTGAAGACGTAGAGACCACTGGTGACTGCCAGCTAACCAGATAAACATAGAAAACAGCAGTTAACACAGTTGTAGGCATATGACGGTAGTAAATAATGCACACTGCAGTTATGTTAATTGCTCAGTTAAACATATGAAAAATGTACACCGTAAAACATTACATAACATGGCTGCACCAGGTATGAATGCCATGATAAAAACCAGACAGAAGGGAAAAAAATTACGAATACTGTACCTTTTCTGCTGGAGTGGCATACGCAGATGCTAAGGTTTGCCAACGAGTAGTCTGCACATCAGCAAAGTACTGTATAATAAAATATTTGCACAGCTTTGCAACTTGTGCCATTTCACAATGAACAGAGATGCATATTACAACAATGTGAGATTTAATTTATCTATCACATTAGTACTGACAACACGAATTGGGATGACGTTAGAGTACAATACTTAATTACCGCGAATGCCATAACGTATCCAGCATCAGTTTTGATGGACAAACAGCTCACTGAAAACTGAAAATGTCTCTATTTCTCTCGAAGTGCAGAGCTTCTAAAAATTTATGTGATACTGCATAGCTAGAAAACGACACTGCTAAATTTATAGCAATGCTGTAAGCTGTTATGCAACAAAAAGCCATAATGTGTTTAGTGTTCAATGCAGCAACTTTCCATATGTCAATGCTGCAGTAATCAAGCCAGTCTAACAGCATCATTCACGGTCACATACTCACTGCCAAAGGCATTCATAATTACTTTGACCACCTGTCAGTATTAGTATTAGCAACTCAACAGTAGACAATTCACCTGCTTTCTAATTTCTTTAGAAAATTTGTCAAGCTGTCGACACATGTCACTGTGACTTAACTTCTTCAAGTTCAAGAACAATGCCTGCAGCATTAAAATTTGACAAAAATAATCATGCTGCAATATTTCTCAGTGACACAATCAAGTCACTGTAAATGTTAAATAACTTTAGAACAGCATTTCCAAGTGCAAGGTTATCATATTATGCATTATGGAGAATAACACGAGTACACGCGTTCACAGCAACACATACAGCAACTCCAAATTATAGTACTGCAAACTGCCATTTACCAAAAACCTCTGACAATGGTGTCTTTACTCAATTTCCATCAATCTGTATTACCAAGCATAATTGCTCATAAGCATTACTGTTGGCTGGGTCTTAATGGCACTTTGAATAACAATAGGTTAAACCACACCTGTAGTCATTTATAAGGCAGAAGTGAGAACAATGCAGATAAGGCCTCAGGGGAGGATTAAGACTGTCTTCCACCATCTTCTGGAAGACGGTTAAAATTCTCAGTGAATTCTTTCTCATACATATTTTATATCAGCACTACGAAATTTCCTAGTTTTGGAAGATGGTCAGAAATCCTTAACGATCTTCCTACTTTTCTTACATTTCGGAAGACGGTCAAACAAACTGGATCTACCTGTGCAACGACATACACAAAAGACCTACAAGAAATGAGCACAGCATGGAGGACAGTGGCAAAGAAAAGAGCTGATGACTGTGATTTGGGGCAGAAACTCATTGCCAAATGTCCTACAAGATGCAGGAGAAATTAAGATGAAATGAGTTAAGGTTTTACGTCCCACTTGACACAAAATAGGTCATTTCAGAGAGTTCTTCATAGCTAATCTGTTAGCTTAGTATTGAAGAAACTAAACCTAACACAACAAAAGCAAATTATACAGGAACAAAATGACAAAAATGCACAAAAAGCAAACCTAAATCTAAAGAAAACCTAAACCTAAAACAACAGTCAACTTTAAGAACAGCTTGTATGTTTGTGCATATCACTGTGCACAACTGTCATACATAATGCAGCACAGAACAGTTCTGATAATCTTCCCTGTTATCCTCCGGACAATCATCATTGCTCAGATGTTGTCTGGTGGAGGGGAGAGGGAGGAACTAAGTCGCAAGTGTAAAACTAAACTAAGTTTTCCTACTATACAACGTGATCAATCAAGACAACTTGCACACAGAAAAGTACACCATTATTTCAAAACATGCATTACAAGTTACAAAGTACAAATAGTGAAAAAGCCAGCCAACCTTCCACTTGATGCATTCATAAGTGTGTGGATCGTGCGATACAGCAAGACCAATCTTCAGCCTGTCGAGTGTGTGCCAGTCTATTTCACAAGCAAAATGTCATGGCAACACGTTTAACAATAAGCACATGTTACCAAATATAAGCATTTCTTTAACTTATAACTCTAATGAATAAAATAATAATAACTAGTAAAAACAGCACATTGTATCATATTGTATGACTTTGACTATAACAAATTATCAGTTGATGCGCATTACCGATGTGAGCCACAGCATATCTTATTACAACAACAAGCGGTCAAAGTAATTCGACAATAGGCCGCATCGCTGCAACACGTGGATGGTTCAGTGGTATTCGCCAGGTGGCGACAGTGTGCACCCTACTTAATAATGCTTGCTTGGGCCCACCCGAATTCAAATCCCAAACGACATCTCGATTAGTTCAACCGTTTTTGCACAGCTCGCCCCTTCCCACCTCAAAATTGCCCCTTACCAAGGGGGATCTGGACCTCATCAATAGATGGTTCCTTGGGCTCAGTGGAGTCCTCAACTCATACGGCATCTCAATCAGTTCAGCTGTTTTTTGCAGGGCTCACGACTGTGACAAACCAACCGACCACGCTACTCCATCCGTAACAACAGGCCACATCTACGTCTAATTATTCAAATTTAAAACACCCAAAAAAGCATACATCTCGTGTATGATGTCTGAAAATCTGCCACCATTTCTGATAATTGCTGCAACAGACACACAGACACAGTGGTAGGTATCCTGAATGTTATTCTTTTTCTTTTATTATTTAGTCTATAGCATATAGTGAGCATTCTATATTACAATTCTGAAACGTGGACCTTGACACCTGTGGCATATCGAAGACTACGTTTTATCTGAGGCAGATTATGGGAGTTAAGAAGCAAGACTATGTCAGAAACATGGACACTGAGAAACATCTAAGACCAGAAAGGGACACTGTCACCAGAATTCAAAACAAATGATTGTGGTACTTTGGCCATGTCGAAAGGATGGAACCACATCGACTGCTATACCAAGCCCTTTATGCCAGGATACATGGCATGAGACCTCCTGGAATATTAAAACTGTGCCGGATTGACAACAGTGCTGCCGACAGCATTAAACACGGACTCATCATTCTGGAAGCCGCATGCAAAGCGTGAGACTGCCAACAATGGAAGAGATACATGAGGTTGTCCGAGGGTGTGCCAGCACTGCCAAGACACCAAAGAAGAAGAGAAATATAAACTTGGTCATATGCAGATGCAAAAAATATAACATTGATAAATATAACACTGACCGATCATTTGCTCACTTAAGTGTCATATTTTACCTATATCCGCATTAGACATCATAACTCTCCTTCTCCATTTGTTCATGTTGGAGCAGACCAGAACATTTTATATCCTCCATCCCACCAAGTTTTCCTTGCATGGCCCCTCTGTGTAGTTCCATCTACTAGAGGCCTGCATGGGTATGATTCTCCCCCATGACCACCTTGCCACAGTGACGCCGTTCCCACCCCATCACATTGCTCCCTGCCACTGACCCATCCTGCAATGACAACCACGCTGCACCCAACATCACAAATCTAATTAGACAGTTCAGCCAAGTTATCGGTGGTTATACTACACAGTAACAGCACACAGCATGCTTGTAAATACAGACCACGGACCAGAGTTCAACACTGTGTAGGAAGTCAAGCAAGGTAACTAATAAGACTACACGTTCGCGGCTCGTCCAATCCCTGTGGTTTGCCCATCACTTTAGTCCCAACATCATAGGTTCCTCACAACTTTCATACCCACCTCTAAAGGCACCCACAGGCCAAGTGGGGTCCTCGTCTCCCCTGATTCCGTGCAGGCCTCTACCATCCACTTCCATCAATGTAAGTGTTCGATCCGACTGATAAATGTTCACTTACAGTGTACTGCAATGGTTTGTACATAAGATCTTCTCGTCGACTGAGGCCTATTGCACCATATCGTCCACTGGTGTGCAACCCAAGAACAATGTGCCGATAGACATTTCCTCGGAATGTACTACGAAAACTGATTGGAAACCGGTCGACAGACTGCAAACAGTTTGTCAGATAGCTGCAGTTGTTAAGGAACTGAAGCATCACCACTGAAAACTACAGACAACAAGTCACTTCTTAATATGTTTATTAATATTTGCACAAAACAGTGACATTTGGCACTGTCTTTAAGTCTCAGTTGGCATCAATAATGATTTTTATTGTCAGGTAAAGTTATGTAATTAACTGAAAACTGCAAACACATCTAAATAAGTGACCTTTTAGTCACTTTATGTCTTATTATATCATTTTTCAAAAGTGAATATATAAACAAGAGCTCAGCAGTAGTTGAGATGGGTGACCATTTGGCCATAATAGACATGGGTCAAAAAGAGGGGGCTGCTGTGCCCCTTTCTGGGCGGCGGAGGAGCTTGGCCCCATCTAACACAATGTGGCCTGGGCTCAGATCTACCTCCGTACCAACTGGCACCTTGATCCATCCAGCCGTTTAGCCACAACAGACATGGGCCAAAAACTGGGAGGTGGGGGGCTGTGACCCTTTGGGGGGTAAGTCCCCATCTAACACAATGTGGCCAGGGCCGAGGCCTACCTCCATACCAAGTGGCATCTTGATCCATGCAACCGTTTGGCCACAACAGACATCGACCGAAAATTGGGGGCTGCTGTGCCCCTTTTTAGGGAAGGAGCTTGGTCCCCATGTAACAATGTGGCCTGTGCCAAGGCCTACCCCAGTACCAAGTGGCATCTTGATCCATATAGCCATGTAATAAGTTGCTTTACAGTGGCAACTATCAAAAGGATACATTGCAAGTATAACAGCTTCTAAGCATTTGATTGGCAATGATTCCCTGATCATCTCTTTGGCACATTCCATGAGGCTACAATTTAACATACATTCCAGTGTTCTACACAAAATTATATTCCACTCAGCATTACAAAACTGCTCCAGCATTACAGAATATAAACCACTGTATTATCCGATTCAGTGCTATTAATATCATTTAAAACATTACACATGGTGAGCATCATTCATAATAAATCTGTGTAATCAGTAAAGCATATGATACTCTCCACCTCAGATTTTTGTTACTTTTCTGTTTAACCGGCCTCTCTTCTGGAGTTAGTCCAGGTCAGGCCATGTTCCCAAACGATAACTTCTGGTATAATCTGAGCAGGTTTTTACACAATCGATGCACACACAATCACAAAACCAACAGTGTCAATGCACTGAAGGAAACTCAAAGCACTGACTCCAATCCACGAAAATCACCCACTGATTTCAACCTTTTTTGATCCATCTACAGACTCGTGGGGGACAGGACGCTGCACACAGATGCCAATATACCACAGTAAAGTACCAAGTTCTATAGTACAAGAAGAGTTTAGCAGTTGCTGAGATGGGCGACCGTTTGGCCACAATAGACATGGGCCGAAAACTGGGGAGGACTACTGTGCCCGTTTCTGTGGGAGAAGCTGGGTCCCTATCTAACACAATGTCACCTGGACTGAGCCTTACCTCTGTACCAAGTGGCATCTTGATCCATCCAACCGTTTGGCCACAATACACCAACGTTACAGACAGACAGACAGGACAACGATCATGTAGCATATGGCGAACTGTTACTTGTAACAGTCGCCCAAAAATCACCAAAGAGTGGTGAGTTAATTCAACTAAACACGACGAATAATATGCTTAGAAAGGAAGCAAAACATAGCTTATGCTACATATGCACAAAAAAGTATATACCCGCACAGTGGTCTGCTCTTCTTTATGTCAAAAAACTGTGTTCCAGTGTGATTGTATCTTTGACAGATTAAGAATTAACAGATCAAGTATGTCAGTAAAATACCATAGGAAATATGTACAGTAACACGCAAAAATATGAAGTAGAATGTTGACAAATTATGTGTCAATTAGCAAACTTATGCTCGTCAAACCTTGTGCAGTTTTGATGATGGCAACTTGTGACTTGCAATACCATCTGCTAATATCATTAATTACTAATCAATCTTATGTGCATTCATTAATAAGTGCATTCTAGCTAACAGTGGGGGGATGGTCGAGGTGGGCACTGGTTAGTCCGGATGGAGTGGTGCCCATCTGGATGGTCAGTGTGTCTGCCTCTGTTAATCTCCCCTTGCACCATAAAGTCCAGAAGTTCTCTTATGGCACCAGCTCACTCAGGTGGTCCCGGAAAAAGGGCCATAAAACGGTTGTGTGTGTGTGTGTGTGTGTGTGTGTGTAGCTAACAGTGGCCTGCTGAATCATACTGGGCTCTAAACATCTGCCTATAGAACCACAGTAGGTTACCAAATATCTCCCCACAGCACCAAAAAATCTCCAAAACAGAACCATGGCATCCCACTGAAGCATCTCCCTGTAAAGCTACGGTGATCCCCAAACGTCGCCATGTGTAATTAAAGCAAGCCCCCAAACATGTCCATTGCTGTATATGGTGGGTCCCCAAACACCTGTCTAGTGTCTATGGAACCAAAACGTCTCCCTTTAGAACCATGTGTGCTAAAACATCACTCAGTGGAATCACAAGATTTCCCTAGATGAAACAGGAAGGGGAACCCAACCATCTCCATTTTGGAACTAGGGTGGGTGCCTGGACATCGCCCTACAGAACCAGAACATCACCATGGAATCATTGTGGACAGCCATAACATCTCTGTGGAAAACCAGATGACCAATGACTAGGCCAGCACAGCACTGCACTGCAGTAGGCCACATGGAGCAACAACCATCAGGAACAAAGTTCTAGTCAAATTGGTTTAGCCTTTCCATGCCTAAATCATAGATAACCTGGTCCTTTCTCAAACTACTGTGTTTCTCAATTTTTTCCGACCCTCACCAAATATGATGACAGTACCGAGGACTAGTCACTGACTTGACAGTATTGACTTTGATTTTCTATATTCCTCCCTACTGTTGAATGACAGTGCTTAATGCAAGGTAGTTTGATTCAAAATTGATGACATTTGTTTTTTTGTTCACTTGTTTTAGTGGTGCTTTAAGGAAATTGACATAGAGCTTTTCTATCAAAGCTAAAGCCACATGATGCGGGAAAGTTCTCAGAATGTTGGTTAACAGGTACCTGAGAAAGTGCTTTCAATAAAAAAATAAGGAAAGAAATGTGTGCAAAGTATAAGTTTTACACCCTCACTGTAGCAATAACGAGCAGCCATAGTAAAGAAACAGAACTGTTATTTTAATCCATATATTAATGTAAAAAAGATACTGCAGTGCTTGCAAGTATGCCTGGACAGCATCTATTCTTTGCTGAATAGAAGAATCTGGTGGGAAGTTGATTGGTGCATGTGGCATTGCAACCTAATGCACATGCACGTACAAGCAGAACTTATCAGGTTACCAGTAGAGATTACGTTTACACAACAACAAAGCTGCTGCAGTCTATGTGGCATCTTTCATCCTACGTTGTACTGATGAGTTCTACTTGAAATCATTTATCAAACTGCTTTCATTCACTGTCTTCAAATACACGGTAAATATCTGAGATGAAAAGTATCACTCTTATCAAACAATGACAATTTAATAAGTCATTAATATATCTATTCTAAGTCTTAAAACAAGAGCTCAGCGGTAGCTGAGATGGATGACCGTGGCCACAATAGACATGGGCTGAAAAGAGGGGGGCTGCTATGTGCCTTTCGCAGGGGAAGCTGGGTCTCCGTCTAACACAATGTGGCCAGGGCCGAGGTGTACTTCTGTACCAAGTGGCGTCTTCATCCATCCAGCCGTTTGGCCACAATAGACATGGGCTGAAAACTGGGCAGCTGTGCCCCTTTTACGGAAAAGGGGAGGTGTGACCCCATTCATCACAATGTGGCCTGGGCCGAGGTTTACCTCCGTATCAAGTGACATCTTGATCCATCCAGCCGTTTGACCACAACAGACGTGCCAAAAATTGGGTGGGGCTGTGCCCCTTTTTCTGGGGGGGAGCTGGGTCCCCATCAAACACAAAGTCACATGGCCGAGGCCTACCACCATACCAAGTGACATCTTAATCTTAATCCATCGAGCCGTTTGGACACAACAGACATTGGCGAAAAATTGGAGGCTGTGCCCCTTTAGCAGAGGGGGAGCTGGGTCCCCATCTAATACAATGTCGCCTAGGCTGAGGCCTATCTCCGTACCAAGTGGTATGCTGATACATACAGTCCCTGAAGAAAATCATGATCTTGCGGCACAATTTTTGCGTAAATTTCGCCTTTTCGCGCAATTTTTCGCAAATTTTGCCTTGGCGCACAATGTTTGCACAAATTTGCGACCTTGTGGAGCGCAATTTTTTGCAAAGTTCGCAAATTTTGCAATTTGCGTGAAGATATTTACGTTTTCCCGCTAAAGTTTGCACTTTCTGTGCTGGGCTGGTGCGCAATTTAATTTTACACAAATTGGGCTAAAATCAAGCTACTCTGTTAGGATCCTTTGGCGGCTCACGTGCATGTCCCTGTCACAACGTCCTTGTTACGGCCATTTGGAATTTTTTGTGGTAGCCGAAAAATGACGAAGAAGTTAAATTTTAACTAACACACAACACCACAGACTCAATGTGCTTTATGCAAACATTACTAATTATAGAAAGAACTCGATTGTATTACAG
>Ga0209259_1000830_pt1 | contig 10130 bp, 8 predicted proteins | sample WorMetGr2BELIZE1_FD_187417 | JGI IMG/M metagenome (GOLD analysis project Ga0209259, IMG submission 187417) | Marine gutless worms symbiont microbial communities from Max Planck institute for Marine Microbiology, Germany - Inanidrilus... ...
TCTGATATCCGGATTTTGACCGGATTATCACATTCGATATCCGGATTTGGGAAAAATTCGATATTAACATCCCTAACTACGACACCACCACAACCGTTTTACGGCCCTTTCCTGGGACGACTTGGGTCAGCCAGTGCCAGAAGAGAACTTCTGGACTTTATGGTGCAAGGGAAGATTAACAGAGGCAGACACACCGACCATCCGGATGGGCACCACTCCATCCAGACTAAGCAGTGCCCACCTCAGTCCCCCATTTTTTACAGGCCGGATGCCCTTCCTGCTGCCCAACCAACAATGTCAAAGCACTGAACGCAACTAGCGCATTCGGATTAGGGACAAGACGATACAGTTCTCCTCAATGGTGTTACCTGCACCATCTCCGTACCTCTTTCACTAATGCTGAACAGTTTTCAAAATTACTTCACTGGCAGATAGAGTAGTAAATTTGCAGTAATCGCTAAACATCACCACATATGTTACATGTGTTGCGGCATTTCCCTGAGAAATATGTGTGTTCAAAAAAACTGCAATGCTCAAGAACTGAGAGAAGCAAACAGACATGCAAGACTCAGACACACAGTGTAGGTGATGACTGCCATGTTGTAGGTGACCAAGATAAGACAAACAGATATTATAAATGACTATCACAGTTAAGCCTCTGACACACGACCCATCACGACAGTCCGTCCTGATGAGTCGTGTCTCAGGGGCTCTACAGACAACAAATGATAAAAAAATTACCTCAGTTGATCAGAAACAATGATGCAAACTTCTCGGCCAAAAACAAGACAGCACGGCTAACGCACAGAAAGAAAAGAATACAACAGCAACAATACTTCATACCGAACAACTGGTCCATTGAAAATGGGATGAGGTGGCGACGGTGACCGACTTCTATCCGCCATTTCCTCTTCTTCATCTCGGCCCTCGACCTGCATGCACGTATTGAGGCTCCGCAGCATGTCCACTGAACCGACAATGATTTTCACTTGTGAGCCGAGTGCTGGCAACATGATGCTGCCTGGTTGTTTGGTCACCAGTAGGCGTGCTGCAGAAAGTGGCACGGTGGTGGTCACGGGCGGTGCACAACAGACAACCGTTGACGCAGCAGCTGTTGCGGGCTTTGACGGAACGACGGGTTTAGTAATACTGCAAAGAAGCTGCTCAGCTTCAGGCGCTAAAATGGTCCTGTATAAAAATTTTGAAGACTGTTCGCAGCTGGACTGCATTTGTGAGACTAAAGCATACATATCTGCTTCAGGTACTTGAGATCCCACAGGAATAATGGTGACATACTTCACCGAGTCATCTACGACAAAACAACACCTCACAGCTATTACCCATGACATGTAATTGTACACCAATACCAAAGAAGGTTTACAACGGTAACTGGTGCACAATACCTCACCTTTTGTTTTAACCATTTCTCAGCCTTAACATTCAACTACAGTTAGAAACTTCTAACTATAAACAGTGCTTTGATGCTGTTGGTTGAGCAGAACGAAGGGCATCCAGCTTGTAAAAACTGAGTGGTGAGGTACTGGCGTGATTATCTGTCTGCAGTGAGGTGCAAATGATTTGCATATGGTCCAGCTGACGCCACTGCCACCCAATCATCTCTTGCTCCAGTAAAATCCAGAATGGTTTAACTTCCTGGTGCTGGCTTACCCAGGTTGTCCTGGAAAAAGGCCGTTAAATGGTTGTAGTAGTAGTAGTAGTAGTAGTAGTAGTAGTAGTAGTAGTAGTAGTAGTAGTAGTAGTAGTAGTAGTAGTAGTAACTATAAACACAAACAGTTCATGCATAAAGCCTGTAACATACAGAACATACAGGAAAGCAACATGACAATTAATGGCTACAAAGGAAAACAACAACATTCATTAGGTGTTCCAACACAATGATGATAAAGAAAATTTATAAGGCAAGGCAAAATTGACAGAAAGCGTTAATGGTGCAAAGTAGGCAGAAGTATGCAAAAGCATGAGCATTACCATCTGATTCTGGATCATAAAATCCACTACAGCGCTCCATCATGCCAAGAATGTTCCGTATTCGTTTGCCACATTCAGCAGACATCAGCAAAAAAACAACTGGACCTTGAGGGCCGAAGTGAACAAACATCGAACGCATCTCTGATGACAGCAATGGCAAATTAGAAATACCTGAAAATTAATTACAAGTCAAGAACACTTCACCATAATAAAATCATTTCTGAAGACCATTATGCAACGTTTCATCAAAAGCCTAAATAACATTTTAAAGAGAACTGTCAATTCGGAAACCAGTCTACTCATCAATAGCAATAACATGTTTTTCATGTCTCACTTGAGACAGAATTTTAACTAAACCTAATCTTATCAAATTGTGGTTACCGGGGTTATAGTGCTTCTACAACGTCCACTACATGGGCTTTACATTTATTTGTATATAACTTCACTGGCTGTACAATGTCACTGTGGAACATTTTCCATTACAGAAGATCAACATTATTGTACAAATTATGTTTCAAACAGTAGAATTATGAGATACTAATAAATTTTAAAAACAGCAATTCTAACAGCAACATGCTACAAGTATCTGGACCCAAAAATTGAGGGAGTGAAATGACCATGACCAAGCCCAATCTGGGCACAGTTTTATCCACAAGCTAGTACTGATACTTACCATTGTCAATTTACGTATAAAATTTGAAGTCTTTTTGGTTATGTAGTTTACGGGCTACTTCTTACTGACGAATGTTAAATTTTGGGGAAAACACAGGTTAAAAGTTAGTTTTAACTTTTCTACAAAAAGTGCACCCTTGTGCAATTCCACATCTTTTAAGCCATCATGTGATAAAATCTGTCAAGAAGTCTGGGCTGCAGGCAAGTCTCCTAAAAAAGGTGTAAAAACAAATAAATATAAAACATAAATATAACGATTATCATCACATTTCACCAATTTCCCAGAATTCCCACTGGACAAATTTGCACGATACATGGTACAGCAGCCCATCTTGCAGACATAATCAACTGTAAAATTTTTTTGCAATGAGATCAGGGATGTCAGTTCTGTATGAGGTCAAAATTCAACCTTTCCCACTGAACACAGGAGTCACTGTTAACACACGGCTGGCACTACCACATAGCATGTGATATTAATAATGATTTAAACATCTCTATAGTCAATCACCTGTGGAACCTTCAGGCATGAATGTAATTCGAATAGCTTTCACAAAGAATGTGCACTGCTGCACTCGTTGAAGCATCACTGATCCAATAAGCACAGCACGCGCCCGAATTGATAATGGAGGTATATCACTGGCTTGTATACATAAAGGATGGCTCATAACCACCTTTCCAACATCCAGTGTCTGCCACCAAACAGCATGAGTACAACAATAAAATTACACATTTAAAACACCGCTATTTAAACAACATTATTCAGATAATCGGTAACACAGATTATTACAGATTATTATTATTATATATCACTATTATCATATTATTATTATTAAAAATGTACTGATTGAAGTGACGCTTCACACAAGTGTTGCAGGGGCACTTCACAGTTAATGCGGAAACATTGCAGAGCTGCGGAACTAGAGGCTGCATAGCCATCAGGCTCAGCCGAATGATGACTGAAACAGTAACGTCTTTAGATGCCAGCGAAACGTTAGCAGGGATTGTGTGCCTCTGATGTCCGCTGGTAGGCTGTTCCATGCACGCGATAAAAGCACAAGTACATAAAATACACAACCATTCAAAACCCAAGACTACACAATGGAGTAAACTACTGCAAAAAGAATTCTAAACTACAATGTGGGCCAATGCCCAACGTGATGGTCGCCCTGCCGAGCATAGGTGGCGCCCTCTGTTCAACACTCCAAAGTTTGGCTGAAGCCCACTACTAAATGCCGTGCAGTAACGCTGCCAAGACCCGAAACCCACTGAAATTTGCAGGGGTGCCTCAAACTACTAGATCGATCTCAGCTGCTAGTGGGCCAAAGTTCACCATATTGTGCGGACATGTGGAGGACATATTCATATTGCTGCTTAACAAGTTTTTTTCCCGATTGTCGATATGTGCCTTAGTAGCACAGATATAGCCTGACAAAGTTGTGCGATGGCGCCCAGATGGCGATTTTTGGCTACTTTTTGTGTGTCCTGTGTTTTCAGCAAGCCGCGTGCAGCAAATGTCAGACCTGCATCTTAAATTTGCACTAAGGCCACACCATGTGTGGAAGTATGGCAGACATCCAATCTGCGGTGGATGAGAATAGGCAAGGAAAAAAAGAAGAAAGAAGATCAAACGACAGGATGAAAATATAATGGTCTGCCCTATTCCATAGGGCGACCATAACAAAACAAAGCACAACTGTTTTATGTTTTGTGAACAGTGTAGCTTGCTGTTCTTCAACAACTGATTGAACTGCTATCAACAGAAAACATATGTTTAACACTCTTCAAATAAATGGCTGCTGTGAAGCAAAATCTTGCATAGCATATATAGCTCATATATTACATAGCAGACACGATTAGAAAAGAACAACGATTTGCGACGAGTCTGCCCAAAAACTGTTAACTGCTACCACAAATAATGAATTAATTTAATAGCAGTCACTGCCAGTGACAGCGTCATGAAAAGCAACAGACACTATATATAAACTGACTATCTAATAAAAGTTAAACGTTTGCATTTTAATGACGACCTAACCTGAAATCAATACAATGGGTAACAACAACGATCACAAACCCGGTACGTCAACATGCTGGCCACAGTAGATGCAGCCGAAGTGTTCTGTGTTGCACTAGTAACAACTGCCGTTACAGTTTTGTCCTCTTCATCATCAGACGACAGAATATGAACGATCTCTGCACAAAAAATCACTCTGATCTTCTCCATAGTCACATCCTAGTTTCATCAACCTGCCACTATTCAAACAGGTGCATAATACCAAACAAAACAGCACTGGTAAACTAAAATGCTCTACATTTATCAGTGCAACAGGAGCAGCTGTGGCTCACTGGTGAAAGCAACTGACTCCAAACCACACAACCTGAGTGATTTTTGTGCACAGATTCCACCAGACATAGATACTGGTGGTATCTAGACTCTGAAGCCACCGCTGTAAGCTGCCACAATCCTTCTAAGCTGTGAATGACTTGCCTAAGGTCACTGCGTGACAGTGGAACGGCCAAGGACTGAACCTGTCAGCTCTGGATTGTTAGTCCAATAGCCTACCTCTTGCCACACAGCAGATTATGTGTAACATTAATAAGTGTTGGCATATGAATTTTATTGGCATGTGAATTTTCTAAATATCGATATTAAGCCATACATCACAGTATAAACCTACATATCACAGTCACGTAACTAATGTACGAGTAATAACAGCCACACAGGACTGAACAATGAAGCCACAGTTAACTTCCTAAGCCACAGCCAGCTATCACTTGTTGCATTAATAGCTGGCCATAGACAGCCATAAAATTAATAAGCCAAGGTTTCAAGGTCTAGTTGCATTAATAAGGGCATCCAGTAAAAATAGCTGCAATGCTCCAGAAAAAAAGTAGTCACAGCTTACAAGTGGTCACATCAGCTGTTAGATGTGAACTGCACTGCCTAATGTAAAAATACATCTTTTTATAAGTATAGCAGAAAACAAACAAACAAACACCCATTTCACAGCCTCTTTTCCAGGACAACCTGGGTAAGGCTGCACCAGAAAGGTAAAAACCATTATGGATTTTAAAGAAGCAATAGACATGACATAGCAGTAGCATCAGCTGAACTATATTCAAAAAATCATTTGCACCTAGACAGACAACTATGCCAGCACTTCATCATTCAATTTTTTTAGAGACCAGACGCTCTTCCTGATGCCCAACCAACAGTGTCAAAGCACTGAAGTATAACAGAAAACCAGTAGCAAAAACTGACAACCACCTGGTTCCCGTTTCTTCTGAGCATGAGTCGACCTCCTAGTAACAGACTTTCTAAGGAACGATCGCATAATGTTTGCGGCAGTTCTCGGCCGAAATTGTGCAGTAGCAGGAAGACCAGCTACCTGGACATCCAGCATACGAACTATTGTAAGACGATATTTAATCCAGTGTAAAAAATAATGGCACTTTAACAGCATGCTCGACAAAAGCTATTCTAACAAAACAGCATCAATATGCCATAAGAAAAGTCATTAATCACATCCCCATTACTCTATGCAAACATCACTGCATGCACTGGATCTATTAAATCTGCTTACAAGTACCTGACAGTCCTGCTGCATTTACGTACATGAAGTACAACTAACATTACTTCACAGTCAACTAACAAACAACTTCTTATGCAACAAACATTTCTAGACAACTGCAGCAAAGATCTAACTCCCACAATGATGTATAAGGAATGATGTTTGGGTTGTTCTGAAACAACGGCAATGAAATGAATTTTTCTTGCTGTCACTGCTGTCTTTGTCACACAAATACAGAACTGCAAGGACAAGTGTTTGTTTCAACGATTGAAATGAGAGCTAAAACGGCTGAGTGCAGACTTCATTATCAAATCACAATTTACTACTAAAAAGTTGTCATGTTGCAGCTACAATACAACTTACAGCTGTCGATGAAGATGACGGAGCCGCTGCAGAAAGGACAATAACTGGTTTACTGGTAGAATCACCATGCAGTACAATCTGTGAAACTGACAGCAGAGGTCTGCTACACTTCACACACGTGGCAGCAGTGCTGCTCAGAATGTTACAGCTGCTGCAGTACATCTGCTGCAATATACACAAATGCATAATGCAAACAACTGGAATTACTTCACTAACTCTTATTTCGTCTAACAGAAGTCAAACCTGAAACCACACTCAGCAACAATGGTTTTTGGTACATACATCCATTTATAAACACTAAACACTCATCAAAGATAACAAAACAAGCACAGACTAGAATGTGGGCCAATGCCCAACGTGATGGTCGCCCTGCCGAATATAGGTGGCGCCCTTTGTTCAACGCCGCAAAGTTTGGCTGACGCCCACTACTAGAATGCCGTGCAGTAACGCTGCAAAGACGCCAAACCCGTTGAAATTTGCAGGGTGCCCCAAACTAACGAAACGATCTCAGCCGCTAGTGGGCCGAAGTTCACCATATTATGAGGACATGTGGAGGAGATATTGCTGCTTAACAAGTTTTTTTTCTGATTGTCGATACATGCCTACATATAGATCACAATCAGTCTCATCTTTTCTCAAACAGTTTTAGTCCCATTTACTGGAGCACACTGCTACACCTGTATATTTCCAGTAAGCCGGTATAACTTCAGTTTTACACAACACAGTACCACATATCCATCACCACTTCTACGAGTGCAAGAAAGAAAAGTGCAAGAAGAAAAATACTTAATATACACAAAGTACAGTTACCGGAGCTGCACCCACGACCTTTCCAGCCATGGATGCTGCAGTCGCTGCTGGCTTGGACTGATAAACCATCAGATTTGTAGTTCTGGCAGGTAAGACACGCACATCACCTATGTCACTTTGTTCTGCAGTCGCTCCTGGCTTGGACTGATAAACCATTAAATTTGTAGTTCTGGCAGGTAGCACAGGCACATCACCCATGTCATTTTGTTCTGTTCGAAAAAAAACAAAACAGTTAAGAAACTGAAATGCATTATTATTACGGCTGTAAAACTATTAACTTTTTTAATCGCATTAATCACGTTTTAATGCACACTGTAAAGTATAGGGACTCTCTACCGCTATACTTTACAGTGTGCTGTGCAAAAACGATTGAACCGATCGAGATGCAGTTTGGGATGCTGAGGGTCCAGTGAACATCTATTACATGGGGCTGTAGGCGCCCCACAGGAAAGGGCTTTTTTGGGGTGCCTGGCTGAATGAAAAGCATCATAAAGCATAGGATGCAGGGGGTTGGGTAAAAGCGTGAGCTCGTCTCTGATATAGCCGTATTAGTGCTGTAAAGGGACGTTAAACTCCAACCAACCAGAAGGGTGAGCTGTGCAAACAAGGATCAACTGTCGATGACAAACCCGTGTGATGTGCTGCAAACAAGGAACGTGGACGCTCAGTGTGATAAACTTGCGACCGAGTTAAGCTTAAAACTCTTTGCATCAGAGGTCGCCAATTTTCAGCTACTGCAACTGCATTTAACCTCCCCACCTGCATTTGGCACCTCCATTGGGGGTTACCCAGTTCGAATTTTGGCGAGATTTTCGGTACCAGAAAATTACAGTCCCTGGACTATCGTGTGTTATTTGCATGACATAACGTTTAGCCATTTCAGTAGAACATTGACTTGTGACAGCCGGACGGATGCACAGATGGAAAGTCAGACAGACAAACGACAAAAGCTAATACCCGTGATAGCTAGCATCGCATGGGTAAAAACGGGTGGACCGATCGATCTCAACGATCTATATGTCATATGACATGTTTTTGCACAAGCAGTTGCCTTTTGGGGGTCGCAATGACTGCACCTCCATTAAGGTTTTTAGTGGCGTTAATTGTTTAATTGCGATTAACTCCTTAACGCATCAATTAACACGTTAATTTTGGCAGCCCTAATTTTTATTTTAGTAATAGGCTTGCTCAGCTGTCACGAAGGGACTGCACAATGTTGTATTATTTGAAGATTTCGTTCAGTAGATTCTAAGCCATATGACTGTTGATGTGACTGTTCTTGCCTTGATCAATTTGTGGACCCAGTTTGAGGTACCTAGTATCATAAAATTTAAAATATCCAAGTCCAACAGTCAATCTACATACCAAATTCAAAGTGCCCTGTTTCAAATGTTCCAAAGATAGGAAGCATACACCATTATAAACACAGTTCATGATCCAGGTCACATCCCTTGGATAGAACATGACAGAGAAAGTTTGTACTGTACCAAATTACTGTACCCCCAAAAGAGGTCTATATCAAAAAAGGAGTCACATGATGCAACAATGGTCCTTGTAGCGGGTATATTTGTCATCGGTTGAACAGTATGATATGACACCATGATCAATCTGTGCCTAGTTCCATCTATGTATGACACACACAGGGAGGGCCAAAAGCTGCACATTTTCAATGTACCATGTTGTTGCAACCTTTCAAGGCAAAATGAACAGGATTTCACCAAAATCTTCAGAGTTCATGAGAATAAAGATAAGGTAGCAGTTCTTATGCAGCGGTTAAATATTCGTTATAAATTGGCTGAATCTTGTATGTATGTATGTATGTATCCTTTGGGCAGGGTTCCAGCCTACTCCGGACCCATACGCTGAGGCCTTTTTATAGCAGGCCCAATGCGTTAACCCAGGAGGGGAGGAGTCTGGTTAATGATGTGTGCGAATGTGTGCGTGACTAAAGGGCGAGGAGGGGCGAGTAGGCATGAGCAGCTTGTCAGGTATTTATAGCGCACCCCTTCTAGGTGTGGCCTACTGTCTGGCTTAGGCCCAATTGGCTGTCGCCTATTATTCAACGTTAGTCAACGGACCCAGCCAAGTCTATCACTTCAGCCGACGTCAGCGCGACTGACACCTTGATGCTGCTAATCAAGGTGCCAGCAACGGTCACATTTTATAGAGGACACCGTCGAACCCTTTGTTGCCTGCCCGAGATTATCTCCCTGATCATCATGTGTGTAGGAATTATTTTCACATAATTACTTTTACGTAGGCAGATGCGCCTTACCCGGGCCATGGCTCGAATTGAACCTCGAACCAACAGCAAACAGCGCACGTCACGCTCTACTGCGCATGGCGCCCAAGTAGTCTAGCCACCGGACTACACGGGCAGAGCTTGGCTGAATCTTATTATACCAAAAAAAATTATTTCCAACAGATCAGCACATCACTATTGTGCAACAGCTGTAGGAAATTTTACACAATTTTAGTCATTCTTTCACTACAGTTATCAGAAACAATTTGCAGATAAATCTGCTAAAAAGAAAAGCTTCTCACCATACCGACTCTGTATTGCCAGCTCACCATGTTAAGTTGGGTACATTTGAAATTTATTATTTATTATGTATATCGTACACAAAGTACAAAATATAAGAAATACACACATAAAACATACAACAGGCATCAAGAGGTACAAATAAAATCAACAGCATGAGTAAGATCCGCATGAGAGAGACACGA
>Ga0209259_1000833_pt1 | contig 10119 bp, 6 predicted proteins | sample WorMetGr2BELIZE1_FD_187417 | JGI IMG/M metagenome (GOLD analysis project Ga0209259, IMG submission 187417) | Marine gutless worms symbiont microbial communities from Max Planck institute for Marine Microbiology, Germany - Inanidrilus... ...
GCTTACTAACGCAGTAGAACCGCATGCCAGTGACGTTATATCTGAGGCATGGTTTTACGTTGCGACCCACTTTCTGACTGAAATATGGGATCGAAGATGCTGGCATCAAAAAGCTGGCATTTTCTTTCTCATTTTCAGTAAGAAAATGGGAATGAATATTCTAGGTGGACCGTTAAGGAAGTCTTTCCGAGTTGAGAGTTGTGAACGTTGTCCATATTACAGTCAGACGGGAAAGTGAAACTTACTGTTTCTGGTTTTTGGTTTTCAGCTCATCAGCAGTAGACGGAGTGTCACAGAAAGTGGCTGAGATGGAACTGGACGAGCAGAAGATTCGTATGGACATCGAGGAGCAGCACCGAGTTGCACTCGAACAGTTCTTAACACAGAAGAAAGAGATCGGCGAATTGAAGGCACAAGATTTTCACAAGATCACCGAGCTCGGTTGTGGCAATGGTGGCGTTGTTTGGAAGGTCCTTCACAAGCCATCTACTGTCACTATGGCTCGTAAGGTATAGGTTTATTTGTGGTGGCTCTCTGATAATCTTGAAGTTATGTAAGATGTGTAAGCTGCGTGGTATTGTGTAGTTACTGTGTTGGATGACAAAAGTGCTTGGAGAATCACATCTAAAGAAGTACACTGATTGTTCTTAACAACACAACAGCAGCAGATGTCAGTAAGCAATTGTCGCAGAACTTTTCAGCTTTGTATGTTGTTGTCTTTTCATATGTTTACAAGTCAGATTTAAAGCCACTTCATATATAAGGCTAACAGTTCATTTCTACTATTCATGTATTGACTCTTAGTGCTTTAAAGTAATGTAAAAACAGCTGTAACTTTGCACTTCAAAGCAGATAAAATTCAATAAAAACAGACGTGGCCGCCATTGTGGCATATTGGAACTGGGAAGTAAAATATATGTAGTTTCCGAAGTTCGTGAATGTTGATTAACAGTTGAACCACTGAAATGTTATGGGCTCAATGGCATATTGTGATAAGTGTTAACTTGTGAGCAGTATGTTTGCAGTTGGCCACTCTCACATTCATATTTATGTTTCATGACAATAGCTGTTTACATATTTACTTCACTGTTGGTTTCTTGGTGTATTTTTCAGTTAATCAAGTTAGAAGTAAAGCCAGCAATTCTGTCACAAATACTCCGTGAACTGGAAGTACTCAATGACTGCCATTCTCCATATATTGTTGACTACTACGGAGCTTTCTATAATGAAGGAGACATTAACATCTGCATGACATACATGGCAAGTTGTCTGCTGTAAACGGCTATTTTTGTCACATATTAATTTTAAATCTTATGAATGACTCGTGCAACTTTAGAATTTGTTTTTGTTTTGGAGTGCAAATTGCTAACACAGATTACTTTCTGTATTTTCCTAGTTTCCATGACTGATTATGCACTGCAAAATTGTTGCAAAGTTATTTTTAACCAGAAGAAAACAAAGCATTCTGGTAGGGTTGGAAAAAATCATGATTTTTTAAAAAATACAGTAACAGGCCTAGACAAAATAATGACCAGCACGCGTGCAGTGGTCTGGAGCTATGTAGCCTGCCTGTATGCATGCCGTGTACATGACTGTAGAGTGTAGGCCTATACTGCTTCTGCTGGCCGGCGGGTCGCTGCCTGCTGGCCTATATGCTGCGGCGTTGCTGCTGTATAGTTATGTTGCACTTTTTGCATGTAACTTTAATTAGAAAGCTGCAATCGACATCGGACCTTGACCATTTTCATGCTCATGACCTACCGTGTTCACGTGTATAGTCTTGTGACGATCCGATTAGCGACTGTCGAGTAGATAGCGCAGTTCCGTATTCCTTTATACTGGTGGTTCATAAAAAACGGCCTGAACTTTGCATAACTATAACTTTGCGTATACTTTATTGAGACAAATTTCCTTTTGCGCATTTGTAGATCAGTATGTCTTGTTACTTAATTATAAATTGCCACTTGATGATGTAAGTCGAGTTAATTATGTAAATAATGCATTTGAAAATTAGACTGAAAATGGTTTTTGCAAAAGACAATTTGGCGGTTATTGTTACATGTTTCACTAAAAGAGGATGGACTGGTACTCGGATTGCAAAAGAATTTCCAAACAAGCAGTGGAATTACCAAAGCATCAATCGGGTTGTTGCAAAGTATCGTCACACGGGCACTACCAATTGCAAGAAAGGCAACGGAAGACCGGTGACCGCGATGGCAGGCGAAAATCTGGCAGAAGTTGAACACTTTTGTTAGTCACAAGACGATAAACCAGGAACTCACAACAACCAGCGTCAAGCCGCACGTATCATTGGTGTGTCACGGAGATCGATACAGCGAATGGTAAAGAGGCGTATCATCCATTCAAGAGAATGTGAACATCAGCAGTGAATGTCTTATGACTGACAAAGCCGTTCAACTTCAGCCAGATTTTCTGTCATTTCTTGTTTGGAAATTCTTTTGCAATTTGAGTACCAGTGCATCCATTTTTAATGAGACACGTAACAATAACCGCCAAATCATCTTTTGCAAAAACGATTTTCAGTCTAATCTTCAAATGTGTTATTTACACAATTCTCGATTTTTAACTCAAATTACGTCACCAGGCGGCATTCAGTGATGTTATTAATCATGTTACTGGAATTTGTAAATAAGTAACAAGACATACTGATCTACAAATGCACAAAAAGAAATTTTCTCAATTGACTATACGTGCCATTATATTACGCAAAGTTCGGGATGTTTTTTATGTGCCACCCGGTATATATACACTGTGTCTCAAAAAAAGTTCCCACCTTTAAACTCTCTGTAACTTTGTCAGATCTTAACCGATTTTCAAAATTTTTGCACTGCTGGAAAGCGTATGAAATTTGCTACAAAGCCCATACAACATTACCCACCTCATCTTAGGCATGTTGCAACCTTGGGAAATAAAAATTCAAATTTTATGCAGATGTGGAAGAAAACACAAACAAATTGCATTTTATTCGCCTCTAATCTTGTTATTCATCCACAAATTTTGATATTTTCTGTGTTTAAAATAGCTATTCTTTCCCTGTACTGATTGCAAATAAAATTTTCTGTCACTGCTCTTTTACTTATTTACTTTGCGATCAATTTCTGGCACTGGCAATTCGTCACAGCAGACGTCACTGCAGTGTTTGTCAACTATCAACATGGTATTCAGCGACGAGGAAAAAGATTTTGATAAAAAGTTTATATTTGAAGGGGCACACAGCAAAGAGATTGATAGGCAAATTTCCTGAGAAAAGCCGGATAGAGCATGGTGTTAATAAGCTGTTGAAAAAGTTGCAGGGCACAGACACAGTTGACAGGTGGCCAGGCAGTGGCAGACTGCACAGTGCCGACACTGAAGAAAACGATGAGACAGTTAATGATTTAGTCTTAAATCAAGAGAACAAGCTGCAGACCCACAGGAGTGTTCTTGAAATATCACAGGAGATGGGTATTCATCGGTGCACTCAAAATACAATTTGTTTGCATTTTCTTCCATATCTACAGTAAATATCTCCAGAAAATTTTTCCGAAGGTAGTGTAGCAATGTGCCTAAGGTGAGGTGGGTAGTGTCATATGTTTTTTGTAGCAAATTTCATATGCTTCCCAGCAGTGCAAAAATTTTGAAAATCTGTTAAGATTTGACAACGTTACAGACAGTTTAAAGTTGGGAACTTTTTTGAGACACAGCTGGTGTAGATTAAGTTAGACTTTTTTTTGACATTTTAGAGAACTCTGCTTACAGCAGTGAAACATTTTAGTATTGAAACGTTTTGCTTGATCTGACAGGACGGTGGATCACTTGATCTGATACTGAAGAAGTCGGGACGACTTCCTGAGCCAATCATTGGAATGATCAGCATTGCTGTACGTCGTTGAGATTGGAATGTTTTTACATTTCTACACAGTGAACCATTAAAAAACGTATCATTTTATTTTTGACTATAACTTTGGCTAATCTTAACCCATTTTTATAGTTTTTATGTCATTTTAATTGTGAAGAAATTCTACGTGCGACTCTAGTATAATTTACCACATCATTCAATTTATGTGCACACTGTACCTGCAAAAATTAAAACCTACATTTTTGCCATGATTCATAAAACGTATCAGTGTACATTTGACTGCAACTCTGTAAAATCTTAACCGATTTCAATAAGTTTTGCAGTGCCAAAACCGGAAAAAATGTACAAAACGGCATGCATTTATTACTTAAAGAAAGTGTTGCTAATGACATAATAAATGTGTCATTGTTTGCTTACGACAGAGTTACGTTAAAAACTTAAAATGTTAACAAAAGAAGACAAGACATTGATAAAAAATGTCTGGAAATCAAAAACGTACTGGGTGAAAGGATTAATTAAGGAATTTCCAAACAAGAAATGGAGCATGTGTGGTGTTGAGGACTTTCAGAAGCGATTCCGAACAACAGGGTCCATTGAGCGAGCACCCGGTAGTGGACATCCGCACGTTCGCGCATGACGCGCACTGCTGAGAATGTTGATGCTGTGGGGGACCCTGTACAGAGCCAGGAGAATCAACCCCAGACACACTGCTGCACTTGACAGATCTCACAAGAGCTCGGGATACCTCAAACAAATAATTAGAGATGACTTTTTCTGTTCTCTTTTGCTGTGAACGTAAATGAACAAAGAATAATAACGTTTTTAACTGAAACTTGTTGTTATTTAAATTTACGAAGTAAGATGTGCACACAATTAAGGTGATGTGGTAAATTTTACTACAGTCACATGTATAATTTCTTGACGATGAAAATGATATTAAAAACTATAAAAATCGGTTAACATTAGCTGAAGTTATAGTCAAAAATAAAATGCCACGTTTTTTAATGGTTCACTGTGTAGTACACAACAGACTTGTGTGTGTATGTGCATGTGGGTGTGTATGAAGTGTTAATGTTAGTTATGTGTTTGTTGGTGTCAGTTTATAATTAACCAGTTATTAATTGTTAATTTTTGTTTTTCTTGACTTCAGTTCAGTGAGCAGTTGTGTGGGTTTGTATTTTTAACTGATGTATTTTAATCTAGTTACTTAAAACTGAGCAGATGACATAACGCATGCATTTGACATAGCTGAGTAATTCGTGCTTCTATTAACTGTACAGGAAGTGTAAGAAATGCCTTTAGTTTTTCAACTTCATCATACAGTTGCCCCTGTTGTGACATTTCCAGTTCGTTTGAATTTGAAGACTGAAGTACAAGTTGCAACTGATTTGTGTTGTTAGGCTACATTGCAGTACTGTGTATGAACATGTAGCCTATTGTTACAGACCAAGTAGCATGGTCTGTCTGTCGGCCGGTCTGTCATGATTGTGAGCCATGCAAAAATGGCTGAACCAAGCGAGATGCCATTTTGGGTTGTGGACTTGGTTTGGCCCTAGGAACCAATTTAGATGGGTCCAGATCCCCCATGGGAAGGGACATTTTCAAGGGGGGAAGAGGCAGCCCATTGTAAAGTATATGGACTACCGTTTGTGTGCGGCTATGATGCAGCCTTTTTGTAAGTGCTTTGATGCTGTTGGGTGGGTGGCAGGAAGGGTATCTGTTGTGATGGGGTACTGGCATGGTTATGCGTCTGGAGCGAGGTGCAAATGATTTGCATATGGTCCAGCTGATGCCACCGCCACCCCATCGTCTCTTGCTCCAGTAAAATCCAGAATGGTTTACCTTTTTTTGTGCCAGCTTATCCAGGTTGTGCTGGAAAAAAGGCCATTAAACAGATGTAGTAGTAGTAGTAGTACTTTGACCACTTATTAATAATATTACAAAGTAGTTATTTGGTTTGCCTTCAGTGCCTTGATGCTGGTGGTTGGGTGGCAGGAAGGGCATCTGGCCTGTCAAAACTGAGTGGTGAGGTACTGGCATGGTTGTCTGTCTGGAGCGAGGTGCAAATGATTTGCATATGGTCCAGCTGACGCCACTGCCAGTCTGCCACCCCATCATCTCTTGCTCCAGTAAAATCCAGATTGGTTTACCTTTCTGGTGCCGGCTTACCCAGGTTGTCCTGGAACAAAGGTCATTAAGCGGGTGTAGTAGTAGTTGTAGCTATTTGGCAGCTGGCAGTTGCTTGCATTTTACTGGTTGCAGGTAATGAAAGGCTTGAGATATCTCCGTGACAACCACAAAGTGATACATCGTGGTACGCTCGTTGTCTGTTTGTGTGTTGGTAATTTTGAATTTGATGGCTGTGATAATGATATGATGACACACACTGGTATCATTGTCTGCCGTGATGTTGACAGCTTATCTGTCAGTGTTGACATACAACTATAATAGATATAATGGATTCCAGACTGGGGGAATTCCTCCCAAGAGAGAATGTCAGTGATTCAAGGAGGAATTGAGACCACAGATTGGCAGTCAGTCTCATAGCCATCAAGTTACAAGCATGCAGAAGGTGAAATGATTTTACCGCAAGCAACTTTGTGTCATTTATAATATCACGTTTCTAAATAGTACCGTAAAATATCGTGACCTCGTCGGTACTAGTACTGTGAAATTTGGTACCGCGGTATACTGTGGGTACCGGGAGTACCGCTCACTCATAGAGAGAAATGCTACAGTTCTCAACGGTGTTACCTACACCTTCTCTGTACTGTGTATTGAACTATATAACTGATGATTAAAGACAGTCGGTGAATTGATTAGCTTTTAAAGTTGATAGCTGCAATAATAGAACTGCTTGGTTGGAGATGATGCGTGACATGATTGATAGTGATGCTGTGACGGTGCAGATGTAAAGCCATCAAATATTCTCGTGAATTCTCGTGGTGAGATAAAACTGTGCGACTTTGGCGTCAGCGGTCGACTTGTGAGTTCTGTGGAGTCGTACGTCAACACGTTCGTTGGTACACGATCCTACATGGCAGTGAGTAGTGATGGTTGTTTCTGTTATTGTACGAGTACAAAACAGTCGTGCTTCAGTGCTTTATAAATTACTACCTGGCGAATATGGACTGTGCAGAATATACAAGGTCCATAACATGGTTAGATGATGTGATTTTTCTGTGGTTTGCTTCTTAGGGACTTCATAATGGTACTTTTGTAGGCCAAAATTAGCTAAATACTTTAGTAAATATCTGTAAAATGCTTAATTATTGAACTAATTCCACCGTATAAGAATACCACTTCGTCTTCATGGGTTTTCTTGCAGACATTTAGCCAGTGTTAGAACATTGAAAATGGCCATTACGGTAACTGTTTGTGTGTATGTAATTCCCCGCGGCATGACTCCGTGTATTTGTTTTGTAGCCGGAGCGAATTCAAGGAGCGACGTACTCCGTGCTGTCAGACGTGTGGAGTATGGGTTTGTCGCTGGTTGAGTTGAGTCTAGGCAGATATCCCATTCCACCGCCACAGCCGGATGAACTGCGGCAGATTTTTGGACCCGACACATTACAAGAACACGTGGAGGCGGCCAAGACTGGACGGTCTCTGCGAGGAGGTCAGTAGCATACATGTGTTATTGCTGCATAGTAACAGACTCGGGCCATTCACTCTATGTGTGGATATGTGTGAACGCGTGCGTATCCTCTCAGATATGCATGTCTGTTGTAATGGAACTAATTGAAAACAGTGACAACATTCACACTGCATGCTTGTCCTTATCACTGTGCACAGTTCTGCACCGTACTCATTGTCAACGATACGATACCATACAATGGACGATATTAACGTGCGCCCAAAAGCTGACGAGTAGCCAGCTTAATCTGCCGCACGGAAGTTACGCAACCAAACAAAAAAAAGACTCATGAAGAAACTAAGAACAACTAGAAATGTGGGCCAATGCTCAACGTGATGGCTACCCTGCCGAATATAGGTGGCGCCGTCTGTTCAATGCCGCAAAGTGTGGCTGACTCCCACTACTGGAGTACCGTGCAGTAACGCTGCCAAGACACGAAACCCGTTGAAATTTGCTCGGTGCCCCAAACTCGCCAACAGTTCTCAGCCATTATTGGGCTGAAGTTCACCATATTATGAGCACACATGTGGAGGAGGCATTGATGTTTAACAAGTTTTTTTCCGATTGTCGATACATGCCTTAGTTGTGAAGATACAGCCCGGCAAAGTTGTGCGATGGTGCCGAGATGGCGATTTTTGTGCGGCCTGTATTTTCAGCGAGCCGCCCACGTGCAGCATGTGTCAGACATGCATTCTAAATTCACACTAAGGCCACACCATGTGTGGAAGTATGTTAGACATCCAATCGCCGACCACTCAGATTAGGCGAGGAAAAAAAGAAGAAAGAAGGAAAGAAACCACAGGGAAAAAATATAATGGCCTGCCCTGTTCCATAGGTCGGCCATAAAAAACGGAGATGCTGAGAAGAAACAGTCCAGTTGTAAAGTCCGTGGAGTCAGTCCTGAGGCTGGAAGGGAGTCTATGGTGGGAAAGATTTGGGAAAGGGGTAGGTCTTGAGCCGGGAGTGAAAGAGAGAGGGAGTTCTGGATGGTGAGAGTGGTGAGTTGACAGTGAGCATGAACAGGGAGGACAGCCCTTTAATGATTGTTGTGGAGTCCAGAGAAATGTCTGTTCCCCTTGCATATGTCAATGCAGTTTACTCAACATATTTAGTCAGGAGAAAACTGATGGTGAAGATAACATTTGCATATTCTCTAACTGCGTGTTTCTTTCAGTTAGCTTTTGCATTGCCTAGCAACTTGCTTGCCAGTGCGCTGAGGTATAATATTTGACTTCAGTGCATTAAAAGTCATTTACTTTCTTATTTGCGTAGTGGTTATGTGGCCGTGGTTATATTGCTAAGAAAGCGAAAGGCCAGTTTTGTTAATTCACATTTTTTGCATTTTGTTACTTTTTATGTTTTCTTTCCATTGCCATCATGTGCAGTTTTTGTTACTAATCAGACTTGTGAAGTTTGTTTAATGGAATTATCATATTTTTTGTACTGTCATATTTTGTTGATTACGTTTTAGATAATTGCACAGAGTGCATAGAGTTATGTTGGACTGCTGTTACTGTGGTCATTTGTATTAGTCTGCATAAATACTTCGCCGCTGGCAGGGGATGCAAGGTATTGCGATGAGCGTGTCTGTCTGTATGTCTGTCTGAACACTTGCATGTCTCAAAAACAACATGTCCAAACTTCACCAGATTTTCTGTACATGTTACCTGTGGCTGTGGCTCGGCATATAGTCACAGTGACTCAAGAGAGGGCAGCATGGGCTCAATACTGCTGCTAATAGGCCTCAAAGTGATTCCCAGGGTCGAAATCATGATGTCTACTACTGCCTTGTTTTTTATTTGCTTAGTCTGATTGAAGTGCTTGATGCCAATATTGTGTAGATGACCAGACTTAGTTAGACGAGTGTGGTTGACTTGTGAGTGACAAGTGTGTGTGTGTGTGTCGGCAGTAAAGCGGTACAGTATGGCACTGCATGCCGGTGAACTACAGACATTGTCAATCTTTGAGCTGCTGGAATATATCGTCAGTGAGGTGAGCGTGCTCTCACTCTCTACACTTTGCTGTTACTTTGCTAGCTGTGCATTATTTTTTTTTTGGCGAACGTGAACTTTCGCTGTATGCTATCGCCCGTCCGTTTGTCGTCTGTCGTTCGTGCGCCCTACTCACGCGGTTCAAATTTTCCACAGTATTTCTACAGCATTAGTACCTTGGCCATCCATTGACATCCACTGAAAATTTCACGGAGATTGTCCTAGGGGAACCTCTCCGCCGGGGGAGTTAAACACAAGAGGGGTAGCCAGGTATAGCGATTTCGGACCTATCGACGGCTGTATCTCGGAAACGGTGCAAGATAGGAGGTAAGTTAGTATTAATCACTAATAGGAAATCGTATGTGAGCTTTCGATTGGTACCAAAATCGGCGACCTTGAATGACCTTGAACGGCGTTATTTTGCGTTATTTCAGCAAATTCGCGTAGCTTCCAGGCACACTGCGTAAAAGTTCGCGTTCGCTATCTCATCTCCTGATGAGTTCTTGTTCTACCTAGTTTCGACCATGCTGCACATATAGTGCTAAAACATGTTTTGCAGCAGTAGTATGGAACGACTACTAATGAGTATATAGTGTATGATGGTGGTACACATATACTTGATCATCCATATA
>Ga0209259_1000834_pt1 | contig 10118 bp, 8 predicted proteins | sample WorMetGr2BELIZE1_FD_187417 | JGI IMG/M metagenome (GOLD analysis project Ga0209259, IMG submission 187417) | Marine gutless worms symbiont microbial communities from Max Planck institute for Marine Microbiology, Germany - Inanidrilus... ...
GTTAAGCAGCAGTATCTCTCCCACATGTCCTTACAATATGGTGAACTTCGGCCCACTAGCGGCTGAGATCATTTCGTTAGTTTGGGGCACCCCAGCAAATTTCAACCGGTTTCGCGTCTTGGCAGCGTTACTGCACGGCACTCTACTAGTGAGCGCCAACCAAATTGCGGCGTTGAACAGAGGGCGCCACCTGTATTCGGCAGGGCGGCCATCACGTTGGGCATTGGCCCACATTTCTAGTTTATATGTATGTTGCTTACATTTGAGTATGGCATTGTATCAGAGGCTCACATTTTTGTTGCAGGTCAGCAAATATGGAGGGCCAGCGTGGACGTTTGATGACAGTCGACAGCAGTATTTTTATCACTATTATCACAGTTCAATGCCAGACCTGAATATGAGACATGATGGTGTTCGCAAGGAAATTCTGGTACATCTTGCTTCATTTTTTGATGGCTACATGTAAGAGCTAACCTTAAAATCATCACTTTTTAGGCTGCATCACAGCGCTAGCTAGATGCGGCCTATTGATCTCGGCATGGGGGCAATGGACTGACACATGTCGTCCAAAAGTTGCCCCTTCCCATTTGGGTATGGACCAGTGGGTGGGCAGTACAAAAACGACCAGACCGATTGAGATCCCATTTAGAGGGCTGACTCTTGTGGGCTCAGGGAACAATCTGTACCAGCTAAAAGGCAACAGCATGTACAGGTCCAACAGCACATATTGAATACGTATGCAACAGCGCCTATCCCTTTATCTGCTGCTGTCACATTAACTTTTAACTTTTCTCTCTTAAAATATCCCCCGTGATGTAGCGTTTTGTTAAAATTCTTTGACAGCTTCTTTAGCTTTACAGAAATGTGTTGATGGTGATGATGATGGTTACTTTATTATTATTATTATTATTATTATTATTATTATAGTAAACAAATGCACTAGTTGCTGCCAGCAGGGGCATTTGGGCAGTAAAACTTTGCTTCAAAAAATCCTCCAGTTCTTAACTGGGCTGCCATCTAACACAGATTGGCCTGTGTACCACACCACACCACAACCGTTTTACAGCCCTTTTTTCGGGACCACCCAGGTGAGCCGGTGCCAGAAAAGAACTTCTGGACTTTATGGTGCAAGGGAAGATTAACAGAGGCAGACACACTGACCATCCGACTCTGCGCCACTCCATCCGGACTAACCAGTGCCCACCTCCACCATCCCGCCATTTTTTTACAGGCCGGATGCCCTTCCTGCCGCCCAACCAACAGTGTCAAAACACTGAAGGCAGATTGGCCTTTGTGATGGCTGTAAATTGGTTGTTGTATTGTAATCGTGCAGAATGTTATGTTGTGTGTCAGAATATATTCCAGTTCTGGCTGGACAAAGGTGTCGACGCATTGTCCATCAATGACATACGTATACTTTTTGAGAGTGACGATACAGCACTTGATGAACCTGTAGCTGATGACGAAGCTCCACCAGTTTGTGTTTTTTATGTAGTATTTATATCTTTATATTGTGATATCTTAAGCCAATTTATTCCTCTGGGTAGGCTGCTTGGTTTTGTTAGTAATGTTATTGTGTCACTATTAATCATGGTAATTACTGCTGAAGATTTCAATGTTTAAAAGACGCTCAGTCTATTGCAATAGCTGACTGACTACTACATAAAATCAAGTAACGAAAGCCCCCTTCCCTCCTGTAGACAGCACCTAAGCAATCATGATTTTCTATACAATAAGAAGGAATATTATCGTAACTGTTCTGTGACGTATTGTGTATCACAGCCGTTGCTGAAAATGATATGACTGTTAGGTGTTTGTCAGTTTTATTGCATCTTTTGCATAACTACAGTCAGTTTCCTGTGTCATGGTTAGTATTTTGTGTCTGTAGATCGGTTATTGCGTTTCTGGTTGTCAGTACCAGTGTAATTGATTGCCTGGAAAGACTTGTCTCCGAAACTACTTGTTATGAGTTGAGTGGGATTTTATCAGAGCCCATTCAGTTGTCCTGGCAAGGAGAAGATGATACATCGTACATCAGTTACATAGGTTTTATCTGTGCTGTCACGCACATGTATTTGGATGAAAGTATCTGTCTCTCACTCATGTCGGAAAACATTGTCCATAATGCATACCGAACGAATTATAAGATAAAATGCATATTGTTTGCCGCTGCACGAAATTTACGAAATACACAACCACAGCTGTTTATGGTCGCCCTATGTAATAGGGCAGACCATTATATTTTCATCCTGTTTCTTTCTTCTTCTTCTTTCTTTTTTTTTTTCCTCGCCTAATCTCAGCGGTCGGAGATTGCATATTTACCATACTTTGGCACATGGTGTGGCCTTAGTGCGAATTTAGAATGCAGGTCTGAAATGCCCTGCACGCGGCTCGCTGCAAATACAGGACGCAAAAAATTGCCATATCGGCCCCATCGCCCAACTTTGTCGGGCCATATCCTCGCAACTAAGGCATGTATCAACAATCGGAAAAAAACTTGTTAAGCAGCAATACGTCCTCTACATGTCCTGATAATATGGTGAACTTCCACCTATGTTCGGCAGGGCGACCATCAGGCTGGGCATTGGCCCACATTCTAGTTGCTTTTTGTCAGTGTAACTGTTGCCAGGAGTTAGCTAAGATTGCAAAGGAATGGTTTTGCTGAGTGTCGTTATTAACTGCTTGTCAGGGTGAATACAGATCTGTGAAGCATATCTACACGGAATGGCAGCCGGAAATTCATGATTTTCTTGGCTCTTGGCGAGATTTCATTGAAACCTACTCGTTGCAGTCCGGCCGCAGAATGTAAATTTGCACATTCATTATTGTTTCTTTGTTCTTTAGTATAATGCAGCATTTTATTTTAGTTACAGTTGCGATACCATTTTCATGAAGTGTTTGAGTTGGCATTTTGCTGGTTAAATGTTGCATTTGTGCAAAATTTACTGGTATGATTATTATGATGGCAAGATTACCATGGTTGTAAAATACCAGATTATCGATGTTGTACTGAAGACTAGATAAAGGATTTTGAATATAACTTTGTATGTAGAATTTTATGTTGTTGACAACAAAAGTGCTACAGCTTACTTAAAGAGTATTTATTTGTGAGATTTGAATGTGTGTTAATTTACCAACTTAGTTTTACTTACGTACAGCCTACTTAACGGGTAACACTGCTGAGGAGAACTCTAGCATCTTCTCCCTAGTCTGAATGTGCTGGTTCCTGTCAGCAAGGGCATGCAGGCAGTAAAACTTTGCACCAACAAAATCCTCCAGTTCTTACCCAGGGGCCCAGCAGTATCGCCTGTTTTTCTGTGCCATACAGCTGACAGTAAAACAGTAAATTTTGATGCCTCTGGTCTGTTGTGTTTCTAAGGTACTGGCCGTGAAACATGGTATCTTGGCAAATGCATAAAAAACAGCAGAAAAAAACTAAATCTGAGATAGATCAGTCGACCGGTGATGCTTTTTGGTGCCGTGGACTTGCACCGGAAGTGGCACACCCCGGCGAACTGACTTCAGTCATGCTGTGTGTGTGCGTGTGTGTGTGTGTTTACATGCAGTGGACTGTTCGTGAACACTGCAAACACTGATGTTACTGAGGCAGTGAAGTATTACTTCACAGGCAGTGATCTGCCAATAGCTCCTGCATTGCTTGGCATCAAGTCATCCTGCAATGCAGGGTGCATTCGTGACGCAGTTGACGTGTGGCTCACCCATGTACCTGAGGACTATGATGCACTGTGGATGGTAGGCAGTGGATAATTACACATCCTGATAATTTCTTTGATTAGTCGGACTAATTGTGTTTAGTGTATAGTTTCATTCGTTGGAATATCTTTACAGACTTTGGAATCTTTTCCCCATTTTTGTGCTAATCGATTTTTATGTTGTTGTTAATTTTACCACATGGCATAATAATACATGTTATAATTCTGTCCATGTTACTCGTGATCTGTGTCAAAGTGGCAGAACATATTATATATTTTACCTTCTGAGGTAATGCAGTGGTGTAACGGGTATAGCGTTGGACTTGCGATCAATACGTTGCGAGTTCAAATCCTACTCGGGGCAATGCAGTGTACCTTGGACAAGTTGTTCACACCTATGTGCTTCTGTCACCAAGCAGTATAACTTTGTACCGCCAAAGGGCGGTGATGCTCTGCGGCTGGGGAGGTAACCGCAGGCCTGGCAGAAAGTAATGGCAGCCTACCGCCAGATGGATGACTTACAGTCACCTGCGGGCTGATTGCCTGTACACCGGGATCAGCTTCAAACCCAATGCTCGGTATCAAGTATGGGAAAGCCTTTAGCCTTTTTTCTTGCCCCAAACATTTTATTTTTGTACTAAACATGATGGGGGCATTCCAATGGTTACTTTCAGTGGGGCATTTATTACAGGTGGAATATGAAAATTCTTGATTTTTGACTAGTCTTCAAAATGATACAAAGTATGGCGTATTTACTCTGGAATGCTAATGGAAAGTCGTGTGTGATATATTGATTGTGACATTGCCAATGATTTTACAGTACTTGACCTTTGAACGTCATTTGAGCTCCTTTATACCTCTGTATCCAACATTCTCAATAAATACAGTATAGACTGCGTATGAAACTAGTCACAACAAGCAGAATTCATGCATGGATCACTATTTTTGCTGCTGTGAACTTAAGGACTATTAAAGGTCATTTGTGGTTATATGTGCTCCTAATTTGCAGACAAGTGATGTCTCAGAAATGGTCCGAGACAGATATGTGGTTTTAATAGACCAGTCGCATGTTGTGTAAGGAGTGACACTATTTGTGACCTCATGTGACCTTGAAGATCATTCGCTTATCTAAAACTTCTAAATGCGATATCTCTGCTACATGGCGTGTTGTAGCTGAGTTTCCTGGTGGAATTGTGTTGCAGATGAGCAGTCCGGATGACCACCGAGTGTCAAATGGCAAAGGTTTGACATACCAGTCAGCGTTAAACATGCTTGCAATGTTGTTGCCTGGAGCTACGTTGTCATACTATGGTGAAGAGATTGGACTGCTTGAGCTAGGTCCTGATGACAACACCATTGCAACGTACACCAGTCAGCTTGGACGAGCAGTACGTTGTGACTTTTATATAAGTGCTGCTGTTACAATATTGACATATAAAAAGTGATGCTTTTAAGAACTGATATAAAACGTACAAGAATTTTGTGTCTTGCAATTATCACACGTGATTTTGAATGGGACTAGCATTTTTATTGTTACCGTGGCCTAATGTGACTTGACGAAAATTCGTTTTACCCTCTTGATTTCTAGACATTGTGTGCCTCTCTTCGAGAATGTAGAGCTTCCTGAAGCATAAAGTTGGCATAAGCAGTATTTTGTCATTGTGCATTTTACAACTTTTTCTGAATAACTGACTGTTTATTTCTGAATGTAAATAACCAGTAATCAGTCAGTGATTTTGAAAAGTTCGTAAAATACATGAAAAAAAACAACTTTTACTGTTTTCACATTTAAACATCTTTGATATGTGGATGTATTGGCAAGCAATTATGCAAAATTTAGCCCCATGACTGGTTGAACTGCAGGTGGTGCGGTAGTGCAGTGGGTAAAGCATTGGACTTGCGATCAGTAGGTCGCGGGTTCAAATCCTGCTCAAGGCAACACTGCGTAACAACCTTGGGCAAGTTATTCACAGTTCACACCATGTGCCTCTGTCACCAAGCAGTATAACTTGGTACCGGCCAAAGGGTGGTGATGCTCTGCAGCTGGGGAGGTAACCGCAGGCCAACGCTCGGTATCGAGTATGGGAAAGCCTTTACCTTTTACCTTGCTTGAACTGCATTGGTATTAAAATAGCTAAAGCTGCACACAGTACTTATTGCAGTAAAGTGATATAATTGCATGACTCTGTATTTTGTCGCCAGCCTTGTACATTACTGTATCATGCTGTATGTGGACATCTATCTGTTTGCTAAACTGATGTAAGGTATGGACATGTTTTAAGAAAGGATGAGAATGATTGGGTGAAAAATGCATGGATTTTGAATTGGAAGGTGTAAAACCTAGAAGTGGGCCAAAGAAAACTTGGACTGAGGTCATACAAAAGGATTGTGTGTGAGTGAGTGAATGTTTCTTCTGGTAGCGGCTCACCCTGGTCGACCTGGATAAAAGGCCGTTAAACAGGTTGTTTGTTGCTGTTGTTGTTGTTGTTGTTAAACTGTTGTCTGTAAATCTGTTTGTTGGGTTGGCAGAACCGGGAGTCGGTTGTCCGAGCATTGTCACGTGCTCCGATGTTGTGGACGTCGGACGTTCATGCTGGATTTACAACTGCTCGTTCACCGTGGCTGCCTGTGCATCCACTTTATCGCACAGCTAATGTTGAGGTAATATACGGTCTTTTCCGATGCCTCAAATGACTCTAAACCAGAAACACTGGGACAGTGCATACATCCGCCAAGGCATGTCTTGCCAGTGTCGCGACCCGGATGCGTGATCGGGATCGCCACTAAAATTTAATCATTTGTTTATTGGGCCATTGCTAATCTTCCCTGAAAATTTCATGCAAATCTGTTTGGAAGCTTTTGCACGAAGTTGCTAACGGACAAACAACGACGAAACCGTAATGTCCTTAGCGGAGATAATAAACTTTATACTTTATTAATTACTCTAATACAACCAAAAATAACACACTGTTTATCGACCTTTCGGCTTCATGTCGGAAGCCTTCATCAGGACTGACTTCCGTTGCCGGTCGTCAGTATGTAAAAGCTTGTCCCATACGTGGCTCAACTGGTAGCTCTCTTTCTCTTGATTCATGTTGTCGGTCTTCCTGATCCATATCGCCTCCCTTATGAGTCTGCGAGCTTTGTCTGATTCTCAGTTGTATTAGAGTAATTAATATAGTTTTCGTGTCAACCTGATGAAACTTTTCACAGAAACTTTATACTTTACTCAAAGAATTGTACGTTAACCGTGCATTGCATTTTGTGCGAGATGTTTGGAGGTTTAATTTTTTGTATTAATTGTTGTGTTTAAATTTTAATGCTTCTACAAATGTGCAGAATGCATTAGCAATACAAAGATGTAAAGATGATTAAACACATTCAGTTACTGTAGATCTGGACTTCACCATTAACATTTGTCACTTTTTCTGCAAAGTAATCTTGCACCATTTTTGATTTACCAGTAACAGCATTTTAGTGCAATTAAATAGTAGTTGTTAATTGAAAAATTCTTAACAATTTGTGCTAGTACAATCCACTTGCAAAATTTGCACAGTTAGTGGCATGCTGAAATTAATGGATGATGCTGGCAAGCCATTATGCAAAAGGCAGCCAACTGAAACCAGTGTGATCAGATAGATGCATAGGTTCATGTGAAAAGAAAGAACAATGCAGAGCTCAGACAAATGTTGGAATTTGAACCAGTGAGTTTGATGATTAGGATTGAGTTAGTAAATTTGTAATCAAAAACGTGAACAGACATTATATGAGACACACACACACAACCGTTTTACGGCCCTTTTTCCGGGACCACCTGGGTGAGCCGGTGCCAGAAGCGAACTTCTGGACTTTATGGTGCAAGGGAAGATTAACAGAGGCAGACATGCCGACCATCCACCTGGGTGCCAATCGATCCGGACTAACCAGTGTCCATTATAATTTTGACGGTTTGTATAGTAGTACTAGCTGTTGTATAAGCCAGTGGCGAAAACAGTGTGATAGGGCATTCTCGACCCCACATCCTGGAAACCACTTAACCGATTTCGATGAAACCTGAAACTTAGACCTACCCCACCATGAGTACCCCCACGCAAAATTTGATTTTGATATGACGACGTGGGTGGTCTAGACAAATACCCAGTTTTCCACAACGTTTCTTTCTTTTTCTTTTTTCTTTTCTGAGGCACGGCAGTACTAGCTGGAAGATGGTAGGATGGAGCTAGGGAAAGGCACGTGAAAAATAATGTGTTTTAACATGCTTCTTAAAAGAAGACAAGGGAGGGCTATTAAAATTTTGAGAGCGATTTCATTCCGTATTGCAGGTGCTGCATCACTGAAATCTCGACTGCCTGTGACTGTAGAAACTGTGGGCACAGCGACAGCACAGTGACGAGATTATTGTTGTGCCCAACAAAACATTGCAGGGGTAGTTTTGCGTTTGTAAACAGGTTCAGAGAAACGATGCTGGAAGTCGGTCTCCGCTGCAGATTTACCAGCGTCTCTCACGTCTGCGGAAAGATCAGTCGTTTCTGTCCAACAAAATGCAGTTCCTCATCGTCAGTGACGACATTCTGTCATTCATTCGATTCACGCGTGACACTGCGCCGTATTTGATTTCACTGAACCTTGGTGACGAACCCTCGACTGATGACTACACCGTACTCACGGCATGGTTCGTGGCAAGGTTGTTTTGTACAGCGGAATGACGTTGAACGTGAAAGATGGCGACTTGATATCATTGTCGGCTGTGACGTTACATCCTGGTGAAGGCCTTGTAGTAGTTCTTGTGGTAGATGAAACAGCATCGAGTTAGAAAGTTTGACACATTTGCATGTCGATGAATGTGTTCTGAGAAAGGGAACTGGAATACAAAAAACACTACCTGTTACTCCTGCATGCGGTTACAACTCCGGTACTTGTTGAATTGGTAGAAAGGGTACTACACTCGTAAGTCAAAGGCCCATGCACATTTTTGTATTTCAAATGCTTTTTTGAAGCGCAGCTTTCCAGTTAAATCAAAGTATTAAACACACATTGCCAAACACCTGCATATCACGACATTCATGCTGCTTGTGATTTGGTGCAAGACCATTATATTTTGCTTATAAAACTTGTGTTTTTATAAGCAGATCTCAGCTCTTACTTGTAGAAAATGTCTGCTGGATACCTAGCTCAGTGAAAACCCTGATATCCACTGAGCACCAAGATTAATAACGTACACTTTGCTGTTTTGCGTTTTACCAGTTATTACCTCCGCCACGGAGGATATGTAATCGTCGTTGTTTGTTTATCTGTTTGTCTGTCTGTTAGCAACTTTGCACAAAAACTTTAGAACGGATTTGCGTGAAATTTTCAGGGAAGGTTGGCAATGGGCCAATGAACAAATGATTAAATTTTGGTGTCGATTCGGATGCGTATCGTGACACTGGTAAGACATGCCTTGAAGGAGGTATGCACTGTCCCGTTGCTTCTAGTTTGAACTTGTTTTTTAATCCTATTTGTGTCATTCACTTTTTACTCTCTATTGCTGCTAATTTATTCCTGTCAGTGTTTTGAGGCTGTGGGTTTGATGACAGGAAGGCCATGCATCCAGTTTTAACTCTGGGCCAATTATCCCCAGAGTTTCTCTTTAGAACTCGGTGCAGTTGGCTAAGTCAGGTTCACCTGGAATGTGGCCATTAAAACAGCCTGTTTATGTGTGTTTCTGCTGATTTAGTCTAACTAAACACTAGTTGAAGGCAAGGTCTCAGATCTCGAGACCGAGATCTGAGATCTCCAGACCATGGTCTCAGATGTTGATAGCGCTTGAGTCCAGTTTATAAAGGTCTTGATCTTGGTCTTGTTCTCAATGCAAAGGTTTTGGCTTGGAGTTTCAAGACGATGTCCTGATTCAGTGGCAAGGTTATGGAAAATATACATGTAATTGGTTCACGGCCAAGTGACCATTATTTTCGTAGTCTCTGTTTGTCTGTTTGTTTGTCTGTCTGTTTGTTTGTTTGTTTGTGCAGAGTTTCACTCAGCCGTCTTCGATCCGATTTGGACACATACATGTCCGTGTCTAGTTGTGTCCCCTAAAATATAGGGGCTGTGTGACCCCTGGGGGCTGGGTGACCTCTAAAAACTTGTATTTTTAGGGGTTTTGGGGCTCAAAAAACTATCTCGTCCTACAGTTTTGATCGGATTGTGCTGATTTTTGGTTATGTTGTACAACGCACGAATACTAAAATTCTCTCCAGCCATTTTTTTGCAATTTCCATCTTGAACCCAAATTATGACATCACTAGAATGTGGGCCAATGCCCAACGTGATGGTCGCCCTGCCGAACATAGGTGGCGCCCTCTGTTCAACGCCGCAAAGTTTGGCTGACGCCCACTACTAGATGCCGTGCAGTAACGCTGCCAAGAC
>Ga0209259_1000835_pt1 | contig 10118 bp, 3 predicted proteins | sample WorMetGr2BELIZE1_FD_187417 | JGI IMG/M metagenome (GOLD analysis project Ga0209259, IMG submission 187417) | Marine gutless worms symbiont microbial communities from Max Planck institute for Marine Microbiology, Germany - Inanidrilus... ...
GGCTTATTTAAATGATTACGCTAGCGCCTACAACAGGGGAGACAACTATCGCATCACAAGACTAAAATTAAATCGATGACAACATAACAATCATGCATCCTTAACTAAAAATACAGCTAACAACAACGAAATACAAACTAAACCCATGTTTGGTCACCTCCTACGACCTTTGGCCTGGAAATGGAGCGGGTCCAACATTCTGGAAGGTAAGAGATAGAAGAAGAAATAGAACAGAAGGTAAGACACATAAAAAAGGAAGAAGGAAAAATACAAATAGGAAAGGTAAGCAACAACACCATCCTTCCTTATAAACACTAACAGTGACGCAGTGAAATTTTAATTATGAAATTCACAAATATAGCAAACCCGACGCTACTACTAGATCTTTCTCATAAACTCAGCTTTCATTTAATCAGTCTATGTTTCCGAAGCTACTCTATCTGGGCAAAGTCCCCCAAAAGAAAACCTTTGGTGATAACTGGAGCAGTTATTACAACGCCATTTTTGTCATGCAACCAACAGTGTGAAAGACTGAAGAAAACTCAACGCATTGATGCCAACCAAGACAAGTCTCAGCTATAGCAGATGAAACGTGCAACACTCCGCATCATGGCAACAAAGGTGGGGCGCTCAGCATGATAAACTTCTGACAGTCAAACTAAGCCGCCAACATGCGATGGTGGATGTGCAGTGGCAAAAAAGCAAAAAAACTCGCAATGTTCAGAGTTTTGGACACAGGTTGCAGAGGAAAGTACCCTTATTTTTAGAGATACCCAAATTCCCATACAACACAGTGCAGAACAAGCAGACGGTAGCATTGCATACGTCACGATGTAAAAATCACCCGCTAAACCTCATCATTTCTTGATTCACCAACTGACTCTTCAGGGACGGGGCATCAGTGTCCACAGCACTGAAAAACACGAGTCATCTAATCAGCAGAGGATGCTGTTTTCATCAGCTGCTGTGAACATTAGAAATACAAGTCACGGTTTCCTGCCTGTCGAATGCTGAAGCTGGACACAGCAAAAATCATCTGCGGGTGTTCACACAGTGAGTCTGGCCGCATCCACTTGCCAAACTTATCACGCTGTTTCGGAGACAGAGTCAGCATTCCGTATTTATCTCTGTAACATTCAACACATAAACAAAACAAAGCGTTCTGCAAATGAAATAAACGCATAACATTAATATGATAACAAGTTAACAGTCACTAGAACAATATCCAGCCACTTAGTTCATATGCATTTTGTCAAGTAAAATTTTTACCTAATTGAAATTTTGTATGGTTCTACTTAACTGATTTTGTAAATAAAATTTCTAAAAACATTAAGTACCAATAATGTAATATTATTATGACTGTGTATTATTATGCAATAAATGAAGTGATTAATTCTTTTAAAATTTAAAGATGAAATTTTTAAATCTATAAAATGCAATCAATGGCATATGTTTTCTTAATGCACGAGTCAACGAAAATCATCTCCTGTTCTATGGTGAAGACTATTTAGTTATTTGGATATAACTGTTTTGATCAAATAACTTTTAATCAATATTAAATATTATTATTCCATCACTAATTGATGAAAAATTGACTGCAAAAATATTTCCTTTAACTAGTATGAGCTCCAACTACAATGATTAACAAAAGGTTCTGTTGTTGTAAACACAATATGGTACTGTGTAAAATCTGGAAATTGTAATAAATTTAAATCTAGACTAAATAATAATTGACAACAATAGTGTATATAATTCTCATTCTTATGTGACAGTGAAGTGCTCTAAATGAAGTCAAGCATTCATTGTTATCAACATTTTGTGGTGATCATCAGTATGACCATGATGTGTACCATTTCTGAGATATTACCACGTTTATGAATTAGTAGGTTAAGTGAATGTCAATAACCTCTGGTCAAACAGCAGAGTAAAAATATCTGCTATTGATCAACTGATATTTTTGACACATAACGGCCATTCAGAGGCTTCCAGGAGCTGAAATAGTTTACTCAACGTTATCACCAATGTCACAATTGAATAGAACTATGCAGTAATTACATGTATATCCCCATTTTGAGTCATTTACGATATAGGAAAGACAATGGTCAAAATATACTGACAATTTTTCATACTCCATGTGTATTTGGCACCCACTACAGTGGGACCAACAAACGGTGAAGAAGTTTTTCAGTCGTTCTTACAGGGCTGACAAGTGACAACAATAGATTGACAGTCAGAATTATTACAGCATATGACATTTGCACGCTGCATGATACAATGTTCCATGGTCAAAAAGCAATGCCAAATTTAACACTATAGTACTTACGTAAACGGCATCGGATAAGCAAATCGTTCTTTTGCATCAGCAGCAAAGAAAGGTACATACGACTGTCCATTAATGACAGATGTCGTTCTATTACACAAATCATTTGCATCAGAATAGAGCACACAAAACAGCAAACTATCAGAATAAATACCAAAGCACTGGTATGAACAAGTATTGGCCAATTTGTTCATCAGTGATGTTCACTAACTCTCCAGTGTCAAACCACCATCAGCATCAGTGGATCGCTTGCACGGCAAACTGACAATCCTCTCACCAGACTGTCAGCTTGCTCACTTCCACAAATGTAACAATCTTACTCCATCGATGGCCAGAATACCAACTTAACGACATCTCATTCTCATGCGGTTGTTATTTTACCCGCCTGCCTTTCCACATTACTCCCGGTTGGGCCAGGAATCCAAATAAGAAGCACTGAAGAGAACTCAGAATCACAAATACCAAGAACCTCATAACCTACTGCTCTGCAGAAGTAATTTAAAGAATAAGCACCAACAGAATGCAAACGTTACCCCATATGATCATACTGTTCAATTTTCTCACAGCGGCATTGCCACATTGATGTCAGTATTATCGCATTCAGGCACCTATTACTACTACTACTTTCAGTTTTTGTCAGAGTCTCCTAAAAGTGATGCTTGGGATTTGTGAAGCTTGAATTTTTTTATCATTCCAACTTGTCGCCCAACCAATAGGGTCAGCTAAGCATGCATTATCTCAAAATGCACTCAAATTTAATGTTTCCCTCACAGCTGGTTCCAGATTATCCCAATGCTGGGTTCCAGATCACCCTAAAATCTAAACACTGCTGCTTATCCCAAGCCTACACCTCTCCCATAATCTTATGAGTTGTCCCACTGACAAATCAACAAACAAACCGAGACAAAACATAACCTCCTTAGCAGACATAACAAAGACTGAACAATGACCTTAACACTTGGAGTTCATCACTTGTGTAACCAGCAGCAGCAGCCGGCTGCTGGCGTCTTGGACGGACAGTTGTGCTTGAAGTGTCATCATCATCCTGCAGTGACAGCCCAAGTGGACCTAGCGGCATCAGTGTATTGCCAGCAGCGGCTTTCTTCACTAGTAACGTGCTGGATGGCTGGACAGCGCCTCGAGCTGATAGCACAGGACTTGCACTTGCTGGGACAGAAGACGACTTCTGCATTGCTGCCTTTAGCACTTCTGCGCTGTACATTGCCACAGAGAAATCTAACGTAAACTCTAGCAACACCTACTACTAGTTTTTTCCAGAGTCATTCTAGGTTAGGCCGGGTCTCTGCTAAAAGAACCTATAGCATTCCTGAAGACAGAAAAACTAGCAGGGTGACCATTATCCAGACAGAACAAACTCCCCAACTTTTCCAGTAACATCCAGGAGCAACAGACATTAGCAAATGACACTTAAGATCATGCAACAGTTGTCAAGACTATACAAATGTCACTTTTTGCAGTACAACTCCACTCTTCATTGTTCTGGCGATGGTGCAATTAAACAAGTGCCTACAATGACTAGCAAAGCCGACAGTAAGTGCAAGAACTCAAGGTCAACTAATGCGATTTTCCAGGATCAATACATCTCTCTGACCTTTGGCTAACTTTTCATCAATTTCCTGACTTCCTTGTCCCATCTCTAATTCCCCGACTTTTCCAAGTTTTTCAGAACAGTGATCAACCAGAGCAAGTTTTCACAGGCCAGATGCCTGCCCTGGTGCCCAACCAATGGTGACAATATGCTGAAGGAAAAATAAACACTATTAACACAAATAAAAATCAACCAAACACGTTACTGGGGAAATGAAAACTCTCCAAGGTGCCCAACTATTCCTCAACATCGAAACCTAATTCATATTGTGATGTTGTGAAAGAATCGGGGTTGGAAAATATCGTGATATTTTCAAAAATATAAAAAAATCACATTTTTTTCTCGATATTTTCTATGTTTTCGATATTTTCTATATAAATCGAGCATTTGCACATACATGGTTCTGACTGTATCTACTGCTGTGCTGTTACTGTCACTATTAGGGAGTTAATAGTTGGACCATTCTGATCGTGTGGTTGGAGGCTATTTTGTTGGTAACCGTCTTCTAGTAAATTTATGAAAACCTTCATTTATGCAATGCATTGCAAGATTCAGTTTGACTTGAACTAGTTCATACGACATCTTTTCTCCCAAGATAACTTGGCAATTGACCACTTTTATGTCTCAATATGGCTACAGTGTATTGTATACCGTATTTTCCGGACTATAAGCCGCGGCTTTTTTTTCAAAAATTTCAGGGTAGCGGCTTATATAGTGGTGTGCGGACGTTTCCAAAAACCACGCACTACACACTGCATGCTACGGCATGCCTCGATCAGCACTTGATCACGATCAGCTCACCTACAGTACTCCACAATCACTGACTGTCTGTGCAGCCGTGTGGCCACCCCTCCCCCGCCCGCCGTGTCTCTCTCTCTCTCTCTCTGTCCGTGTATGCGTGGTGTCTCATTCCAGTGGCAGTCAACTGCACTGCAGTACGTGGCGGCCGTCTACTGCACGCACCGGCAGAGCGCAGGAAAAATGCCGCCTGAAGTCCCGTGCTGAGCACGCAGCTCTGGCCCCCAGGTGGCAGTAGTGATATTGCGATCAGCAAGGCTTAATGCGTCACACCGGACTTTGACCCACACACGTCACACAACTGACCCACTTCGTGGGGTACACTCCGGATGTCTTGGCTTGGCATCAAATTACTGCATCACCGCAGACTTTCGCCCACGCTATTAAGCCCGCGTGCAGAGTTTCCTGGACCACGTCGATCGCGTCTTGCCACTCTTTTGCCGATCTTCTCATCATGCGTATGCATCCGAGGATGTCCTACATGCAAGGAAATAACAGAAGAGGGTGCGACTAATACTCAGGTGCAACTTATCTATGAATTTTTCCAAAATTTTAGGCAAAATATGGGGTGCGGCTTATATTCAGGTGCGACTTGTAGTCCGGAAAATACGGTAGATAATAAAGAAGCTTGATGCTTTGATGTTTGGTGCCATTCTTGTTTGTACATTTGTGTAATCATCTTCACGCGTAGCATACTGCTAGTCGGGGAGCCAGGAGGGCTGTCCGTGCACCCCCCTCAGGATTCATGGGGACCATATTTTTTTGTTCTTTAGGTCCCTGCCGAAGATTTAAAACCTGTCCTCAAGAAATAAACTGTCATCTTCCATGTTTACTACATCAAAATCAAAACCGCGTATATGCGTCTGAAAATTGTGCTTTTTGGGCGGTGGCATAACATACCTGAAAATATCGCCCACTTTTGTCCTTTTTAGTCATGTTGTGAGATGTTTTCTACAATATCTCTCCCTCCTCAGCATATTGTGTACCTATAAATACATTGGTTATCTCATTCTACATTTTTGTTGTCAGAAAAGATGTGAAAATACCATGTTTCTTGAAAACGCTATAGTAAAATGCATTTTTCTTTTCAGGATCTCAAATCCAATATGCATATGTATGGAACTTCTGCTGGACTATTAATATGAGTTTTTAAAATTTCACTTATCTTTAGTCTTTGCTTGATTTGATCTGCACAGAAGGAATGCTATTTACTCATATTATGTGGTGATAGTAGATGTGGTGTTAGTGGTGCTTTTAGTGAGGTAGATATGGTGTTGGTGGTGCGTTTATTGTAGTAGATGTGGTGTTAGTGGTGTTTTTAATGTAGTGCACGTGGTGTTGTTCTGCTTTTAGTGTAGTGGATGTGGTGTTAGTGGTTCTTTTATTTTTATCTCTTTTCAGGTGTGACTCTCAACAAGTGTGTCATTAGAGAAAAAAATTGCCAGACACAGTAAAATGGCCTCATCCGACTCCCCTGTGAAAAAGAAGGAAAAGAAGACAACAAGGCCTGAGATGTGCATCATTCACAGCAAAGAAATAAAAGATTCCCATTTCACTTACCTGGACGATGTCAAAGATCCTGATGAAAGATTTACATTTTTGAAAGACATAGCAGAGTTGAGGCTTCAGCAGCCTAGTGGTTCCACAAGGTTGGAAGAGATAAGTACAAATATCCCTGAACAACGGATGTCTGACCATGGGTACCACAGAGCCTGTTATAACAAATTCACCAAAAATACAGAAAGGCTTAAAAAACTGGAGCAGCCAGGCACTTCCAGATCAGATTCTTCGGAGTCAACAGGCAGAGCCTCACGGGTGTCATCTGGCGACACAGTGCTATTTGTAAAAGACTGCATATTTTGTAATAAGGTTGGCCTTAAACAAAAGAGGAAATATGGTGGAACGATCTCGGAAAATACGACTGTCTTTGATATGGGTGGGGGAACCACCATCCAGGAGATTGCTGAGGAAAGAGGTGATGAAAAACTGCTCACCAGGATCAGAGGAAAGTGTCTCTTCTCAGTAGAAGCACATTACCATCCATCATGTCGGAAGCAGTACACAAGGTCAGCTGGATTAGGGAGGAGTGAAGATGAAGAAAAAAGGAAAATGCAATTTGGGCTTGAAGAAGCCCACGGTCAAGCATTTGAAAAAGTATGCTGCTATATCCAACAGAAAGTCATCCAGCAACATGAAATTGTGAAACTCGGTGAAATCTCAAGATATTATGTGAGTTTATTAGAGAAAAGTGATTTTCCAAACCCAGAGTATAGGAGTGAAAAGCTGAAATAGAAACTCCTAAAGCATGAACTGGGAGGCAAAATATCATTTACTTCACCAGACAAGACAAAGGGGAAATTCTCTTCTCACATAATCTATAGCAATGCCATTAGTCAGGCAGAGGCCATCACAATGGCATACAACATGGGCACAGGAGACAGCATTTCTCATGTTGCAATACAACTCAGAGATGTGATAACGAACTCATTCTATAAATCAGAAAAAATGCCTTGGCCTCCTACAGCTAGCTACCTTGAAAATTTGCAGGAGGTGGTTCCAGCTGAGCTAGAAAGATTCTTGAAGATAGTACTTTCTGGGAAAGTTGATTCAGAAGACATTCGTGTGAACAGGCTTGTGCTCTCCATTGGGCAAGACATCTGTAGGGCAGCAACAAATGGGAAATGGTCAATGCCTAAGCACATTCTGGTCTGCTTGACATTGAGGCATATGTTTAGAAGCAAGGAGTTACTGACCTTGATGAATAAGCTAGGGCATAGCGAGAGTTACAGTTTTAGTCTAGAGCTTGAAACAGCTATAGCAAAAGCTGTCCAAGAGTCAGCCTCATTACTACCCTCAAGCTTCATCCACAGACCTGATGGTCCGGCTGTGCTTCACTCTGAATTTGATAACTTCGACAAACTTGTGAATGAACTCTATGGGGCAGGATCAGTGCACACAGCACATGGAATCATGTTACAAGAAGTAACATGTGATGTCCACGATGAAGTACAGGAACCTCATGTACAAAAAACAAAGGAGAGGTCTTTACAAACACTGGCAGATGACACTCTTTCAGAGTGTTATATGACTCAACGCAAAAGTCCAAAAATGAACACGAGTATTGTGACTTATGCCCAGGGCAAAGAAGCTGCACTTCAGTGTATGAAGAGAAACATTCTGTGGGTATTACTAAGGGCCAAGCAATGTAAAATTCCAGGATGGGCTGGATTTATATCATTAACTGGCCATCCCCCACAAAGGCTAACAAAGATTGGCTACTATCCAGTAGTGCATCACCCTATCACAGAATACAAAACTGTCAAAGAATGTCTGAGGCTTGCAGAAGCTTCTACTGATGAAGTAGGCCGAAAATACACCATTACCACCTTCGACCTGGGTGTATGCATGAAAGCGTTTCCACTGGTGTGGAATGATCCAAAGAGGTATGCCAAACATATCATTCTAATTGGCACATTCCACCTTACTTGTGCATATTTCCGTGTGATTGGCAGAAAGATGGAAGGTAGTGGGCTCGTTGATGTTCTACTGGAGGCAGGCCTGGTGGGATCTGCGACTGTCCATGGAGTTCTGAGCGGGAAGAATTACAGCAGGGCTATGCTGTGCCATAAGATGCTTGTAGAAAGTCTTGAAAGGCTACTTGCGATAGAGTTCCTTGACAGTACACAGCAATGTCATATCTTTGATGGTCCACCTGAAGAAGCACAGAAGAAATTGAAAGAGCTTGGCTCTTCACCAAGTAGTGAGATATTGCAGGAGTGTATTGATGACCCAGACATCTCTAATTACATTGAAAGGTACTGGTCATTTCGGGAAGGTATTGCCACTGGGCAGATGGGGAAAACACCTCAGTTCTGGGTATCCTACATGGATCATGTCTACCTTGTACTACAACTTCACGAAGCAGTGAAAAGAAACGATTTTGACCTCTATGCCCAATGTGTATTCAGAATGCCAGATCTCTTTTTCTCCTACAATGCCCAAAACTATGCAAGGTACATGGCAATGTTTGCTGTATTTCTTGCAAACATCGAACACACACATCCTGGGGCAACTGAGCTGTTAAAACTTGGAGCCTTTAGTGTAGCTCGATCCATGGTGCCCGGTTGTCGAACAGATGTTGACAAAACCATGGAGGAGACTTTTATGAAGCACTCGAAGTCTTGTGGAGGAGCATCTGGTTCTGGACTGTCAGGAATAACAAGGAATAACGCTGCATACCAACGCTGGGTACTTATCACTCATGAAAGATCGAAGTTCCTTGCAGCAACATTTTCTATGGCAGGCATGGCGGACTCAGACACACATGATACACACAAGGACAATTCCAGAGCTGAAATGAAGAAGAGTCAGCAGTATGTACAAAAAACAATGGATGCATTCTCCAGTTTCCTGTGTCCATTTGATCAATCACTTGAGAAAGACAAGCTCTACAATGTGTCATCAGGTGCAGCAGTTCCCGAAGAAATCACACGGGATCTGTTAAAAGCCGAAGAAAAAGGTGCAAAAGCAAGAACTGACTTTGTAGAGCAAAGGATCAAAAGAAATGCCAACTTCTTTGAGCCCATATCAAAGATGGGTCTCAAAACTATGGCTGACACAACGAAGAAAGTGAAACTTACCTCCTCTCGGAGCAAGGTGGTCGAGTACAAATATCAGGGTAACATTGTGATCAAGCTTCTCGTGAAATCGGAAACTCATCAACTCGACCTAGCAGAAGTCATGAAATATTCTCTTACACCCGTCCCATACAGCATAGGGACAGGTGACGGATTCTTGGCTAAAACAAACAAAGCTGCAAGCATGTCATTCCTGATGAAGAAAGTCCAGGATGAAAGGGTGCCCACTGAAAATGTTCTGACTGTAGAAGATGGAAATGCACTATTTTACTACCTCAGAGAAGTTCCCGACACCTTCAAACAGATATGCAACAAACTCTACAACATGACCAAGCATTATGGGGATGTGATAGTAAGCACAGATTCATACACTGAAGGTTCAGTCAAGGCCTTGGAGCGCAAAAGGAGAGGCGAGTCTGAGAAACTAATTGTCAAGGGTCCTATGACAAGGAAGCCACGGGACTGGAAGACCTTCCTAGTCAATGAGGAAAACAAACAACAGTTGATTGCAATGATGCAAACCTGCTGGAGTGAGTTAGTCACAGACAGGAGTGTCATTCTGATCAGGAATGGAGAAGCCCATATCATAGAAGATGGAAGAATCTTACCTGAGTTGAGGAGCAATCAAGAGTGTCACGGTATGAGTGTTATGCAATGTAAGTGACAACAGATTTCCTTTTCAAAAAGAAATATTTTCTTATATACAGAAAATAAAACTAGAATTTATCGTACAAAATATAACCGGAGTGTCTTA
>Ga0209259_1000836_pt1 | contig 10117 bp, 4 predicted proteins | sample WorMetGr2BELIZE1_FD_187417 | JGI IMG/M metagenome (GOLD analysis project Ga0209259, IMG submission 187417) | Marine gutless worms symbiont microbial communities from Max Planck institute for Marine Microbiology, Germany - Inanidrilus... ...
TTAGAGACTCATATAGCAGCATGAGCATGAGTTACAAGTAACAAGACTGACAAAATTAAGCCAGAGACTGATTGAAGTCTGGCAATGCAACGGTACAGTGTTTGAGTGAAAAGATGCTATTTATGGTTGCCCTATGTAATAGGGCAGACCATTATATTTTTGCCCTGTGATTTCTATCTTCCATCTTTTTTTCCTCGCCTAATCTCAGCGGCCGGAGATTGGATGTCTACCATACTTCTACACATGAAGCACTAGTTAGGTGAGACAAAGTAGTGTCATTTTTGGGACACAGTGTAGGTGCAGTAAATGCAGCATGAATTTTTTTGCTATAATGCAGACACTGAAACCACATCATCTTTCTGTTGACTCCTCCTCTAATTTATAAGGGGCATGGAATGTCCGTCAGTAGGTACGTCCGTACGTTCACAAAAAGTTTTTTTTCTGATTTCAATGAAATGTGGTGTGTAGATAGAGCTCGATGAGTGATGCACGATGGTATGTCATATGACCCGACCCAAGGTCAAGGTCACGGGGCCTCTGAAGTTCCGAAAATTGCACTTTTCCAAGTCTATCTCCTCTGCCATTTACAATGGCAGCTGGAAAATGACCACTGATCTTAAACTACAGCACAATATCTAAATTTGAACAGGCCAGAGTTTTGCTTTTGTACCTTTTTGTGTCACGTGACCTTGAACTTGGAGGGGTCCCTGCAGATTGTCCATCCACAAAAAAGCTGTTCTTATTTCAATGAAATTTGACATGTAGATAGAGCTCGATTAGTGGTGATGCACGACTGTATGCCATATGATCCGATCCTAGGTCAAGGTCAAGGTCAAGGTCACGAGTGATTGAAAGCAGGAGTCGACTGTCAGTCCCGCATGGGACTAATTTTTACCACGCGAGCTATGCTAGTGCGGTCTTGGGAGTCGTAATTCTGTCCGTCCATCTGTCCGTCTGTCACACGCGTGCTTTGTGACTAATACAATACAATAATACAATACTAAAGTTACTTAGTGTACGCTAGTTACAAAAACTGTCCACTGGCGTATTACAGAGAAAGTAAGACATATTTATTCAAAAGCTCAAAAACAGTGGATCTTAATCCAAAGAACCTACTACTTGTTAATTTTGCAGTCTGCTGTATTTGGTTTCTAGAGCTTGTGAAAGAGGTGGTTTGTCTACAGTAGAGATGTTGTGCTTCAAGTGGGGAAATGTGAGACGTGAAGTGCTGTTGTTTATACTGACAGTGGTGTTTCTGCGGCACTGAATAATTTTGCTCATGAGGTCATCTCTGTATGAGTGTCGAGTTTCTGCTGGCTTTTTTATTGTTCGCAAGATCCACTGTTTTCGAGCTTTTGAATAAATTTGTCTTACTTTCTCGTTTCCATCACTGTCTTTTGTGGTTTCAGTGTCTGCATTATGGTTGTGGTCGAGTGCAGCAAGCTGAAGCCTTGACAGCATGCCGCCATATGCAAAGTGTTGCTGCTTTGGGACATACTTGAGCAGCGTTGAATGGTAGACTTCAAGGTGACCAGTATGACAGAAGTCAGTCAGTTTGTCCATGTCACGAAGTAAATGCTTGTCCAGCACAACACTTTTTAGTGCTTTGTGTGCGTCCGAGTCGATAGTCAGCCAGTCGATGTCATTGTCAACAGTCTCATGCTCACACCGCACCATCAGCTCCCCGTTCCACTTGTGTATGTTGGCAATGTGATGGACAGATGAGGCCCATTTTTCTCGCAACAGGTCTGCATTGCCGTTACACGTCTGAGCACTCCAGTACAGGTGATTTGTCACTGAGTGAATCCATGGCATTAGGTCATTCATGTTCTTTTTTAGTGCTTTTTGGTGTAGTCTCTTACCCACATTTTTTGCCACATGCCACATGTCAAATTGGTGATTTATTTCAGGATACTGTTGGTGTAGGAGTTTTCTGACACCTGGATGCCGGTCTGTCGCAAGAGTCTTTATTTGCATGCCGCTAGACAGGAGGAAATCTAGCGATCGCTGTAGTGCTGCTTTTTCCATTAATACTGAGCTGCCAGTCTCTGTCACGGTCATCAGCTGTTGGTCAAGAATTAGGTTTGTTGTCATGTCCATCATGGTGTAACTGGTATATTTTGCACTGTGCCCAGGACTGTCTGATCGGGCATCACCACACAGTTCCAGCTGATCAGGAAGTAACACAGCAAGAATAGCTGTTTGATGCATTGTCCAGTAATCGTTTATTGTCGGTGCAACATAGGTGTTTTGAATCTCGTAAAACTCTGAATGGCCAAGGAAGGGAACATGAAGCATGTTAAAAAATTCATTAACTTTGGAGTAGGTGGAGCCTGAGAGTAGAACAGCAGCAGATGCCATAAGATTGCCAGCCGGCATTTGGTGAATAATGGGTTGTGAATGCCACGAGTTAGTATGGCCATACTGGCAAGAATACACAACAGTAAGCATGGTGCCAGTGGTGTGTTTCTTACACGTTATTACGTGTGAGCCACATTCAGGACAGAATTTGAACAAGTTGTCAAGCTGAGTCTCAAAAACCAAGTACTTGTTTTCTGTCCTTAAGTCCTCTTCTGTCATACTGGTCAGTTGGTTCTCTTTATCACTATCTGCATCGCTATTTGGCTGATAGCTGACGTCACTGCATGCAGTCTGCTGGCTATCAGTCAAAGTTATTGCTTGTGACTGTTCAGAAGACTGTTGGCTGTGTGCACTGATTGTATCCGGTGAGCCGATAGCGACCTGGCTGTATGCGGTTGGTGTGTCAGGTGAACAGTCCATACCATGGACATTTGTAGGAATTAACTTATAACTAGGGCACTGGCTACGCAGAAAAGTAATGTCATCAGTTTGAGTTGCAGCATCAACAGTAGTAGCAGAAGCAGTAACGGAGGACTGGTTGTACTCTGCTACGGTTTCAGGTAGCACTTGTACTTGTACTTTAGCGGACTGAAACACCAACCACAACAGATAAACGAAATAATTTTTATCAACAAGACATCTTGTATGTGTATATCTCGTCTTTGTGTATGTGTGTGTGACACAGTTGCGTCAAGATGAGCAACTCGCAACTCAGCCACTCGCTCAAGCAATTGAACTGGCTGCCAGTTCATCAGCGAATAGAGTACAAGCTGGCCGTTCTTACCTACAAAGTATGCGATACTTCGACACTGACCTACGTCAGCCGTCACATCAAAGCCAGGGAAGCTACGTGACATCTCCATTCTTCATCACTCCAGTTACTGCAGAAACCGACCACCGGGACTGATTTCGCCGACCGCGCCTTCTGTCAGACTTTCAAGCCAGTTTAGTGTGCACTACTTTTCCGGTCTGCCAGCATGATGGAAGTCTTTCGACATTCTGGCACTGTATAAGTCACATTATTATTATTACTATTATTAATGTACTGATGCTACATTGCAAAAGACAGTTCACATAGTTTCTAGTTAATTGTATCAGACTCTGAAGCACACGCATTCTTCCACTGTTAGCATCTCTGCACATTGTTCGTAAACAAACCAGTGTTTCTGTTCATCGTTCTGTCCACTTCATTGTCACTGTGCCTTCTCCAGTCTCGCTAATTTTACCCATAACTCGAAAAGCTAAAAATGTGGGCCAATGCCCAACGTGATGGTCGCCCTGATGAACATTGGTGGCGACCTCTGTTCAACGCTGCAAAGTTTGGCTCAGCCGCTAGTGGGACGAAGTTCACCATATTGTGCGGACATGTGGAGGACATATTGCTGCTTAACAAGTTTTTTTCCGATTGTCGATATGTGCCTTAGTTGCGAAGATATAGCCCGACAAAGTTGTGCGATGGTGCCCAGATGGCGATTTTTTGGCGACTTTTGCGTCGTGTGTTTTCAGCGAGCCGCGTGCAGCAGGTTTCAGACCTGCATCTTAAATTCTCACTAAGGCCACACCATGTGTGGAAGTATGGCAGACGTCCAATTAGCGGCGGTTGAGATTAGGCGAGAAAAAAAAAGAAGAAAGAACTAGAATGTGGGCCAATGCCCAAACTGATGGTCGCCCTGCCGAACACAGGTGGCGCCCTCTGTTCAGCGCCGCAAAGTTTGGCTGACGCCCACTACTAGATGCCGTGCAGTAACGGTGCCAAGACGCGAAACCCGTTGAAATTTGCAGGGGTGCCCCAAACTCGCCAACGGATCTCAGCCGTTAGTGGGCCGAAGTTCACCATATTATCAGGACATGTGGAGGAGGTAATGCTGTTTAACAAGTGTTCCAATTGTCAATACATGCCTTAGTTGCGAAGATATGGCCCGACAAAGTTGTGCGATGGTGCCAAAATGGCGATTTTTTGCGTTCTGTATTTCCAGCGAGCCACGTGCCGCACATTTCAGACATGCATTATAACTTTGCACTAAGGCCACACCATGTGTGGAAGTATGGTAGACATCCAATCTCCGGCCGCTGAGATTAGGCGAGGAAATAAAAAAGATAGAAAGATAGTAACCACAGGGCAAAAATATAATGGTCTGTCCTATTACATAGGGCGACCATAATAAGCCTCGGAAGGACGACTGCTTACTCTCCTAGGTTCCAATGAACAGTTTAATAGGCATCACAATGTTAACTCAGTATCAGTGACTAGTGAAAGCGATGTATTTAATTAACAGAATGTTGGACTTACAAGTACTGTTGAAAAAAACTATGAATTTGGTTGTCTGCAACAAGCGAGCATCTGAAGATGACATTTTTGTGTTAAGTTTTTGATGTTTATGATTATTTCAGCATTGTATCTGTAGACAGAACATATAAACATAGTTTCATTACTCTTGCCTACCTGTAGATGCTTGTAACCAAGTTGGGCGTCACTGTGCAACACTGTCGGAATTGCGTCTTTTCTTAGTCGCCGTATCATTTGACCTTAAACAAACAGGATACTTCTATGTTTATTATGATGAAATAAATGACCTGTTAATTAATATTTATATATGGTATTTTAACATTTAATTGAGCATGTGTGATCACTGATCCACTGAAAACTTTTACTGTTTCATTGCAGAAGGGAAAAGGGCTGTGCCAAGTTCAACTGTATTCAGGTTACCATTATCTGGAATTTGTGAAAACCTGGAAATGTCAGGGAATTCTGCACAAGTCAGGGAAAATTCAGGGAAAAGGCATAAGGTCAGGGAAAGTTATGGGAATTTGTGTAGACAAGGATATTTGATTGTGACACGACCGAAACTTCGTAACAAGCAGATTTTGTATTAATAAATGTGCATTTGTTTGATTTGTTGTCTGCAATTTCGTCTGGAAGTCAGGGATTTTTTTGGCATGGAAAGTGGTAACTCTGTGTAGTAGCTGTAGATGATTTTAAAAGATTTATCTCCGAGAGAACTTTGTCATTGGAGAACCTAGTGATGTTCCAATGCAAAAGGGCACTAAAATTCAACAGAAAACTTACTGTTCTGCAAACTGGTCTAGTATATCTGAAGACACTGCCACTGGGAGTTTCTTAGTTGAAATGTTCGACTGTAACTGATACTCAGATTACAGTTCTGCGGATAAGCAGACGAGGCTTAGTACTAGGCTAGGAGTTTCTCCGACTGTGAGTCAACAAGTCATTCTGGTTTGGTCATTTCACTGCACTTATAAGGAGATGAAAATAGAGACATGACCCACATGTAGTTTCAGATTGCCAAAATAATTAATCTACGTACCGTCAACATACGAGTCTTCAAAGTCGGTCTGTTTGAAGTGCCTGCTGCATATACGTCGCTGTCTTCCTGCAGTCGCCGTTGGTGCGACGCCAGTCAGCTGGTCGACTTTCTCTTCCCAGATAGCAAGACATACTGGATTTCTCGGAAATCTGTGCAGAGTTTCGTAAGATGCGGGCCTTCGCCGACAAATACAGCAGTAAGCCGGCATTTTACTCACTATGTAAACTCACCGGGTGCGGCTGCACCTGGCATAATTTCTTGATGGCAGAATCGAATTAGAATTCGTACAAGATCGTCTGCTAAGTAACTTGTGTTCAACAGATGTCGCCACCGAAACGACCTATAACACTACGCTGGCGATACATACAACGAAATGTCTTTTTCAGAAATCGCGTGAAGTAATACATTTGACGCACGTAAATACAATATTATAAATTATAAACTTAATCCAGCATTACATTATACTAAATATTTATTTTAAAAACTTTTCTGACGCATCGATTTTGTTGATTTAGGCAATTTCATCGTGAGCTTCGGGCTCGTTCGATAGGTGGCGAACCCGTGGTTTACAACACAGCGTATAGAAAAATAGACGCTGTGGTTTACAATGAAGTTGAAAAAAACTAGGCAGCATTGAATTTGTGCTGAAGCCTGCAGTATAGCAGTAATAAAACGTCGTAATAGATTACTTGGATTAATTAAAACTAACTTAATACAGTGAGATTTAACAAATTTGTGTCGCGTACATCACACCTGCATTAAAGGCGAATTAAAAACGTAATTCATATACTTGGTTCGTGGTTTATACGTCGTGCGTGGTCTATTTATAAACTGGATCAAATTTCCAGATTTCTACCACTGCGTGGATCAAATTCCCCCGCGTCATGCTAAAAAATTGGGCGCTGCTCCCTTAATTGTAATAATTGGGGGGTGCGACCGGTGTCACATAAGTCAGTTTGAAATATATTTTACAGTAAGTGAGAAAAAAACATGGCTTAATCTGCGCCGGAGTGTCCCTTTAACAAGAACCGCAGACTGTGCAGACTGTGCCAAAATCTGCATCGCAAACAGTTTTGTGGTACGTGACTTTTGAAACAGTCCTGAGAACCAGATTTCTGGCTATTGTGTGTCAAAATTTCACCCATAAACTATAAATAGTATAAGCCTGCGTAGTTCTATGACTTTAAGTGACCTTCATATTTAAGGGCAATAATAAATGTTGTAGACCATTTTGAGATTTTTGGCGACACCATGTAGAGTTTTTCGTTAAAGCTTCGGCAATTCCGGTCAACAGTGTGCTACAACCCAAGGGACTTCGAACAGTAGAACGATTAGTACGAATTACTTACCTACCGTCCTCTTATAGGGAATTGGTTGGATAAAATCTCTTACACCATTTTTACGATGCAACACCTCGCGTACTGTTCCTACTATTATTAACGAAACTCTGCATGGTGTATCCTAATTTCGATTAATTATAATTTAATGAAAACTGACATAAGTTTTCATCCGATGTTTTATAAATTAATAAAATCAAATGCGTTTTCGTATTTTCAACCACCATATATGTTCTAACTACCTTGTAGGCCATTATGCATCGACTTGCAAGTTACGAAATACCTGCAAGTCGATTGATAGCCTGCGTCCGGAACAGAACAATATCGTTTTCTTGTCATGACCTATAATGACCTTTAAACATTTGGTACATAAATACGTCACATATATATATTCTTATAAATAATTTCATTGCTATAATTAAATCAATGACCTGCTGTGGCCTAGTTGGTCTCTTCGACTGATACGACATGCCGTATCGTTATGACCCTAAACCATATTTCTAAGTAAGTAAAATAACAAAACTATTTAAGTTGTATAAATAACGATATTTGACACACAAAATATAAGTCATCACTCATGTCAGACTTTCAGGACTGTTTGTTGATAAAGACTAATTACGTCACTGAAAAACCAGGCCAAAGTAGGCCTGCCACTACAATAGCTTTTAAATAATCCGCTGATTCGCCTACAGGAGTCCGCATTGTGGCCTATGCTTTAAGTTTCATGGTTTAAGATTTATGCCGGGAGGAAACCTCATGTCTTCATACTGAACCTTAAATCGAGAGGTAACGGGATCGATGCCCGTATTCTCCACCAGGTGTGAGGTGGGGACCTGGGCTGATCCTGTGTGAACCCAAGCCAACACTCACGCTAAGAGGAATTAGTCAAAGGCAGAGAAGTATAATGTTCATTTCAAGTATATAATTCAGCGAGCGTTCAATGTTCACTCATCAATGGCAGACAACTAACTTCCAACTGCAACTGCTGCTGCAGTACAGCTCAATATCTACGGCGGGGCACCAGCCGCGGTAGGCAGCAAGCCCAAAATAACTGGCGTGTGTATGCTAGCAGCGACTAGCAGCGACACACCCTCCATAAACAGTGGCATCCTGATCCATCCATCTGTTTGACCACAATAGACAGAGGCCAAAAATTGGGGGCTGTGCCCCTTTTGGGGGGATAGCTGGGTCCCCATTTAGCACAATGAGGCCTGGGCCGAGGTGTATCTCCATACCAAGTGGCATCTTGATCCATCCAGCCGTTTGGCCACGATAGACATGGCCCAAAAATTGGGGGACGCTCTGCCCCCTGTTCTGGGGAGTGAGGAGGTGGGTCTCCGTGTAACATAATGTTGCTTGGTTCGAGGCCTACCTCCGTACCAAGTGGCATCTTGATCCATCCAACCATTTGGCCAGAACAGATGTGGGCTCAAAATTGGGGGCTGTGCCTTTTTGGGGAGGGGAGCGAGGTCCCATCTAAGAAAATGTGGCCAGGGCCGAAGCCTACACGCATGACAAGTTTCATCTTGATCTTGATGCATCCAACTGTTTGGCCACAATATATCAACGTTACAGACGGGACAGACAGAACAAAACTCCGACAGGATGGGGTTAACCGTGTTACAAACGGTTGCCCAAAAACGAAGGACTAAATAATGAGCTGTTCTTGGCATAAGCTCATAGAACGTTACATCAAAACTTTTGACAGTTTATCTCATGTTGTATAAGCCAAAGCCCTAAAATAGCAAAAAGCCAAAATAAATTTTGAGTTATCATCACAAAGCATGTACTACAGGCAATTGAAATCTGTCGATCGCGACGTTCAAAGACATAATGGGAGCCTCGACCTCTGCATGTGTAGTCGTAGTGGACGACACCGCTCATGAAGTGGACGTGGTACCCAGACCACGGTCCGTGCAGATAGCAAGTCGAAGAAGAAGTATGGAAGTCGACACCGGTACATAGCGGATTGTTGACGCACGCCGCCTGACAACCGGCTGATCCACTGGTACTGGCACTGTTGTGTCGATGACCGCCGTTTGCACCCGCGTGATACATAGCAACCCAACACTCATCTGTGTCACAAAGAACACGTTCACATCATCATGAATTTGCTGATGCCTGTAAGCTGTGAACAAAGCCCGCTTTAGAATGTATTTTGCCCACTTGCATCCATGTCGTTAGCTGTGTGCTTTATTTTATTTCAGTAACTTAGTTATGGTCGCCATGGAATAGGGCAGACCATAATATTTCTGCCCTGTGGTTTCTTTCTTCTTCTTCTTTCTTCTTACTTTTTTCTCGCCTAATCTCAGCCGTCGCAGATTGGATGTCTGCCATACTGCCACATGGTGTGGCCTTAGTGCGAATTTAGAATGCAGGTCTGAAATGTACTGCATACGGCTCGCTGGAAATGCAGGGCGCAAAAGTCGCCAAAAAATCTCAGTCTGGGCACCATCCCACAATTTGTTGGGCTATATCTTCGCAACTAAGGCACGTGTTGACAATCGGTAAAAAAACTTGCTAAGCAGCAACATTTCCTCCACATGTCTCCACAATATGGTGAACTTCGGCCTACTAGCGGCTGAGATCGTTTGGTTAGTTTAGGGCACCCCAGCTAATTTCAACGGGTTTCGCGTCTTGGCTTCGTTACTGCAGCGACGTTGCTCAACGGAAGCCAACCAAACTTTGCACGATGTTTGGCTGTCTCCTGCGCGGCTACACTATGTACACATTTTTCGGCGGCTGTTTCTCCATAACGGAATTTTGCCAGGTGCAAAATTCACTTTGCGTCCTCCAAGTCTTGCGCTCTCCTATTGGCAGCGTTACTGCACGACAGTCGAGCAGTGGGCGCAAGCCAAACTTTGCAGTACAGCGCGCCTCCTATATTCGGCAGGGCGACCATCAGGTTGGGCATTGGCCCACATTCTAGTTATCTGAGGAATCTTAATTTGTTTAGCTGTGGCATCTGCATTAGTGCAGCCTCGGCTGCCTTGTTGTCATGCCTTGTATATGTTGCCCTTATTGTATGTCTAGCGCATTCAATTGACCCAGTAACAAGCATAACTGTGTTTTGTCGATCGTGGATCTATCCAATGC
>Ga0209259_1000838_pt1 | contig 10109 bp, 8 predicted proteins | sample WorMetGr2BELIZE1_FD_187417 | JGI IMG/M metagenome (GOLD analysis project Ga0209259, IMG submission 187417) | Marine gutless worms symbiont microbial communities from Max Planck institute for Marine Microbiology, Germany - Inanidrilus... ...
GCATACATCCTACAAGTAATACCGCCGCCATGACTCTCCATGAGCCAAAGTTCACCAAAATGTGAGAAGCTCATTGCGGATACTAGTCAAACTAGCACGCAAAGTTTCACGCTGCCAGCTTTTTCCGCCACTGAGAAATCCGTACCGTACACACACAAAAACAAGCAAACACACAGTAAACTAAATACCCCCTGCACTACCATACGGTGGGATAATAACTTGGCATCATCAAGTCTTTCATGACATCACCATGCCTTCAGTGATTCTGCCACCCTTGAGTCAGCTAAGATATACACACAGACAAAAGTACCGAGCCTCATCTTCTTCCAGCTGAAGTCAGACAACATGATGCCTGGAGCAGGTTCATTCCTGAGTAAGTATTTGTGTTGACAGCAATGCCCTCTCAACACAATGGAGAGTTCAAATGCCCAGTCAAACAAGTCAATAAACCAGACTGACTGTGCACTCACTACATCAATGAACAAAACTAGATGTTAAAAGCAGTTTTAAAAAGAATGCTCGTCAGAAAGCAGCATAAGAATCAACCAGCATTCTTCTGATAATGACAATAAACACAAGAGGACAAAGCTCTGCAGAACAGCTAATGGTAACTGGCTTTCAAATAATTACGTCTTAGAACTGTGCAATCACTGAAAACTGACCTTTGCAGTGTCAAGCAAGGTGCTGTACTTTGCCTCCAGCTGCTGTGCACAAGCAGCTACTCGTGCAGTCGCGGACGTCTCGGCCAGTTTGTTACCTTCACTGACAACTCTCTCAACTTCTGGTCGATGGTCACCCAGCTGCCGCACTCGATCCTACAGCACAGAAAATCATTGCACTAAGCAGCAATAACACAATCATACAAGAAACTTACCTACTGCAAATGGATAGCATGTCAGTGGCAGCAGCCAGAGAGAAGGGCCACTACAAGCAATTGCATTTAAAAACAATTGTAATAATGAAATAAGCTTGAAGGTCACTCAATGTCAGGATATAGCACTATTTGATAGGCCTTACTTTGCTTCCTGTTAGCAATCTGTAGCAATGACATCTCTATGGTGCATGGTATCCAAGAAATTTCCACTTGTTGTGGTCACCCTATTTTTGTCATGTGGTTTCTTCCTTCTTTCTTCTTTTTTTCCTCGCCTAATGTCAGCTGTCGGAGATTGGATGTCTACCATACTTCCACACATGGTTGGCCTTAGTGCGAATTTAGGATGCAGGTTTGAAACGTGCTGCACGTAACTTGCTGCGGCGTTGAACAGAGGGCGCCACCTATGTTCGGCAGGGTGACCATCACGTTGGGCATTGGTGCACATTCTAGTTTATGTATGTGACCACTTGCAAACTCAAAGTGTGGATAACAACAGTTGAAATCATAGCCCACAAAAAATTTGCTGAGCATCTGTGAGCAAATCCTACTGGCAGGAAAGGGAAGGAAGGGGCAGGGGAACACAGACAACGGTCTGCAGCACTTACTGTCAGACTCAACACTCTGCCTATGCCCCAGAGGTTCTTTTCTGAAGTGGAGGACCTGAGGAGGAACCGGCTGACTGAGGTCGTTCACCTGGAAAAACAGCCCTTAAACAGAAGTAGTAATTATGTATGTTGCTATCCTGAACTGTTTCAAAGACGTTACAACTTATTTATGAAAATAAAGGGGTTATGTGACCTCTGACCACGACCCGTTTGGAGGTAATTTATCACACATAGGCTGGAACACACCATGTTTAATCTGTGTACCACATTTGAAGTGCATAGCTTCGCCTATTTCAAAGACAGAATGAGGCCTCAAAATTTAACGAGTGGTCAAAGTAATTTGACATAAAGCCGCACTGCCGCCACAGACGGGCAGCTCAATCGCATTTGCCAGGTGGCGCCAATGTGCCCTCATAGGAGGGCACATTGGCGCCACCTGGCAAATACAACTGAACTTGTGCCAGTGCTTCTTTCAACCACCCGAGTCGCCTTGGGCCCAACCGAGTCCTCATCCCAAATGGCATCTTGATTGCTCCAGCTGTTTTTGCAGGGCTCACTAGTGTGACAGACTGACAGACTGATAGACATAGAGACCGACAGGCCATGCTACTCAGTCGGTAACAAGAGGCCACATCTACGTACGTAGTATGGGTGATGCTGCCTAAAAATGGGTCATGTGACCACCACCACACCCCTTGAGGGTGATTTGTCATCCATATGCTAATACTTGCCATGGTCAGCCTATATACCAATTTTAAGTCTCAAGTAAATAAGTAAGTAAGTAAGTAAATAGAAAATTTATAGAGCGCATTACGCAACGCCTCTAATGCGCTTCGTGCAGTAGTACAACGCATCAGGTATGTCTTTAATAATCGCCTAAAAGTGTCTTTGCTAAGCAATGGATCACAGAGATAGTCTGGCAGCGAGTTCCAGGCCGTCGGGCCTGCAACAGTAAACGCCCGACGGCCAAAATTGGTGCGACGATGTCATGGCACGATGAGCTGATGGCGACTTGCTGAGCGGAGCCGCTGGCAACTGACAGCATCGGTTGTAGACTTGCAGCAGTCGACGAGGTACTGAGAAGCGTTGCCCCGCAGACACCAATGAACGGTCACTCAGAGCTTAAACTGGACGCGCTGAGGAACATCCAGCCAATGGAGCTCGGAGTGAAGCAGATGTCTCAAGCCGCGGTCGAACTTGTGAGTTCCACTGACGACCCGAGCTGCTGCATTTAGCACATGCTGAAGGCGATCAGTGGTGGCTTTCAACGACCCGGCCAGCATGGCATTGCAGTCATCAACACGGGATGAGACGAAGGCGTGTACCAATGTTTTTGCAAACTCAGTGTCAAGCGAACGACGGATCCTTCGAATCTGACGAAGCCACTAAAAGCATACTGAGCTTGTATGTGAAATGTGCTTGTCAGTGCTGAGGTCCGACGAAATGGTGACACCAAGGAGCAGCACGTGATCGCTGGCTGTGATGGTCTCGTCTCCGAACCGTAGTGGTGGTCCGCTGCCAACAAGAGAAGCAGAACCGTATTTGGAACCGGCTTTATCCATTCTAAAGTTAAGAAAGGCAACCCACAATTTATACAACGGGGTGGTTTGGAGTTAGAGGTTCCTCAAAGTCATATATGACTTTCTACTAGTGTTCAATAGTAACTATGTCATTTCCAGAGACACTGGTCAAAAATTACCACTTCTGCTTACTCCTCCTGTACTTATCATCCCAGCTGAGCTGAGGGTGACCACACCAGAATTTCATCAAGATCTCTGGTTTCAGAAAACTAATACAGCACCGAGTGCACAGTGATCGGTTCAGTCGTTTTTTGCACAATGACTATCAGCACATGAAGGATGGAAGGACGGAACTGCTATATCAGTATCATGCTGTGCATAGACAGTCTTGTGTATCACTTTCAGCGTATATTACACACAAAAAAACACTCAGTTGACTAAATTTACTGTTAACAGTGTGTGAATGCAGCAGTGCGGCTACATCGTACTTTACCTGGTATGCTTTGACAAGTGGCCTGATTTCATCAACGTCTTTTATTGTCACTTTCTGCTTCAGAGAATTCTCCATGTTCTTTAACCACTCATCGAGTGCATGGCGATGTTCTTTATAGGTGTTCCACTGTTTGACAACATCAGTGAGAGACTGCTTGGCATCACTCAGACGTTCTTCTAACTCGTGCCACATCTTCTGCACATCATCAATGCCTGCAAGCACAGTTTGTCGACCTGAACTATGAAAATCTCTGGACACAACGGCGGCAGCATTAACACATGCTTCAACCTTGGCGCAGCCTTTAGGCAACATATGGGCAAGCTCGGTGATGCGCTGCAGCCGGGCGGATACCGACAGCATGTCGCCAGTGGTGTCTGCGTTGGACGTTATCTCATCAGTCAAAGTGTGTATGAAGTCACGAGCAGCACAAAATGCGTTTTCATACGCCACATAATTGTCAACCTTCCGCTCACAGCACTCCACTGCCTCCTGCACCAGTCAAACAAACGGCTCATTTTTAGTGCTAATGAAAGGAAAAACCTGTACAATGTAGAAAACAGTGCAAGCATCAAAACAAGATGAAACACAAACAACTATTTTATGGCCACTACATGTCAACCTGTGTTAGCTTGCACTGAAGAATTTTGTTGCAGCAGTTTTATTGCCTACATCCCCTTGCTGATGGAAACTAGTGCATACGAATTAGAGAGAAGACGCTAGAGTTCTCTCAGTGTTACCTATGCCATCTCCATACCATATTAAAACATACTAAGTTTTTTCCGATTGTCGATACATGCCTTAGTTGCGAAGATATAGCCTGACAAAGTTGTGGGATGGTGCCCAGATGGCGACTTTTTGGCGATTTTTTGCGTGCTGTATTTTCAGCAAGCCGCGCGCAGCACCGTTCAGACCTGTATTCTAAATTTACACTAAGGCCACACCATGTGTGGAAGTATGGTAGACATCCAATCTCCGACCACTGAGATTAGGCGAGGAAAAAAAAGAAAGAAAGAAGAAGAAAAAACCATAGGATGAAAATATATATGGCCTTCCCTATTACATATGGTGGCCATAAATAAATGCTAGCTCTATTTATGTAGTGCTCACTGCTAAACGTCAATGTCTGTTAACTAGTAACTATTTTTTCTTATAATGAACTGCAACATGCCAGTCATTACATATAAGATTTTTACCTCAGTCATGGCCAGGAGATTTTCATATCTGTTTCTTGAAGAAGACATCTCATGTGAGAAGGTTGGAGTATCTGTCAGTGATGACTGCAACTTGATAACAGTGTCATCAACTACTCGTCTATGAGATGACACGTCTACTTGCAACGACTTCATACAACACACAGTCACATCATATTTACTAAACAACACTGCTCGACAAAAATCTCTATCACATACAACAACACCACAATCTACATCAATTGACGTCAGTCAGTATTTTAAAAGTTTAACCAAAGATCTATCTATCTTGCAAAGACAGATCTTTAGTTAAACTTTAGAACTACTTTCTTTGCAATCTCTTTGACCTGCTGTGAGTTGATTTTACCTGTCACAGCTTTCATTTAATGGGTGTAACACCAGCTTCTACACTGACCTTAGACAAACATGTCACCAACACTACTCAGGACTACAAGTACCACACGAAGGCACTTCACTACATCAGACCTGCTTGACAGTCAACTGTGCCAAACAGACCGTGACATCAATCACTAGTTCCAGACTGGATTACTACAACAGTTTGCTGCATGGAAATGCACAGTAAAATTTTGACTGTCTTCAGCATGTGCAGAACACATCAGTGCACGTCTTACAGGCACTGTTGAGGATGAATGCAAACGAACTTTGACGTCAGCTACAATAGTTGCCCATCAGACAGTTTAAGATGGCTACTATAATATACAATGTTAAACAAATGGAGACCTAGCCTACCTGAGCATGTCTATGCCTGACTACCACATGCCAGAAGTCATCAGACAGTCAGCTAATAAACCAGCCACAAACTTACACGGTGTTTGAGTTGGTTCTTCTACAACTGCAGCATCAATTGTATGGAACTTATTGTCTAACAAAACTAGACCTGCTAATACCATTAGCACTTGTTTACAACACCTAGGACAGTTCAGTCATGCTCACCTCCCTTCCTTAGGACCTTATGACACTAAGTCTGTGAACGGTCACCCATCTCAGTACTAACCAGCATCAATGTAGAGTAACTTCGTTGATGTGACGCTAGCACTAAGCAAAGCCACCAGTCATTTTACAATACTGGCCTTCATTAGCTACCGGTAGATCATATCAGACAAAGTCTTCTATTCCAGGTTTCATGTTTCATGATGCCTTACAAATTAGTTCCAGCTTTTAACTTTTTAATATCAAACCTGTACTATCAGATCATGGATGTACCTTTTATTTCCAAAGTGTTCCTATTTTTATGCATTCTAATGCTATTCAGTGTTTTGACACTCTTGGTTGAGTGTCAGAAAGAGCATCCAGCCTGTAAAAAACTGAGTGTTGACGTGCCGGACTGCAGGCATGGTTATCTGTCTGGAGCGAGGTGCAAATGATTTGCATATAGTCCAGCTGGTGCCACTGCCATCCCATCATCTCCTGCATTATTAAAATCCAGACTGGTTTAACCTTTCTGGCATCGATTTAACAGGCTGAGGTTGGCTTACCAGGTTGTCTTGAAAAAGGACTGTTAAACGTGTCCGTCGGTCTGTCTGTCTTTCTAATGCTATTTGATGCAAATACGATGCAAAATAAGTGACTGGTTGTTGGCTGGTTAGAATTTAACAGCGCTTTTAACACAAAAGAAACTGCACATATCCCACATAGTCATAAACTTCACACACGAAAGTAAAATGGGTGGAAAATCAGGAGCAAACTATAATGACGAGAACAAATTTAGAGAATATTCAGAAAAATACTTCTTAAGTTAAAAGGTTGTAGACATTTTATCAGCAAGTTATCAGCTCAGTAGAATAAATATGAATTCATAAACATACTCGTTTTATGTTTTCACACCGGCTTTCTTCTGAGAATTACTCCAGCTTGGGCTGGGTGCCCAAAAGAGAACAAGTGAGGATAGCAAGTGTCAAAGCACTGAAGGAAACTGATTCGGACCACAAAAATTGCCTCATCCTTCCTTCATCCACCACTGGACTCCTACTGGTACAGCTCATGAACAGCTGTAAGTATACTGAACAATGTGAACAGTTGCTCATACCTTGAGAGTTTTCAGGTGATCCTTACACTGGTCTGGAGTTTCAACATTGCATTTCTTGGCTTCAGCGAGTTGGTTCTCAGCCTTGTCAAGCCATGCATTCAGCTGAGCCAAAGACTCGGTAAACATGCGCACGGCATCATCACGTTCCTGGCACCGACGACAGTGTTCTTCAACGTCCATACACAACTGATTCCACGTCATACGAGCACTTGCCAACTGCTGCCTGATGGCTTCGCGGCCAGACGCAGCAGTGTTGGCCAGCAGTTTGTCACCAAGCTGAATAGTAGCATTCAGCTTGCCATCCCCACCTGCTATCACAGCCTTCTGCACACAGATCAGTAGTAATATTGAACTTTAGTAGTGATAAGCACTATAGAAACTCTACACGATGTCAACATAGCTCAGGTTTATGCAAGACATCAAATGTTATGAATACAAAAGTATGCTTCTCAAATGGCAGCAGCAAAGTACCCCAAAATGTCGTGAGCATCATATAAGGGCGCAGCAAATGGACATTGAGAAATAAAAAAATTTACAATTGCACTGCTAGGTCAGATTCCAGTGTTTCATCATTAATTCAAAGTTAGACACAAAATATACAAGTAATTAACTAGACTAACTAGAACAAGTGGTCAAAGTAATTTGACAACAGGCCGCACCGACGCTGCACGTGGACAGTACAATGATATTCACCAGGTGGCGCCAGTGTGCACCCCATCTAACACATGCTTCCCTGGCCATCTAAGTCCAAATGCCAAATGGCATCTCAATCGGTTCGGCCATTTTTGCAAAGCTCACAGCAAACAGTCACTATACTTTACAATGGGCTGCCCTTTTTCCCCCTTAAAATTGCCCATTCCCTCTTCCTATTCAGGGCTCTGGACCCCCATCTAATACAGGATTCCTTGGGCCCATCCAAGCCCATAACCCAAATGGTATCTCCATCGGTTCAGCCATTTTAGCATAGATCACCTCAGTGTCCCTATACTTTACAATGGACCACCCATCCCCCTCAAAATTGCCCCTTCCCATGGAGGGATCTGGAACCCTATCTAACGCATGGTTCCTTGGGCCCACCCGAGGTACACAACGCAAATGGCATCTCCATCAATTCAACCGTTTTTGCAAGGCTCACTACTGTGACAGACCGACAGACCATGCTGACCGACAGACTATGCTACTCAAGTCGGTAACAACAGGTTGCTTTGTCTCTGATATAGCCATATTTGTGCTGAAAAGGGACGTTAAACTCCAACTAACTAACAACAGGTTGCATCTACATATGTAGCACTACGATACAGCCCAAAAATAAACCATGTAGTCATTTGAGTAGACTTGAGAGACAACAGCAATTTAATAAACACTGCTTTCAGTGCTTTGACACTGTTGGTTGGGCGGCAGGAAGGCATCCGGCCTGTAAAGAATAGGGGGATGGTGGAGGTGGGCACTGGTTAGTCCAGATGGAGTGGAGCCCAGCCAGACAGTTGGTGTTTCTGCCTCTGTTGATCTTCCCTTGCACCATAAAGTCCAGAAGTTCTCTTCTGGCACCGGCTCACCTGGGTGGTCCCGGAAAAAGGGCCGTAAAACGGTTGTGGTGTGTGTGGTGGTGTGGTGTTATTGACAAATACTCAGTACAGCTGCAGTGATTATGGGAAGGGTTAAAATGTTACAAGCACGACATTAACACCAAATCAGAGCACTTAACATGACCTAGGACTAACGCCTCAACAATAACGCTAAACGAGGTAGTGGATGCAGACCCAGTGATCAGCAGAGTCCTTTGTAATGTCGCTGTTAACAAGCTGCTGACGACTGGACTCCAGCCAATGCTTCAGTTCTTGGTAACTGGAGATAAACGTCTCATGTTCTGCTGCACGTTTCTCACATGCTCCCAGCTCATCCTGCACAAACCATCAACTGCTGGTAACCACAGCTGCAGCAGCAGAAACAACATCAGCAGCATTGAATCACCAATAGCAACCGTTTTATGGCTATTATAGACATCAAACTGTGCTAGCTGGCAACCACAGCTAAGAACCAGAGAATTTTGTTGGAGCATAATTTTACTGCTCCCATGCCCTTGCAGATGGCAACTAGCACACTGGGGTTAGGGAAAAGACAACAGAGTTCTCAGGGTGTTACCTACACCATCTCCATCAGCAAACTGAAACAAATTAACAAAGTAAACTGTTCATCAGACAGTGATAACAAGAGTGCACTAAACATTTCACTCTCATTATCATTGGTTTATGTGATCTTTAAAGAATACGATAATATGAGAGCAAAGTGTTTTCTAAAAAAACTTCAATACAATTTAAGAGGACACAGGCACTAGCGACTTACTTATGCAGGTCAACCTCTGTTAGATAACACTCCCAGATGTTGCAGAAAAGTTTTACTGACCAAATACCCTTGCTGAGGCAACTAGCCCATTTAATAATATAACTTAACAGGACACTGACGTAAAAACAAACTGGTGTTAGGCTAGATGTTGGGAACAGTTTTTCAGTAACAGTAGTAAATAAATACAATGCACTTACAAAAAAACAAACAAAATATCATACATCATTGCATTTCAAGACGAAGCTAGAGCACCAAAGATTCAATGGGGAATATGAACAATCTCCTTGAGTTTTTTTCTGCTAAATTGTCCAATACCATTACCAGAATTTTGCTAATTTATTCAAGTTCAGAACAAGCAAGATCAATCACTGACCACCACGGCAGCTGTCAGAGCATCATAGAGGCATCGCGTATGAGTGATGCTTGAAGCAGCCAGCTTCTCTCCTCCACTCAGCTCCGTCAGTTCACCAGCATTATCAGTGAGCTTGTCAAGTTCAAGCTGCCGCTTCTCCACCTCCAAACGTATGATCTGCATGGACACATGCACACAGCAATAACAACAACAACACTCATTTAACGGCTTCTTTTCCAGGACAACCTGGGTAAGCTGGCACTAGCCAGGTAAACCATTCTGGCTTTTAATGAATAAGAGATGATGAGATGACAGTGGCAGCAGATGGACCATATGCAAATCACTTGTACTTCACCCTAGACAGATAACCACACCAGCACCTCATCACTCAATTTTATATAGGCCAGAAGCTCTTCCTGACACCCAACCGTGTCAAAGCATTCAAGGCAAATACACAGCATAAGCAGTCACAACAATTACTGTGTACTACAGTCTTCTCACCTGTCTCAAGCCCCGTTTACACGATACAACCTGTTGTCAAACCGGTTTGACAACTGGTTGAATGTTTGTATACACGATACAACGGATTGTCAAACCGGTTTGACAACAGGTTGTATCGTGTATACAAATATTCAACCGGTTGTCAAACCCATTTGACAACCGGATTGACAACTGGCTGTTCGTT
>Ga0209259_1000839_pt1 | contig 10106 bp, 8 predicted proteins | sample WorMetGr2BELIZE1_FD_187417 | JGI IMG/M metagenome (GOLD analysis project Ga0209259, IMG submission 187417) | Marine gutless worms symbiont microbial communities from Max Planck institute for Marine Microbiology, Germany - Inanidrilus... ...
TCTGACATTTGCGACAGCTGTATACTTTAGTCTCGATAATCATAATTGAAAACTCTTCGGTTCGTTTTATCAATGAACGCAATCGTTCAGACCAAGCGTATTCTTCCGGAAGAGAGGGCTAAAATCTGGAATCAGGTAACGAGAAAAACGGTGGCAATCGGAATGATTACCGATGAATCCATCTACTCTACTTACTTCAAAAATCACCACTACCCTCACATGTTTCGGTAGACGTGACGGCGATGCGCGACCACTACCACTACCACGAGCACGACCAACTCCTGGTCGCGCAGCTCGCAGAGGATGCGATGGTTCCCTACCCGATAGCGCCACAGTCCCTTGCGATCACCGATCAGTGGCTTGCCGCGATTGCGGGGATTGTCGAGGGGCGCGATTTGGTCCTCGATGTAATCGAGAATCGCCGCCTGCCACTGCCGATCAATCTTGGCCAATTGCCGTTTGGCCTTGGCTCCGAACTCAACGCTCCAGGTCAAGCTCGCGCCTCACATCCGCCAGGCTGGTACGCGGCTCCTCTTGTTCCAGGGCGGCGAGTGCCAGCAGATAATCGGTGCGGGTATCCAGATACTCGGAGAGGGCCTTATGCACATAGAAACCCTTGCTGTGTCCGGTCGTGGTGGCGAGCTGCTCCAGCTCTTGTTCCATTTTTGGATCGAGAGTAACGGCAAGCATCTTTCGGTTGGTCCGTTTGAACACGTATAACTTTCGACCAATTGCTTCCCGCTACCAGCCGCCAACTACCAGCCGTCTGCTGCTGTAGCGGTAGCCGGCCAGCCGAGTAAAGCAGGCAGACAGGTGTGCCAAGGCCATGTTTTCAGTAGAATTTATACGCGCTCGTCCTGGCTTTCAAATCCGAGCGGTTGCAAAAAGCAAAGGCCGTGAGTAGAATTTCGGACCTGATCTCTGAGTAATTTAGTCGGATATGGCGTAGGTCGAGGTCCGGGTATTCGCCGTGGAGCTTTACCGAGCGCCGGAAAGCATAACCCACATCAGGAGACTAGACACCATGGCATACGAACTGCCCGCACTTCCCTACGACAAGAAGGCCCTGGAGCCCGTCATCTCCCAGGAGACCATCGAGTATCACTACGGCAAGCACCACCAGACCTATGTCACCAACCTCAACAACCTAGTTCCCGGCACCGAATTCGAGGGTAAGAGCCTGGAAGACATCATCATGAAATCCTCCGGCGGAATTTTCAACAACGCCGCGCAGGTGTGGAACCATACCTTCTACTGGAACTGCCTGAGCCCCAAGGGCGGTGGCGAGCCTTCCGGTGCCCTGGCCGATGCCATCAAAGCCAAATTCGGCTCTGTGGGAGAGTTCAAGAAGCAGTTCTCTCAGTCCGCCGCCACCAATTTCGGCTCCGGCTGGACTTGGCTGGTGAAGAAGACCGACGGCTCCGTGGAGATCGTCAATACCTCCAACGCCGGCACCCCCATGACCGAGGGCAAGACCGCCCTGTTGACGGTCGATGTCTGGGAACATGCTTACTACGTCGACTATCGCAATGCCCGCCCCAAGTATCTGGAGGAAATCTGGAAGATCATCAACTGGGATTTCGTGGCGGCCAAATACACCGCCTGAGGCGGTTGACCAGCTGTTTAATCGTTTACAATGAATAAGGACAGATCGTGCGCACGAAGCGGGTCACGATCTGTCCTTTATTCATCAGGTATCAGGGTTTTCCGATCAGGGCAACCAGCTTGGCCTGGACTGCGTTCAACTCGGGGGCAGAGGCCTTGCCCTTGCGACTCGCCTGGTGCGCAACCCAGTCGAGGGATTTCACTTGGCCGGCCAGCACTGCGCTGGGGGGATTACCGGCAATTAGGACCTCGAACGGATAGCCTTTGATTCGCGTCGTCATGGGACAACAGAGCATCAGGTTGGTTTTGCCATTATAGGTTGCCGGGCTGAGGACCAGCGCGGGCCGGTGCCTGGCTTGTTCGTGGCCGGCTTGGGGGTCGCAGTCCAGCCACACAATATCGCCCGCCTCGGGGACGTAGCGACGAACCATAGTTAGAACGCCTCGTTACCGACCGCCCGGCCGAAGCTGACTTCGGCATGCAGGTTGTCCTGATGTGATTCTGGCCAGCAGTTGCGCAAGATCGTATTTACGCGGGTGCATCGGCTTGATGACGATGCGTCCGGTTTCTTCGCGCACGTCTACCGGCTCGTCCAAGTAAAGGCCTACGGCCTCCATGACGGCGGCGGGGATGCGCACCGATGCGCTGTTACCCCATTTCTTCACGAATGTTTGCATCGTAACCCCGTAAGTATCTTATGATGTAGATACTATAGAGGGCCTCAGGAGTGCATTGCAATAAGGCTCGTCGCCAACAATTTCCTATGCTCAACGCACTCACAATTTCTTGGGTTCTTTCTGGCTGCACCGGAGACGCTTTGCTTTGTGCCCTTCGCGCTTGTCTGCTGCCAAGTGGACTTTTGCGGTTCAGACGATTCCACAGACAGATCCGGGTTGACAGCCCTGCGTACAAACTCTAAATTGGGGCTGTTAGCACTCATGCGAATCGAGTGCTAAACTGGTTTCCGCAGTTGGGTTTCGATTTCCCGTGAGAGGGCCCTGATGACGCGTACCGGCAGCGGTGACCACCAAGTCAGCAAGCGCGCCCAACATTTTCTCAAGGCCCTGATCGAACGCTACATCAGGGACGGTCAGCCCGTGGGCTCGCGGACGCTGTCGAAGGATATGGGTCTGGAGCTGAGCGCGGCGACGGTGCGCAACATCATGGCGGATCTGGAGGATATGGGGCTGGTGTCCTCGCCTCATATTTCCGCCGGTCGGGTGCCTACGCCCTTGGGTTACCGGCTCTTTATCGATTCCCTGCTCACCGTCAGGCGACCGGCTGAGCAGGAGGTAACTGAGATGCGGCGCCAGCTGGAGGGCCTTGACGATGCCGCCACGCTGATCGAAAGCACCTCTCAGCTGCTATCCGGCGTTACCCACCTTGCCGGGGTCGTCATGATGCCGCGCCACGAGCACGATGCCTTTCGCCAGATCGAATTTTTGCCCCTGTCCGGAAACCGGGTACTGGCGATTCTGGTGACCAGCGAAGGCGAAGTTCACAACCGGATTGTCAATGCAGATCGTGCCTATTCACCGGCACAGCTCGAGCAGACGGCAAACTATCTGAACGACATGTTCACCGGCCGGGACTTGCACGAGGTGCGCAAGTGCCTGCTAGCGGACATGAAGACCACCCGTGAGCACATGGACCAGGTCATGCTGCAGGCGGTGGAGATGGCGCAACAGGTGATGGAGGCCGCCGAAGGCACTGGTAATTGCTTTATCGCCGGACAGACCAACCTGATGGAATTCGATGAGCTGGCGAACGTGGAACGACTCAAGCAGCTGTTCGATGCCTTTACGGAGAAGAACCAGATCCTGCATCTGCTCGACCGCTGCATCGCGGCCGAGGGGGTCCGGATCTTCGTCGGCGAGGAGTCCGGCTATCAATTGCTGGACGACTGCAGCCTGGTCACGGCGCCATACGGCATCAATGATCAGGTGATCGGCGTGCTGGGGGTGATCGGACCGACGCGGATGAATTATCCGCGGGTCATCCCCCTGGTGGGTGTGACTGCGCGGCTGTTGACGGCGGCCCTGAAGCAACAATAACGTATCTCATATAGCGTCCGGTTAAATTCGTAATCATCATTGTAACACGATGTGTTTTAAGGGGAAAGTAGCAACTATAAGATTTTTTTTATTCGCACGGCTCCTGGGTAATTCCAGCGTACAGCACCCGGCATTTACTACACGCCGGGGTACCGCATGGCCGAGAAGACTGTCTTCGCCCAATCATCTCCCGCTACGAGTTCAACAAGTGCGTCGAGCGTTAGGGCACCACCGGGTGCGTCAGTTTTCGTGTTGGGATCAATACTTAGCCATGGCCTTCGCCTAATTGACCGGACGGGACGGATTGCGCGACATCGAGGTGTGCCTGCAGTCGCAACGATGCCAACGCCAACAGGAGCTTTCTGATCTACCAGGACTTCGGGCTTCATCTAATCGCGTGTGCTCGTCCGCTGGACTGGATTCCCTTGGAGACGTGCTCGATCCTGACGATGGATCGCGCCTACAACGATTTCGATCGGCTCTACCGCATCTATCGGATTCCCGCCTTTTTCGTCGTGCGGCCCAAGAAAAACCTCCGGGTAGTGGTGATTTTCGAAGTGATATCTAGCCGACAATCGGCAATAATGCAGTATTATAGCGGTGTATGAAGAGTTTTAAGAAAATCTCATGCATTTTAATACATTTGGAAAAAGAAAACGTCTTACGTACGAAGCGTGCCAACTGTTTCCGTAAAGTATTATTCCAACGCTCAATATGAGCCGCTTCCCCCGTTTCTTTACCCACAGGGCGCTGTTACTCGCTCGGAATGACGGCTTGTACGCGTTCCAATAATCACTGAAAACGATCACTTCTTTATAAGCAGACGGTACGCGATCTCAGAGTATCCGACAGGTGTTTTCACTGCGATCACCGCAGGCAGAGGCGACGATTTCTCGGGTCCCTCTGTTCATGGCAATCCAGACCCACACTTTGTCTTTGCTACGAAAGACAAAGGACCACAACTCATCCACATCCAGCGCAGGAATCTTTTTGCACTCAACAGGTTGTAGCGTCTCTTCAAGGGATGGGAGGTCATTCGCCTGTTCTTTTAACCAGGCGCTCAATGTTCGGCGCGAGACCCTAAACGTCCATTCAATGCGAGCTACCGGACGCATTTGTGCTATTTTTAACGAGCTCTTCGCTCTGACATTTTCGATAGCTGTATACTTTAGTCTCGATAATCATAATTGAAAACTCTTCGGTTCGTTTTATCAATGAACGCAATCGTTCAAACCAGGCGTATTCTTCCAGAAGAGAGGAGTAAAATCTAGAATCAGGCAACGAGAAAAACGGTGGCAATCGGAATGATTACCGATGAATCCATCTACCCTATCACTTCAAAAATCACCACTACCCCAGCTTGGAGGTGCGCAGATGGTAGCGGAGCGAGAAACAGGGGCCCCGGAACAGAAGCCGAAGGGACCGGGAGCAGCGATGCCGGACTTGGCGGAAGTGGCGGAGGTGCCGGCAGAAGAAGAGGTTGTAGTGGCCGCGGAAACCGTGGCGGCAACGGCGGCGGAAAAAGAGGTGGAAGAAGCAGTGGAAGAAACCTTTACGGACGATGCTGATGCGCCGGAGCAGCTGACCTCCCTGCTGGAAGAAGTACAGGCCAAGGCAGACGAAAATTGGGACCAGCTGTTGCGGGTCCGTGCCGAGATGGAGAACCTGAAGCGGCGTCATGCCAACGAGTTGGAGAAGGCGCACAAATTCGCCCTCGACGGCTTCGTGCGCGAGCTGCTGCAGGTGCGTGACAGCCTGGAGCTCGGCCACGACGCGGCCCGGGACGAGGGCACGGATGTCGCGAAGCTCCGCGAGGGTACGGAGCTGACCCTCAAGCTGCTCGTAAGCGTAATGGGCAGATTCGGCGTCGAGCAGCTCGACCCGCAGGACAAACCCTTCGATCCCGAGTATCACCAGGCCATGACTACCCAGCCCACGGCAGACATCGTGCCCAACACAGTGGTCAGGGTGATCCAGAAGGGCTATCTGCTCAACGGTCGGTTGGTGCGGCCGGCCATGGTGATCGTTGCGGCGGCGCCCCCATCGGAACAGGCTTGAAAACCGTAGGATTTTACCCCAATTGAGTCGGCAGAGAAGGCTCGCCGAGCGACGAGAATTCAATCCGGAGACAGAACACTATGGGAAAAATCATCGGCATTGACCTGGGTACCACTAACTCCTGTGTCGCCGTCATGGAAGGCGACAAGGTCAAGGTCATCGAGAACGCGGAAGGCGACCGCACCACCCCCTCCATCGTTGCCTTCAGCAGTGACGGTGAGGTCCTGATCGGCCAGTCCGCGAAGCGTCAGGCGGTCACCAACCCCAAGAACACCCTGTTCGCGATCAAGCGCCTGATCGGCCGCCGGTTCGATGACCAGGTGGTCGGGAAGGACAAGGACATGGTCCCCTACAATATTGTCAGGGCGGACAACGGCGATGCCTGGGTCGAGGCCACCGGCAAGAAGATGGCCCCACCGGAGGTCTCCGCCAAAGTACTCCAGAAGATGAAGAAGACCGCGGAGGACTATCTGGGGACTGAGGTCAAGGAGGCCGTCATCACCGTGCCGGCCTATTTCAATGACTCCCAGCGGCAGGCGACCAAGGATGCCGGCCGTATCGCGGGCCTGGATGTTAAGCGTATTATCAACGAGCCCACCGCCGCCTCTCTAGCCTACGGCATGGACAAACAGCGGGGCGATCAGAAGCTCGCGGTCTACGACCTAGGCGGTGGTACCTTCGACATCTCCATCATCGAAATTGCCGAGATCGAAGGCGAGCACCAGTTCGAGGTGCTTTCGACCAACGGGGACACCTTCCTCGGGGGCGAGGACTTCGACCTGCGCATCATCGACTTCCTAGTGGCCGAATTCAAACGGGATCAAACCGTTGACCTGCGCAATGATCCCTTGGCTCTGCAGCGCCTCAAGGAGGCCGCCGAGAAGGCCAAGATCGAGCTCAGCTCCAGCCACCAAACCGACATCAATCTGCCCTACATTACGGCCGATGCGGCGGGACCCAAGCATCTGAACATCAAGCTCACCCGGGCCAAATTCGAGTCGCTGGTGGACGATTTGATCGAGCGCACCATTGAGCCCTGTCGCATCGCCCTCAAGGATGCCGGGGTGAACGCGGGCGACATCGACGAGATGATCCTGGTCGGCGGCCAGACCCGCATGCCCAAGGTACAGGAAAAGGTCGAGGCCTTTTTCGGCAAGGCACCGCGCAAAGACGTCAACCCCGACGAGGCGGTGGCCATCGGAGCGGCTATTCAGGGCGGGGTACTCGGCGGTGAGGTCAAGGACGTTCTGTTGCTCGACGTGACCCCCCTGAACCTCGGCATCGAGACCCTGGGCGGGGTGATGACCAGGCTCATCGAGAAGAACACCACCATCCCGACCTCGGCTCAGCAGATATTCTCCACCGCCGACGATAATCAGACCGCGGTGACGGTGCACGTCCTGCAGGGGCAGCGCGAACGCGCAGCCGACAACAAGTCCCTGGGTCGGTTCGACCTGACGGAGATTCCGCCGGCCCCCCGCGGGATACCCCAGATCGAAGTCAAGTTCGACATCGATGCCAACGGCATTCTCAACGTCTCGGCCAAGGACAAGGCCACGGGCAAGGAGCAATCCATCGTCATCAAGGCCTCGTCCGGCCTCGCGGACGACGAGATCGAGCGGATGATCAAGGACGCCGAGACCCACGCGGAAGATGACCGCAGATTCCACGAGCTGGTAGCGACCCGCAACCAAGCGGATACCATGATCCACGCCACCCGCAAGTCCATGGAACAGCTCGGGGACAAGCTGGAAACCAACGAAAAGGAAGCCATCGAATCCGCTATCAAAGATTTGGAACAGGCCATAAAGAGTGAAGACAAGGACGCCATCGACAGCAAGACCAAGGCCCTGGGCGAGGCCTCCGCCAAGATGGCCGAGCGTCTCTACGCCCAGCAAGGCGAGGCATCCGGCGCGGCGGGTTCGAACACAGGTCCGGAGCGGAGTGGAGACGAAAAGACTGGCAGCGGGGACCAAGGCGACGTGGTGGACGCCGAGTTCGAAGAGGTCAAAGACGACAAAAAATAAGCGTCAGTGATCAGTGGATAGTGGCGCATGGATGGCTTACCTATGCGCCGTTTTTGCATTGGATGTTCCACTATCAGTTGTCAGGGGGCAGTTGTCAGGATCTGATAACTGACAACTGATAACTCCCCCCTGACCACTTTAAGAGCCATGTCCAAACGCGATTACTACGAGGTGCTCGGTATCAGCCGCAATGCCGGTGACTCCGACCTGAAGCAGGCCTACCGACGCCTCGCCATGAAGTATCACCCGGACCGGAATCCCGGGGCGGAATCCGAGCGCAAGTTCAAGGAGGCCAAGGAAGCCTACGAAATACTCAGCGACCCCAAAAAGCGCTCGGCCTACGATCAGTTCGGCCATGCCGGTGTGGACGCGAGCGAAGGGCTCGGCGGGGCAGGGGGGGGCTTCGCCAGCGGCGGCTTCTCCGATATCTTCGGCGATGTTTTCGGCGACATCTTCGGCAGCGGGATTCGGGGCGGGGGACGACGCGTACACCGTGGCGCCGATTTACGCTATGACCTCTCCCTTCCCCTGGAAGAGGCAGTGGCGGGAAAGGAAGTAAAGATCCGCATCCCGACCCTGGTGGAGTGCCAGTTCTGCGGCGGCACGGGCGCCAAGCCGGGTACATCCGCCAAGACCTGCTCCAGATGCAACGGTGCCGGCCAGGTGCGGATGCAACAGGGCTTTTTCTCGGTACAGAAGACCTGTTCCCAGTGCCGTGGTCAAGGCACGGTCATCGAGGAGTATTGCAATCACTGCCGGGGCAAGGGTCGGATCCAGGAGCACAAGACCCTCTCAGTCAAGGTCCCGCCGGGTGTCGATACCGGCAATCGCATCCGGTTGTCCGGCGAAGGCGAGCCGGGGGAGCGCGGCAGTCCGCCCGGAGATCTCTATGTTCAGGTCCTGGTCCGGGAGCACTCCATCTTCACGCGCGAGGACAACCACCTATTCTGCGAGGTACCCATCGGCTTCGTCACCGCAGCCTTGGGCGGCGAGCTGCAGGTACCCACCCTGAACGGCAAGATGATGCTCAAGATCCCGGCCGGGACCCAGACCGGAAAAATGTTCCGGATGCGCGGAAAAGGCGTGAAGCCGGTGCGTGGCGGCGTCATCGGCGACCTCATCTGCCGCGTGGTCGTCGAGACACCGGTAAACCTGACCGAGCGCCAAAAGGAACTGCTGCGCGAGCTCGACGAAGAGGTTCAGGCCGGGGGAAAGAGGCACAGCCCCCATTCCACATCCTGGGTCGATGGGGTCAAGAACTTCTTCGAAAAGATGGGGTTTTGATTGGCGTCGAGCTGTACGGATAAGCCTGAACGTACCCTCGCCCGACCACCGATTTGGTTAAAGAAAACTACGAATCGGCGTGAAAAAAGATCCCTTCCTTCGGTTCGGGATGACAGATTCGCGTGATTCGTAGTTTTTTCTCTTGCTTGCTGACCGGTATCGTTCGCGGACTGGTAGCGGGGGGAGGATTTGAACCTCCGACCTTCGGGTTATGAGCCCGACGAGCTGCCTGACTGCTCCACCCCGCAGTAGAGTCGAGTATTCTATGGCTCAATGATGTCGGATGCAACTCCGCGACTCCATCGAAGCTACTGGATCATTTTTCCTATACTCAATCCGAAGATCGGAACGATGCGATTCGTATGCTTGCTTGCGGCCTTGCTGGCCTAGCCGGTGTTCGGCGACGAGTGCTTCTGTCTGGTCGATGCGGATGATGTCACCTAGTTCGACTGCCGGGAGAAATCTACCCGCTACGCACCCAACCCCTGCTCTTCTGCATCGATGCGGTTACCGGCAGGCAGGTCGAGCTGACGGGGCGATCGGACCTGGAATGGATGGCGGCCAGATACCGACCCTCCAGATACCACGCAATCAGATCCGGGTCCTGTGGCGAATACCGACCAATTCGTGTAAGTCCTGATCCGGTTCCTCCTAGTACCCGTTTCACCTTATTTTCGGGAAGGGTCTGGATAACTTTAGCATCTTGAGAGTATGCTAAGGTTATGTTATGCAAGGAAAAAACAGGTATTTCAGGCGTTCACACCTTTGGGAAGCTAAATTCAGAGCACTTATACGCTATTTCGCGCACGATTTTCGGGCCTGGAAAATCGCCGAGTTGAGTGGTGTAAGCCGCCCGACGAGTAACAATCTCCGGGCAAAGCCGGGAGCTTTCGTTTGTGAGCCGCTCAAAGCGGCTTTCGGGGGCGCGAACGCGACCCCACCGATTTGCTGCCGCCTAAAGGCGGTCAATCAGCGCCACAGATTCAGTTGTTCAAGTCGCTGATCTTCCGCCTCCTGATGTCGGATGTACGCGCGGATCACCCGCTCATCGCGACCGACAGTCGAGACATAATACCCC
>Ga0209259_1000840_pt1 | contig 10103 bp, 8 predicted proteins | sample WorMetGr2BELIZE1_FD_187417 | JGI IMG/M metagenome (GOLD analysis project Ga0209259, IMG submission 187417) | Marine gutless worms symbiont microbial communities from Max Planck institute for Marine Microbiology, Germany - Inanidrilus... ...
AAAAAACTTGTTAAGCACCAATATCTCCTCCACATGTCCTCATAATATGGTGAACTTCGGCCCACTAGCGGCTGAGATCGTTTCGTTAGTTTGGGGCACCCCTGCAAATTTCAACGGGTTTGGCGTCAGCCAAACTTTGCGGCGTTGAACAGAGGACGCCACCTATATTCAGCAGGGCGACCATCACGTTGGGCATTGGCCCACATTCTAGTTCTTGTGTGATCCACCTAATGGCTACTAAGAAAAGGGATACTACACCGATTGTGCCAACTCTGACGCCAGTGCCCGTTATATTATAGATGTTCGTACTTCAGGTATTTGTTTGCCGTGAACAGAGGATGATTGGCAAGAGGTATCGAAGCAATAACGACAGTTTGATGATGTCATCCGTGTACAGTGTCCGAAACTGTGAGAGGTCTTCGGTATGTTTGACAGTCTTGTCACATTTTTTTTATGCTTAAAACATGTCTTTAAGATTCGGTAACAGTGACTGTAGCAACAGTGATGGTACAGTTATATTTGTTTGAGAAACGATTATGGCCACCCTGCATAGCTGATGCGGACATTATATTTCTGTCCAGTAGTTTGTTCTTTCATTCTTTTTTTTTCCCCGCCTAATATCAGCCGTCGCAGATTGGATGTCTACCATACTTCCGCACATGATGTGGCCTTAGTGCGAATTTAGAATGCATGTCTGAAATGTGCTGCACGTGGCTTGCTGGAAATGCAGGACACAAAAATCGCCAAAAATGCGCCATCTGGGCACCATCGCAGAACTTTGTCGGGCTATATCTTCGCAACTAAGGCATGTATCGACAATCCGAAAAAAAACTTGTTAAAGAGCAATGTCTCCCTCACGTGTCCTCACAATATGGTGAACTTTGGCCTACTAGTGGCTGAGATCTGTTGGCGAGTTCGGGGCACCCTAGCACATTTCAACTGGTTTCGTGTCTTGGCAGCGTTGCTGTACGGCAGTCTAGTAGTGGGCGTCAGCCAAACTGCGGTGTTGAACAGAGGGCGCCACCTATATTTGGCAGGGCGGCCATCACGTTGGGCATTGGACCACATTTCTAGTTTTTTTATATTTTAGTGTGTTATGTGTTCATTCCAGCTTCATTATAGCCACCCTATGGAATAGGGCAGGCCATTATATTTTTACCCTGTGGTTTCTTCTACCTTTCTTATTCTTTTTCTTCCTTACCTAATCTCAGCCGTCGCAGATTGGATGTATACCATACATGGTGTGGCCTTAGTGCGAATTTAAGATGCAGGTGTGAAACGTGCTGCACGTGGCTCACTGAAAATACGGGATGCAAAAAATCGCCAAAAATTCGCCATCTGCGCACCATCATACAACTTTGTCGGGCTATATCTTTGCAACTGAGGCACGTATCGACTATCGGAAAAAAACTTGTTAAACAGCAATATCTCCCCCACGTCTTTACAATATGGTGAACTTCGGCCCACTAGTGGCTGAGATTGTTTCGTTAGTTTGGGGCACCCCTGCTAATTTCAACAGGTTTCGCGTCTTGGCAGCGTTACTGCATGGCACTCTAGTAGTGGGCATCAGCGAAACTTTGCGGCGTTGAACAGAGGGCGCCAACTATGTTTGGCAGGGCGACCATCACGTTGGGCATTGGCCCACATTCTAGTTTTTACTGCATGTTGGTCGTGTGTATATGTGAGTGGAGTGTAAGCAGTGTACATGTTAATGGGATGGCGTGGAATGATATCAAGTTGGTCTGACGTGAAGGCTTGTAAAATATCCCACGTTAGCAGTCCTAGAGGTTTCTGTCTGGTGAATGGTCTGACGCCTGTTTGTATGTCACGTTATGCAACGAAATGTTTGATGTGCAAAGCCGAGACAAGAGGGAGCATTGTGTTATATTGTATGTATTTGTGTTATGTATTCGTGGTAGCTGCATACATCGACAAAGCAATTGCAAGTTGATGTGCTTGAATCTCCAGCCATCGACTCAGATATGCCTGTGAAGAAGCTGTTTGTCGTGACTGATTCAGTTTCACTGCATGACAATAAAGCAGTATGTACCTGTCTGTGTTACTTACTGTTAACTTGCCTATAATTGTTGATCTATGACATGTATTTAACTACGAATGTGCCACACGTGACAGTATGTCTGTATGTATGTATGTATGAGAGCATTTATAACGCGCCGCTCTTACAGCCTAAGCAGTCACGAGTGCGCACCCATAGGCCAAACCGAAAAGATGTGTCTTTAGCCTGCTGCAGAATAATGTAAGGTGAAACGCCCTGATTTAGCAAAATGATGGGATAGTGTTTTTTTAGCTTATAATTTGTTTTACCATTTGTCTTCAGTGATTTGACTCTTTTGGTGGGGTGGCAGGAAGGGTATCCGGCCTGTAAAAATCTGAGTGGTGAGGTACTGGTGTGGTTATCTGTCTGGAGCGAGGTGCAAATGATTTGCATGTGGTCCAGCTGATGCCACTGCCACCCCATCATCTCTTGCTCCTGTAAAATCCAGAATGGTTTACCTTTCTGGTGCCGGCTTACCCAGGTTGTCCTGGAAAAAGGCCATTAAACGGATGTAGATTTGGTTTACCAGTTGGTCAGTTGTTAATTACTGCAATACTTTAATACAGTACGGGGACGATGTAGGTAGTGCAGTCGATGAGATCTATGGCATCTTCTCCATAAATTGTACCATTTCCGATAATCTTGCGTGACCTTCAGTGTAATTCATCCCTTTGGTTGGTTGCGTGGTCCAGCGGTAGAACGTCGGTCTTTGGCCGGCGTGCTTTCGCTGTCCTGCGCTTGACCTGTAGCTGATGGGTGACCACTTATGTGGGTAAACCATCCGCAATAGGTCAACCAACCAGGCCGACTCAGCCTTTCATCCTTTCGGGGTCGATAAATGAGTAGTAAGCTGCAGTTGGATGTCTGCTGCCTCAGTTGTTGTGGTGGTGCCATCTGGTGAACGCTCACGAAGGAAAGGCAGGCATGGTGTTATTTGCAGGTAAAACTGTGATCCGTGCCTGAGCGCTTTGTGTGTACCTTGGTGCAAAAAGGCGCTATATAAATACTCTTCCTTTTCCTTTCCTTTCCTTTGCACATCTTTCCGTGCAATTTTTCGTATAGTTGTACAGCAGTTGATAACTAACAGAGCACATCGTGCAGTACTGTGCAATAGCTGAGCTTCTTGTTAAACACACTTAATTGCTGTTTATTTAATGTGTTGTAAACTGTAGAAGATTTGACTAAATATACAGCCTATTTCTACTTTCTGTGATACAAAAGTTTAAGAACTATCAGTACAAGGCTGTATATTGTTGAAACTAGTGCAGTTGACGTTAAATGGAAAGTGATAGTTTCTGTTGAGTTATTTGTATTAGAATGGGTTTGAATGTTTTGCTCGCTTCAGTTGAGATACAGTTCATGTAAACAAAAGTAAAGCCTGCAGATTTGTATGGCACTTTGTGTGTGACACTTATTTCTGAGGTGCTCAGGTCTGGTATGTGTTAATGAGAGTGGTCACTGGTCAAACAGTTTTGCCTTCCACCTACACGTTTACTTCACAGGTGCAGTGAGCCTTACCTACATTTACATTCCAGCCATGGAACATCACTGCATTTTGCCGATACTCCTTTCCCATCCTCCCCCCCCCTTCCCTCAGATAGACATCATCGGAGCAATGTTGATTGTCTGGAGGGTAAGAGGGAAAATTGTCCGGTCTGTTTTGTGCAATATTGTGTGCAACAGTTGTGCACAGTGCACTGCACACACATGAACAGACCTAACAGTTCTCTGGATTGGGTTTTATTTCACTGGGCCCATTTCACTGTGCTTAGATTCATTTTTGTATATGTATGCATGCGTAGGATTGTAACATGGTGAGGTGGACCTGATGGGATTGAAGCCTGTCCTTAGGACTACTACTTCCTTCAGTGCTTTGACACTGTTGGTTGACCCATAAAAACCTGTCCTCGATATGACCTATAATGCGTTTAGTGGGACATTAAACCCTACACCATCAGTCAATCAACCTTTCACGTCCCATTGAGGATAGGAGGCTAAGTTGGCCATGGTGGCTAGTTATATATGCAGATGACGTATTCGGTTGCTTTGACACTATTGGTTGGGTGGCAGGAAGGGCATCCGGCCTGTAAAAATGGGGGGATGGTGGAGGTGGGCACTAGTTAGTCCAGATGGAGTGGCGCCCAGCCAGATGATCTGCCTTTGTTAATCTTCCCTTGCACCATAAAGTCCAGAAATTCTCTTCTGGCACCGGCTTACCCAGGTGGTCCCAGAAAAAAGGCCGTAGAATGGTTGTGGTGTGTGGTGTTACTGTTGCCAACTGAGTTTTGAGGGCGAAAAGGGCCCGGACCAGAACATGACTGGGCATGTCTGGCGGTTGATATACTTAAAGCAACTCAGCAGGGTGTACATTGGCGCAACCTGGTGAATATGATGGAACCGCTGATGTGTGGCAGCGATGTGGAATTAATGTCAAATTACTTTGACCACTTGTTTCCTGACTGATTGTTCCCTTCCGTGCTTTGACACTGTTGCTTGGGTGGCATCAGGCACGTAAGAATCTGTACCAGTTATTCCCAAATGTCTTATTTCAGAACAAGTGGAGAGAGAATGAAGAAGCAATGAGCTAACTCAGATTCACCTGGAAAAAGACCTTTAAAATGGTGCATGTATTCTCTGTAAATGTTACAGGTTAAATCAGCATGCCTTCGATCGAGTCGAGCAACATATTCTGAATATGCAAGCTGCATCGATCTGTCGGTCACAGAGGACGTCGATGATCCTCCATGCACCGAACTGCCGGACTGTAGAGTAACGGACTTGGATGGTGCCGTCGTGAATGGAGTTACGGATGACGAGTGGTGTTCTTCGGACAAGGAAAATGACACTGTTTTCCCGTTCCATCACACGGCGAGTGTCGTTGCCATGGAACGAATCTTTGCCAAGCAGCGGCTGCCGAACTTCGTTCGTCCGCGAGGTTACATCTCGCCACTTCGCTGCCCAACGTTGTTGAGATCAGCACCACTGGCAAGTCATGTGAGTCTGACTAACCTCTGTCAAATACCAGTATTTGAAGTTGCTTTGTTCTACACTACATGTTCTACATGCCTTCAGTGCTTTGACGGTTGGGCGCCAGGAAGGGCATCCAGCCTGTAAAAAATGGGGGATGGTGGAGATGGCACTGGTTAGTCTGGATGGAGCGGCGCCCAGCTGGATGGTCTCTGTGTCTGCCTCTGTTAATCTTCCCTTGCACCATAAAGTCCAAAAGTTCTCTTCTGGCACCGGCTCACCCGGTTGGTCCCAGAAAAAGGGCCATAAAATGGTTGTGGTGGTGTGATGGTTGTTCTACACTAAAATCTTATTTGCTTTCACAATTTGAATGCTAATATACAGACATAGATGTAGGATTACATACACATATTTATAAAGTGCCAAAAATCGTGAAATGACTCGAGGTGCTAGCACATGGTGACTGGATGGCAAAAGCAGATTGGTAGAGATGGCATTTCACTTGACATTTACAGATTGATCAAAAGAGCGAATGTGTACAGGTTCCAGGTAGATGGTGCGGAAACAGAAAAGTCCTGTGAGGAAAACTTAACTTGCAATGCCGTATGGTCTGGCCAGAAGATTGTATTAAGGATCAGGATGGAAATAGTGGGCAGTTAAAACAGAGATAGTGAGGTTGGATTTATAATGACATACATAACTCACTTCATCTTACTATTTTTCTGCTTTACGTTTTTAGTATGCATATCTGTGCATGTATTGTGTGTCTGAAAGTACTTGAGTTTTGTTGTCAGAGATATTATACATCAGTGGTTCTTAAGCTTTTTTGAGTGTGACCCAAAATTAGGTCTCAACTAAAAACTGATGACCCAAGCCTTCAAAAATCAAGCGTTTCTGGAAACATTTTTGTAACAACTAAAAATCAGTCTATTGTTATTTGCAATCAGCCAGCAAATACCGCAAATTCTCAGGGAAAACAGATACTAGTATCAGGCTAACAATGATGTCTTAGATAGATAGAATTAAGATTCAATAGAAAGGCTGAATTTTGCCCTTTTTGGACAACAAGGCACTTTTCTGACAGAGTCCCCTTGCGACCCATTCCTGGCCCCATCACGACACATACGTTAAGAACCACTGTTATACATGCTCTTGTTAAGACAGTTAAGAGTTTTAACTACCTGGTATTTGTGCCACATTTATTGCTACACTGTCATTATTTTCTTGTAATAATGTGCGTTCACTCAGTCACTGTTGGCTGGGCACTAGGAAGAGCATGCAACCTGTATGAAAAGCCACTCAAAATGCTTTAATGGGCAAATGGCTGTTACTGCATTGTAGCTGTTCCATTTTAACAGTCGTTTTCCACATGAATGTGGTTTGGCTGGTTTATGATCCATATGACCTACTTGTTACCCAACCAATGGTGTCAAAGCAATGAAGGAACTGGCTTGACTTGTGCCCTGGTGTCATCTTTTCTTCATTCAGAGCCGGACTCCTGAGAGAGGGGGGCCTTTGTGCCATGTCTCCAACACTGGTACTTCTTGTTGTATGCATTACACTGACCTGCATTCTAAATTTGCACTAAGGCCACATCATGTGTGGAAGTATTGTAGACAACTAATCTGCGACCGCTGAGAATAGGCGAGGAAAAAAAGAAGAAACTCAGCAAAATGTAATGGCCTGCCCTATTGGGCGACCATAATAAAGCAGCCTGATGTTCTAGAAACTTGTGAATCTGACCGTGTGGTCTGGCATGTACCATAAACTTGTGGTGTTACTTGGTCGTAATGGTTAAACGTCTCGTGTGGATTGTCTGTAGTCGACACCGTAGAAATGTGAGCCGAGCCCGCAGCACCACCAAGTCTTTCATGTTGCTATGAACAACTGCCAGCCAACATCCACAGTCTCAGCATTAGACATCTAGTAGTTCTGGTGTGAAGTCTAATTGCAGACAGCGGAAATGGAGTTTCACTGTATGTTATGTAGAATATTGTGCTGATTTCTTTGGTTTCATTTGTAAATAATACCAGATTTCAAATTTTCGTGTTGTGCATAGTTTCTGTAAATATTTTGTCATGTACAATAGATATTAGGAGCTTGTGAAATATGAATTTCTCAGTTTCGGTGTAATCGGATACAGAGATCTGCATGGGGACGTTTCACCCCCTCAGTCTGTTACCGTCTCTTTCCTCCACGTCCTATCCCCATTTAGTTTGTCCACATTCCACCTTCTCCCTATGTCAATTTTCACATACCTTATTTCCTCCATGAATGGAGGAGATAAGATGGGGATGGTGGAGGTGGCCACTGGTTAGTCCGGATGGAGTAGCACCCAGCCGGATGGTCAGTGTGTCTGCGTCTGTTAATCTTCCCTTGCATTATAAAGTCCAGAAGTTCTCTTCTGGCTCTGGCTCACCTGGGTGGTCCCGGAAAAAGTGCCGTAAAACGGTTGTGATGGTGGTTATTTCCTCCGTAACTTTTCCAATAATTTTAAAATATAATAGAAAAAACATACAGCAGTTAAACTTATGTCTGCTATTCACCTATAATGTGTTTAATGGGACGTTAAACCCTACTCAGTCAATCATTTTAAACTTCTAATCTAGTCTGGTCTTAGTCATTGGTTATTATCATGATGTAGATCATAGTGTAAAATTGACGTCTCGATGGTTGAGTCCATGAACAAACCATATTGTTCTGATGTTATTGGCCTTTGATTTTGGTGTCGCTTCATTGGGACACGCGTGTGTTTTCCAGTCATCTCAGTTCTTGCTGCCTGTGCCCATTCCTGTGGTGATACCACTACTTTTGTACCCATTACCACAGGTTTGCCATCGTTTTCCCATTGTCCCCATCCACATGCAACTCTCTAATATGATGTAATTTTGTGGTGTCACTCGTAGTAATTGAGCTTCAGTTATCGATTATTAGCAGCTTTCCACCGTTGGTGGTAGTCTAGTAGTCTGAACTGATTTAAATAATAAGTCATTAATGGAGTACTCTGTAATGCTCAACTCACTGCACGTGTGATTGAATCATTGTGACTGCTGCCTACATCTTTGTATGTATTTTTCATATATTTTGCAAGATCACTGTATGAGGACAGTGTAAGTAACGCTGTCGAAGAGCGTCTTGTGCCTAATCCAAATGCAGTAGTTGCTGTGAGCAAGAGCATATGGGCAGCAAAATTACTCCCAACAGACTTTTCTGCCACTCTGCCATCCAGTAGACATCATCTGAGCTATGATGATTGTCTGGAGGATAAGAGGGAGAATTATCAGAACTGTTCTGTGATGTGTTGTATACGACAGTGGTATGCAATGATATGCACACACATATGAGCAGTTCTTAAAGATGAGTGTTTGTTTAGGTTTAGGTTTTTGTGCGTTTGTTTTGCCCCACGTGGGGTAGGGGCACCCCCTTTCCCCTTTTTTCACCGTTGTCCATTCACTTACTTTTTTTTGCTCTTATTTACTTTTCTCTTTTTCCTTTTCTCATTCGCTTTACTAATTTTCTTGTCCGTTCCTTCCCTTTATACAAGAATAGTGCCACTCCGTTTCCAGGCCCAAGGTCGTAGGAAGCGACCGAACCTGAGTTTAGTTTGTTGTGCTTATTTTGTGTTATCTGTATTTTTTAGTTAAGGTTAATGTTGGTGTTTTGTTGTATTTGGTTAAGTTTAGTCTTGTGGTGTACTAGTTGTCTGCTGCTATTGTAGATGCTAGCGTAATAATTTACATGATCCTGTCCATCCCTTTCCCTTTTTAGGTGGCTGCTGAACAAAAAGGCGGCGAGGGTTGAGGTTAATATATCGCTAGCCTTTCTTCACTGGGTAAGGAATACTCTCCACTCCTGACCTTTCGTCTCTTATTTGTGCTGAAAAGGGACGTTAAACTCCAACCAACCAACCTAATGTGTTAAATTTAGTTTCTTCAGTACTACACTAATAGATTGGCTAGGTAGAACGTGTCCGAAATGACCTATTCTGTGTTAAAAGTGCCGTTAAACCCCAACCAACCAACCAACCACCTATTTTGTGTCAAGTGGGACATGAAACGTTAAACTCAAGTCAATCAATCAACAGAATTCCCCAGTTATCTGGCTACCAAGTTGACTTGTGTAATGGCCGTAAAGCGGTTGTAGTTTTTTATTCTGCAAGATATTTTCATTGGTCAGAAGCTAGAAAATAACAAGATTATTTTTAAGTTATCTTCTGCATAATAAATTTTGTGTAATAAGGACAGTCGTGATATTTGTAGCCATTGTCTTGTATTTTGCCTGCTGTAGCTAAGCTATGTTGTAGTTGTATGACTTGAATAAATGGAGTCTCGGGATTTACAACGTTTTGCTCAATTCTTATGCTTATTATGGTCGCCGTATGTAATAGGGCACACCATTATATTTTCATCCTGTTTCGTGGTGTGGCCTTAGTGCGAATTTAGAATGCAGGTCTGAAATTTGCTGCACGCGGCTCGCTGAAATACAGGATGCAAAAAAGTCGCCAAAAATCGCCACCTCAGCACCATCGCACAACTTTGTCGGGCTATATCTTCGCAACTAAGGCACGTATCGACAATTGGAAAAAACTTGTTAAGCACCAATATGTCCTCACAATATGGTGAACTTTGGCCCACTAACGGCTGAGATCGGTACGACCATTTGGGGCACCCCTGTAAATTTCAACTGGTTTCGCGTCTTGGCAGCGTTACTGCACGGCATCTAGTAGTCGGCGTCAGCTAAACTTTGCGGCTCTGAACAGAGGGCGCCGCCTGTGTTCGGTAGGGCAACCATCACGTTGGACATTGGCCCACATTCTAGTTAATTGTTAGAGTAACTAGCGGCTATGCTACGTGGTTCACGGCCGGCGGTGCAATCCGCATCGCTCATTATGACGTCATTGTTGACGTCATAACTGGGAAACTATAAGAGATAGAGAAAAACGGAGACCACCTCGCCCCATGAAATCCTCTGACCTATCCAATGGTGAAAACCGTATCGGTGTGCGACAACTTTTGCAAAACCGGAAATTACGTCATTTATGACGTCATTATTTGGGTTCAAGATGGAAATTGCAAAAAAA
>Ga0209259_1000841_pt1 | contig 10101 bp, 17 predicted proteins | sample WorMetGr2BELIZE1_FD_187417 | JGI IMG/M metagenome (GOLD analysis project Ga0209259, IMG submission 187417) | Marine gutless worms symbiont microbial communities from Max Planck institute for Marine Microbiology, Germany - Inanidrilus... ...
CGCGGATCGGCAGATCCCATCAGGGCCAGTGGGCACAAGCCCGCACAACAGGCCGGATACAAAACTGCAATCTGCCTGACCGTCACACCCAAATCAGACCTTGCGTCCAGGGAGGCGTCCATACAAGGACGCCATGGCCGATCTGCTGGCGCTGCGCTCCGGCACCACGACCTTGGCCGAAGCGGTCGCGCGCAAGGGCCGCAACCCGGACGCGGGGCTGGCCGAGATCGCGGCCATGAACCAAAAACTCGATCGACTCGGCATCGTGCTCGATAGCGACCCCCGCCGGGTCACCAAGACCGGCGCCGCGCAAGCCGGGAGTCCGGCCGAGCCCGCGGACGATGAAGACGACGAGACCGAGCGAGTCTTGCGCGTCATCTCCGAGCTGTAACCGAAAGGATTATTCATGCCTGAGACCATCGAGTTGCCGGCCATGCGCCGGGCGGCCGAGCTCGCCCCGAACTCGGTCGATGAAGAGGACCGCAACGTCGAGGTGATCTGGTCGACGGGCGCGCGCATCCGCCGCGTGCCCTTCTTCGGCGAGGCCTACGACGAGGAGCTGAGCCTGGAGGCGGCCCATGTCCGGCTCGACCGGCTCAACGCCGGCGCGCCGTTCCTGCGCGTCCACGAGCTCCGCGACCTCGACGGCGTCATCGGCTCGGTGGTGCCGGGCACCGCCCGCATCGAGGGCGGCCGCGGGCTTGCCGTCATCCGTCTCAGCGAGCGCGAGGACGTCGATGTGATCTGGAACGACATCCGGGCCGGGCACTTGCGCGCCGTTTCGGTCGGCTACCAGGTGCACCGCTACGAGGTCTCCAAGCCCGACGGCGGGCGCGAGCTCTGGCGCGCCGTCGACTGGACCCCGTTCGAGATCTCCGCCGTCGCCGTCGGCACCGATCCGGCGGCCGGGTTCCGTGCGGCGGAGGACATTCACCGCTGCGTCGTCGATCGCGCCGACGTTTCTCCAACCGAAAGGACCCAGACCATGAACGATACGACCAACGACACTGCCGCCACGCCGGAACAGACGGCGGCGGCCGACACCCCGCAGGGGGATGCCGGTGCCGCGGAACAACGCACCGGGCCGGCTGTTTCAGCAGACGAAGCCGGCACCTCGGCGGTGCGCGCTGCACCGACGATCTCGGACACCGACGATACTCGGCCTGCGAATTCCGACGCACTCGTCGCCGAGGCCCGCGAGGCCGAGCGCGCGCGCATCGCCACCATCCACGACCTCGTCTCCCGCCTGGGGCTGGAGCGCTCGGTCGCCGACGATCTGGTGACCCGGGGCGTGAGCCTCGACGAGGCGCGACGGGAGATTCTCGATCGTCTCGCCGATACCTCCGAGGAGGCCCCGACCTTCAGTCACGTCTCGGCGCCGCTCGGCGGCCGCGACGAGACCGTGACCCGCCGCGAGGCGGTCGCCGGTGCGCTCCTGCACCGCTACAGCCCGACCCTCTTCGAGCTGGAAGACGTCGCTCGGCAATACCGCGGCATGACGCTGATGGAGCTCGCCCGCGAGAGCTTGGCCGAGGCGGGCGACAACACCCGAAGGATGTCCCGCGACGAGGTGGCGACAAGGGCGCTGCACGCGACCTCGGACTTCCCGGAGATCCTGGCCGCGGTCACCAACAGGACCCTGCGCCAGGCCTACGAGGCCTATCCCCGCACCTTCCTCGGCTTCTGCCGCTAGGTGCTCGCCACCGACTTCAAGGCCATGCACCGGGTCCAGATGGGCGAGGCGCCCCGGCTCCTGAAGGTCAACGAGGGCGGCGAGTTCAAGCGGGGCACGCTGGCCGAGTCCAAGGAGAGCTACCGCATCGAGACCTATGGCCGGGTGGTCGCCATCACCCGTCAGGTGCTGATCAACGACGACCTCGATGCCTTCACCCGCATCCCCGCCATGTACGGCAACTCCATCGCCCAGCTCGAGAGCGACGTCGTCTGGGGTATCGTCACCGGTAACCCGAAGATGGCCGACGGCAAGGCGCTGTTCCATGCCGATCACGGCAACCTTGCAGGCACCGCGGCCGCCCTCGGCGTCGACGGGGTGGGTGCGGCGCGTGCCGAGATGCGCAAGCAAAAAGGGCTCGACAGGAAGACCGCCCTCAACATCCGCCCGGCCTGGCTCCTGGTGCCGGCGGCCCTCGAGCTCAAGGCCGAGCAGCTCCTCTCCGACACCCTGGTGCCCGAGGAGACCGGCCGCGTGGTGCCGCGCTCGATCCGCACGTTGACGACCGTCGCCGAGCCCCGGCTCGATGCGGAAAGCGAGACCGCCTGGTATCTGGCGGCGAGCCCTGCGCAGATCGACACCATCGAGTACGCCTATCTCGAGGGCCAGGAGGGCGCCTATGTCGAGACCCGCGACGGCTTCGATGTGGACGGGGTCGAGGTCAAGTGCCGGCTCGACTTCGGCGCCAAGGCCATCGACTGGCGCGGGCTCTACAAGAACCCCGGCGCTTGACGGCAACGGCTGATCTTCCATCCGGCGGGCAACGGCGCGGCGAGAGCCGCGTTCATTGTGCCCGTCCTCATCCCTCAACGGAAAGGATCAATTCCCATGCGCAATTACATCCAACCCGGCGACACCGTAACCCTCACCGCGCCCTACGACGTCACGAGCGGTGCCGGCCTCCTGGCGGGCAGCCTCTTCGGTGTCGCCGTCGCCGATGCCGCGAAGGACGCCGAGGTCGAGGCCTCTCTCGTCGGCGTGTTCGATCTCGCCAAGGCCTCCGGCGAGTCCTGGACCGTGGGCGACAAGCTCTACTGGAGCGACACCGACAAGAACGTGACCACCACGGCGACCGACAACACCCTGATCGGAGCCGCCCTCGAGGCGGCGGTCGATGCCGCGACCACGGGCCGCGTCCGGCTCAACGGCAGCGTCGCGTGAGCGTCATAGACCAGGCGATCGATCGCCTCTTCGCCGATCCGAACATCGCGCGTGCCGCCGTCTATACCCCGGCGGGCGGCGCGCCCGTCACCGTTCGAGTGATCGCCAAGCGTCCCGACGAGATTATCGGCTTCGACGAGACCCGCATCCATGCCGGCACGGCGCTCATCGATGTCCGGGTCTCGGAGATCGCCGAACCACGATCCGGTGACCGGATCAGTCTCGACGGCGAGGACTATGTCGCCCAAGGCGAGCCGGTGCGCGATGCGGAACGGCTGATCTGGACTCTCGAGGCGCGCCCGGCATGAAGCTCGCCGCCGCCATGGTCGGATCGCTGAAAGCCGACATGCGGGCCGAGATGCGGCGCCTCAAGCGTGCGGTGCCGGACGGTGTGAAGGCCGCCGGCGACGGTCTCAAGGGCTCCTTGCGCAAGCAAGTGGTCTCGGCCGGTCTCGGCGCCCGGCTCTCGCGCACCTGGCGGGGCCGGACTTATCCCAACAGCGGCCATGACGCCGCGAGTCTGGTCTGGTCCAAGGCGCCTCGGATCGTCCGCGCCTTGGCCGAGGGCGCGGTAATCAAGGGCAAGGGCGGGAGATGGCTTGCCATCCCGACACCGGCGGCGCCGAAGCGAGGGGTGGACGGCAAACGGATCACGCCGGCGACCTTCCCGGTCGAGCGCCACGGGCCGCTCCGCATGGTCCGGCGCTCCGGCCGCACGGCGCTGCTGGTGGTCGACGGGGTCAGGATCAGCGCCGCCACGGGCCGAGTCGCGCGCCGCGCCAAGGGCGGCGGGCGGACGAAGTCGGGGAGCTACCGCCGGGGCATCGCCACCGTCGCCATGTTCGTGCTCGTGCGCCAGGTGAGGTTGCGCCGGCGCCTCGATGTCGCCCGTGTGACCGAGCGCTGGACCCGCAGGCTTCCGGCGCTGATCAGGCGGCAGATCAGGACGTGACGGTCACGCGACGCGATCAAGGAAGGCGCGCGGAGAGAGCACCTCCACCGGTCCGTATCGCGGTTTCGTGAAATCCCGCTTGTTGCCGGTGATCAGAACCGCGCCGCCGGCCATCGCGGTCGCCAGATACATCTCATCGTCTGGGTCGCGGAGACCGAACGCCGCATCGGCTGGTTCGACCACGATCGCGACCCGTTCGAGCTCGCGGATATTGGCCCGCAGAATGTCGCGGTAATGTGCGTGCTTCGGCCGTTCGGCGACCGCTTCATATTCCTCGACGATGGAGTCCGACAGGATGATCTCGTGATGCCGCGCCGCCTCGTCGATGACCTTGCGGCAGACACCGTCGATCCGAGCCGCCGCCACGAGGACGTTGCAATCGATGACGGCTTTCATGCCTCGCGGCTGCGGCGTTCCCTGCGGGCCTCGGCGATATCATCGATAACGTCTCCCATGATCTCGTCCTCGGAACGGCCAGCGTCCCCGGGCGAGGGTTCCGTCGCCGCGAAATTGGTTGCGATGCGCTCAGCGGCGGCAGCGCGGTCCACCACCTCCTTGGGCCGCAGGAGGATGCCGCCCTCGACGACGCTCGCCTCCATGAGATCGCCCTCGTGCAGGTCGATCCGTTTCCGCAGCTGTGCGGGAATGGTGACCTGGAACTTCGGTTTCACGGTGACCAGGGACATGACGGACCTCGATTTACAAAAGTTGGATATTCATACCACAACACACGCAAGCAGGTAAGTGCCCCATCATGCCGAGCAAGTCCGAGCAAATCCTCGACGCCCTCGCCGAGCGCCTGCGCACGGTGCCGGGGCCCAAGGTCGAGCGCAACACGGCGGAGATCGAGCGCATCCCCAAGGGCGGGCTCGTCGTGCTCCGCGACGGCGATCCGGGCGAGCCGGGACGGACGCTGGGCGGCATCGGCAGCGTCTACTACGCCCATATGGTCGAGATCGAGATCTATGTGGAGGCTGGCGAGGCGTCCGTGAGGGATGCCGCCTTCGACACCCTCGTCCGGGGGATCGGTAAGGTTCTCGAAACCGATCTCACCCTGGGCGGGCTCGCCTTCGGCCTGACCGCCGCCCGGCCCGCGATCGACACCGAGGCGGTCGTGGGCGCTCCCGCCATCAAGACCGCCACCATCGAGGCGACCGTCGAGTACGAGGCCGAGACCCCCCTCGGCTGATTACGTCAGCTACCACCAGACACGAAGGAGATGTCATCATGGCCCGAGCCTATGGTTCGAGCGCTTCGCTGCTGCTCAAACGCGAGACGGCCTACGGCACGGCGCCGTCCGGCGATTACATCCGCATGCCCTTCAACCGCTGCACCTTGGGCTCCGAGCAGGGGCTGATCGACGATCCGGTGCTGGGTCAGGGCCGCGATCCCTATCCGCCCTTGCAGGACGCCATCATGGACGAGGGCGAGATCGTGGTGCCGGTCGATCCGCGCTATCTGGGTCTGTGGCTCACCGGGCTGCTCGGCACGCCCGCCACCACCGACGACGGCGCTGATCCGCCGGCCTATACCCATGTCTTCGCATCGGGCAAAGACAGCCTGCCGAGCTATACGATCGAGGTGGGCCATCTTCAGGTGCCGGCCTACTTCCGGCATACCGGCGTGGTGTTCGATTCCATCGCGCTCGAGTTCGCGCGTTCCGGCGCGGCGGCCGCCACCATCAGCTGCGTCGCCCAAGGCGAGGAACGGTTCACCGCGAGCCAGGGCGGGGCGCCCACCAAGCTCGATTTTGCGCGCATCAGCCAGTTCCAGGGCTCGATCAGCCGGGCGGGATCGCCGGTCGCCAACCTCACCGCGGGCTCGCTCGCTTACGCCAACAATCTGGAGAAGATCGAGACCATCCGCTCCGACGGGCTGATCGACGGCGCCGATCCCACCGTCGCCTCGCTCACCGGCACCATCGAGGTCCGCTTCGCCGACACCACCTTCATCGATCTCGCCGCCGACGGCACCCCGGTCGACCTCACCTTCGCCTACGCGATCGACGAGAATCTCAAGGTCAGCTTCGCGGCCCATGAGGTCTATCTGCCGAAGCCCACCCTTGGTGTCGAGGGTCCGGGCGGGGTGCAGGCGCGCTTCGACTTCCAGGGCGCGCGCAACGAGGCGGAGGGCCGGATGCTCACGGTGACGCTCATCAACGATCTCGACGGGACGGATTATTCATGAGGACTTGGGGATGAGGATCACGTCGGACAGGCCCTCGAAGTGATGATCGCAGGTCACCAAATCGGCGTCGTGCGCGCGGGCGGTGGCGAGGATGATCGCGTCCGCGGTCGCGAGGCCATGCGTACCGCAAGCATTCGCGGCAGCGAGCGCGATCTCCGTGTCCAAGGGAACAACGCTGCAGACCTGTGTGAAGGCAATCACCTGGTCGGCCCTGTCGTCATCGCATTCCCGGGTGAGCCACTTCGCGAGCTCGAGCTGCACCATCGTCGGGACCAGCCAGGCGCTCTGCTCCGGAAGATGGGTCGCGACGGTCCGCCCGGTCGGTGACCCGACGAGCCACTCGATCCAGGCCGACGTGTCGACAAGGCGCATCAGGTGCGGTCCGTGCGATCGCGATAGCCATCCGGCGCGGCGCCCTCGGCGAGACCGCTCAGGGTCTCACGATCCGGGACCGGGACGAGCAGAACGCCCGTGCCCTTGGGAATGAACGCGAAGATCTGTCCGGCTTGCCAGCAATACGCCGTCCGCACGGCCTTCGGGATCGAGATCTGGAACTTCGACGACAAGGTCGCTGTGTCTTCCATTGTCTTACCTGCTCCCTGACGATGCCCATATCGTAAGACCGAAACGGGCACAATTCAAGAGTCCCCGTGCCCGTCGATGGTTCCGACGGGACGGACCATCCGCGAGGACACCCGCATGATCTCACTCGAACGCAGGACCGAACCCTATGAGCTCGATCTGCCCTACGGCGTCACCGTCACCGTGACGCCGCTCACCACCGCAGCCATGGCGGCGGCGCAGGGAGAGGCGCGCAAACGCCTCGAGGGCCTCGAGGCGCAGGCGAAGGAGCGGACGGACGCGGGGCTCGCGCTCGACGGTCTTCCCGATCTCGCCGACGAAGGCGCCCGCGAGGGCCAGTTCCAGGCATTGTTGATCCACAGCCTCGCGGCCCGCCACATCACCGCCTGGTCGGGCATCGAGGACGACCCGCCGGTTAGCCGTGAGAACGTGGCGGCACTCATGGACCTCTATCCCGTGGGCGAGCGGTTCTTTCAGGAGTTCACCCTGCGTCAGGTGTTGCTGACGGCAGCAAAAAACGCATCCGGGCCCTCTGCCGATGGCACCTCGGCGGCGGGCCCGGATACTGCGAAGCCTGCGAGGCGGAAGGCCAAGCCTGCGCCCGCGGCGGGCTCGGCCTGAACGGCGAGCCCTGCCCCTATCGCCAGCACGCCGCCGAGACGCTCGAGGAACACCAAGCCTGGGAGGTGCTCAATGCGTCCCTTGGGCAGCTGCGCATTGCGCCCTCGGGCCACGTGCTCGGCATCGACATGAGCACCGCACTTCGCATCGCCCGGGCGCGCGGGTTCGATGAGGACACGGTCTAGGAGCTCCTGCAGGCGGCGGAAGCGGGGCTGATCGAGGCGATGAACGAGAAAGGTACGGCGTAATGGCCCGAGCCCGACACAGCTATGCGGTCCGCCTCGCGGTCGAGGGCGGCAATCGGGTCAAGGCCGATCTGCGGTCCGTGGGCGAGAGCGGCGAGCGCTCGATCAGGAAGATCGACCGCGCCTCGGACCGGGCCTCGCGCGGGCTCGGGACGCTCAGCGACCGGGCATCGGCGCTCAGAAGCCGCATGCGCTTGCTGGGCGGTGTCATCGCCGCCGTCGCCGCCGGCGGCGGCATAGCCCATCTCGTCAACCGCTCGATCGCGGCGGCCGATGCCATCGGCAAGCTCGCCGACGCCATCGGAGTCTCGACCGACACCCTGCAGGAGCTGCGCTACGCGGCCGGGCTGGCCGGGGTCTCCACCGAGCAGCTCGACGGCGCCCTGGTGGCGTTCTCCAAACGGGTCGGCGAACCGCGGAGCGGCACCGGGACCCTGATCACGCTCCTGCAGAAGATGGACCCGGCGCTGCTCGCCAATGTTCAGGCCGCGCAAACGGTCGACGAGGCCTTCGAGATCGTCATGGGCCGGGCCGCCTCGCTGGGCAGCACCCTCGACCGCAACGCGCTTCTCGCCGCCGCCTTCGGCAGGACGGCCGGGCCGCTGATGGCGAACCTCATCGATGACGGCATCGACTCCCTCGACCGCCTGCGCGAGCGGGCCCGGGACCTCGGCATCGTGCTGGACGAGGCGCTGATCCGCAACGCCGAGAAGGCCAAGGACGAGATGGACACGCTCGGCACGGTGATCTCGGCCAACGTCACCCGTGCCGTGCTGGGACTGGCGCCGGCGCTCGCCGACGTCTCGACCTGGCTCGCCGACATCGCCGTCGATGCCGGCGATGCCTACGAGAAGCTCAAGCTCATCGCCCAAGGCGACGTCAACTTCGAGAACCTGAGCGTTGGGGCCACCCGGCGCGAGGTCGAGGAGCGCGAGCGCGAGCTCGTCCACGAGACCCTGCCCGGGCCGAACGTCTGGTAGCCGCACAGCCCGCGCCGACGGAGGCGTCGACGGGGCGCGTCCGCGCGCGATCGACGTCCCGCCTGGTGCAACGAATGCCGGTCCGAGCACAACGCATCCAGGTCCGGGCGCAACGAACGCCCGATTGATCGCAACACCGATACGGGAGTCGATCCATGTCCATCGAGACCGAGCTCCGCGCGGCCGTTAAGCGCGCGGATACCGACAGCCGCCTGCTGCACGAGATCGTCCACGGTGACGATGCCGCCACGTTGGAGACCGAGGGCGGCGCGGTGAAGACCGTCGCCAAGGCGGTTCACGACGTCGAGGCCGCCGTCACGGTCACCGAGGGCGTGGCGGCCACCGAGGCGGCGCGGGACGAGGCGGTCGAAGCCCGCGATGCCGTGCAGGCGGCCGTGCGCACCGTCGCCGTGTCCGCGGCCGACACCGTGCCTGGCGTGCTTTCGACGAAGCTCGAAGCCGGCCGCGGCCTCGAGACCGCGATCGCGGATGCCGGCGGCGACGAACGGCTCACGATCTCCGTCACCCCGCAACTGAACGCCGGCGCGCTCGTCGCGCTGGCCGAGGCCTTCATCTGATTGAGGAGTCCGCCCATGGCCAACCAACCCATTTTCGTTGCCGCTTACCGTCAGGACGCCGCGACCCTCGTCGCCGCGCGCGCCAACGAGGCCCAGGATATCCTCGCGCCCGGGGTGAACGGCACCCGCATCCATGCCCTCGCGCTCACCAATGACGGCGAGACGCCGGCGCTGGTCGAGTTCGGCGCCTACGATGTGATCGGTGACGCCGTCACGGCCGACATCGCGCCGGGCACCGATGCCGATCCCTTCACCGTGACCCGATCGGCGGGCAACTGGCCCGCCCTCGATGCGGGGCTCATGCTCACGCTGTCGGGCGGCGTGGCGGCGAACCGGGGCGATTACAAGCTCAAGACCCGCGCCGACAAGGTTCTCACCCTGGAGAACACCGCCGGCAACACCATCGCCGCAACGACCGGGTCCAGCGTCACCCTCTATCGCTGGCGGCCGATCTGGTCGACGACGGTGCCGGCGCGCGCCGGCTACGACGGCTACCCCGCCGCCGACGGCCTCGATCCCGGACAGCTGCCCTGGCTCGACGGGGCGGGCGACCGCTGGCTGCTGGTGACCGGGACCCTCGCCGGACGCTTGCCCGAGAACGCCGACGAGACCGTCACCGGCAACGTTCACGTCACCGTCTTCGGAGGCGATTACTGATGAACTCGACCATCACCGCCGATCTGCCGCGCCGGACGCCGCCGGTGCGGCACCCCAAGCTGCCGGCGAGCCAGCGCTGCATCGGGCTCTTGAACGGCGAGGCCTCCTATCCGGGCAAGGGCTGCGGTTCGGACATCACCACCTCCTCCTCCTATGATGATTGTCCAGCGGGGATTGTTTCCCCGGCGATTTTGAAGGCCGGGAAGTCTTCGAAGACCCAGCCGTTTTTCAGCGTATCGTAGATGATCTTGAGCAACTTTCGGGCCGTGGCGATGATCGCCTCCTATGATGATTGTCCAGCGGGGATTGTTTCCCCGGCGATTTTGAAGGCCGGGAAGTCTTCGAAGACCCAGCCGTTTTTCAGCGTATCGTAGATGATCTTGAGCAACTTTCGGGCCGTGGCGAT
>Ga0209259_1000842_pt1 | contig 10095 bp, 5 predicted proteins | sample WorMetGr2BELIZE1_FD_187417 | JGI IMG/M metagenome (GOLD analysis project Ga0209259, IMG submission 187417) | Marine gutless worms symbiont microbial communities from Max Planck institute for Marine Microbiology, Germany - Inanidrilus... ...
CCCCCCCCCCCCCACAGCAGCCCCTCCCCACTTTTTGCCCAATATGTTTGTTGTGGCCAAATGGTCGCCCATCTCAGCAGCTGCTGAGCTCTTGTTTAAAATGCCATCACATTAGCTTGTATTAGCCATTCATATCTATCATCAACTTAATTGGTGTCAAATGTAATGCAGCCATCGAGGGAATAACTTCACTTACCTCAATAATCAGATCTTGAGTATTGTTGAATTACATCTTTTAGTGGAGTGTTGTACAAAATTTTGAATTTTGTAAATTATACTGTAAATTTACGTAAATTATGGCTTTGTAAATTTACGGTAAATTTACAAGTAATGTGTAAATTACCGTAAATTACGAAATGCTCACATCCCTAGTTGGGGGTCCAGATCCACCCACGGGAAGGAGCACTTTTGAGGGGTGTGAATTCAGGATTTTCTAACACTCCACCAAGCACCATTCCCAGTGGTCCTGACGTCGGGATTTCGCCGCATGCTGTCGACCAGTATTCCGACTGGCCGGCCCCAGAAGCAGTCGAGTGTCACATCGAAGTTAAAATTTTTCCGCTGAAAAATCCCCCTGCGATGCAGCCTCTCACCAAACTTCTATGACCACTTGTTTCTCTTTTGCTTTGGAGTGTTATACGTTCATACCATAAAGTTGTCAAGTGCTGTGCCAAGTGTTGTAATGCTGAATGCAGTGTAGGATGGTAGAACTTACAACTAGGCACAGACATGGCGAGTGCAAGGCTCAGGCTACAATGAATGCAAAGCATGAGCCAGTTGAGCCTGCGCTGGAGCAAGTTGTAGTATAACTGTAGTTACGTTGTTTTCTCGAGCTGATACAGTGTCATTACATTTCGTGTGAGGCGTAGCCGAGGCGAAATGTATATTGGTCTAGGCCATCTGTGTGTCTGTCTGTCTCTCGCCGCATTCCCACACTACTGCACGGACCCGGATGTAACTTGGGGAATGGTAGGTGGTGCCCTCTAGTTGTGCACTATTGGGCAGATTTGCAATCGATGGACAGGTTTCGTTGCTGTGACAACATAGCACCGAACGCGAAGTGTCAGCGAGTGCTTGTACTCGCTCTGTGCCTGGTTGTGCTTTTAAGCGTGTACGCGTGTCGCATGCAGTCAGTAAAATAGTTACGTTTTTATGATGAACTGCTGGGAATACAGCTTAATGGATGTTCGATGGTTTCAGTCGCCATCATTTGCCAAAGATGAAACACCGCGGACAGTCAACCATTTCCAGTTCAACTGCTGGACCAAGGTGGGCAGCGTGCCGACGTCCACAGTGCCGCTGATGACTCTGCTGGACTTGGTGGAGGAATCACAGCATGGGACTGGACATCATCCGGTCGTCGTTCACTGCCAGTATGCCGTCCATATCTGCGTTATTTTTTGTTGTCATTTCTTGCTTCTTTTTATGGCCACCTTATGGAATAGGGCACGCCATTATATTTGGTTCACGGCCAAGTGACCATTATTTTCGTAGTGTTTGTTTGTCTGTTTGTTTGTTTGTTTGTTTGTTATGGTCGCCCTATGTAATAGGGCAGACCATTATATTTTTGCCCTGTGATTTCTATCTTTCTTTTTTTCTTTCTTTCTTTTTTTTCCTCGCCTAATCTCAGCGGCCGTAGATTGGATGTCTACCATACTTCCACACATGGTGTGGCCTTAGTGCGAATTTAAGATGCAGGTCTGCACGCGGCTCGCTGGAAATGCAGGACGCAAAAAAGTGGCCAAAAATCGCCATCTGGGCACCATCGCACAACTTTGTCGGGCTATATCTTCGCAACTAAGGCACGTATCGACAATCGGTAAAAAAACTTGTTAAGCAGCGATATGTCCTCCACATGTCCCCACAATATGGTGAACTTCGGCCTACTAACGGCTGAGATTCATCCGGTAGTTTGAGGCACCCCTGCAAATTTCAACGGGTTTCGTGTCTTCGTGCAGCATTACTGCACGGCATCTAGTAGCGGTCGTCAGCCAAACTTTGCGGCGTTGAACAGAGGGCGCCACCTGTGTTTGGCAGGGCGACCATCACGTTTGGGCATTGGCCCACATTCTAGTTTGTGCAGAGTTTTTGTCAGCCGTCTTCGATCCGATTTGGATCAAACTAGGACGCATGTTACATGTCCGGGTCTAGTTGTGTCCCCTAGAATATAGGGGCTGTACGACCCCTGGGGGCTGGGTGACCCCCAAAAAACTTGTATTTTTAGGGGTTTTTGGGCGGCCATGAACCACCATAGCGTAGCCGCTAGTTTTCTCCTGTGGTTTCTTCTGTCTTCTGTTTGTCTATCTATCTTTTTTTCCTTGCCTATTCTCAGCCATCTTAGATGTCGACATGGTGTGGCCTTAGTGCGAATTTCAGATCCAGGTCTGAAACGTGCTGCACGCAGCTCGCTGAAAATACAGGACGCAAAAATTGCCAAAAATTCGCCATCTGCGCACCATCGCACAACTTTGTCGGGCTCTATCTTCGCAACTAAGGCACATATCGACTATCTGAAAAAAACTTGTTAAACAGCAATATCTCCCTCACATGTCCTCACAATGTGGTGAACTTACAGCCCACTAGTTGTTGCTGTTTTGTTGGGTTGTATCAATAACAAACAAACATCACTGCCTTCACATTAATGAATAATAATAATACTCCTATTTATAACGTCCCAGTTCCATAGATTCTGAGGCATGAGTTCCATACATTAGCTCTTCCGATACCAGTATCCATGTTTTGTTGGTTTGTTTTCTTTGATTGATGTTTATTTTGTGTTTTTCAGTGTTCACTCGTTGCTGTTTGTGTCATAGTGACGGTGTTCGCCAGAGTGGGCTGTACGTTGCCGTCAGCTGCGTCTGGGAGCGTCTCAAAGACAACCAGGAAGTGGATATATTTCAGGCAGTGAGAGAACTGCGCTACCATCGGCCGCAGATCATACACGACGTGGTCAGTTAGTGTTTGCTGGTTGTAACTTCTTGTTTGTGCATTCTCATTGACCCTGTTTGCTGTCCATTGTAGGTCCCGGGGCTGCCCTGTCTAAGTAAGTAAGTAAGTGACAGATTTATGAAGCGCCGAAACCTGAATAGGCTCTCTCTGTTTCCAGGCCGGATGTTTTAGGAGGCGACGAAACCTGGCTTTAGTTTTTTGTGTTTATTTTGTGTTGTAGTACATGTTTTGATTGGTGAATGTGTGCATTTGTTGTGTTAGGCTTAGTTTTTCCATCCCAAGCCAAGAGATTGGCTTGGGGAACGTCTCTGAAATGATATATTTTATGTCGAGTGGGACGTAAAACCTTAACTCAGTCAGACCCTGTTTGCTGCACTGATAACTGTGGTTGTAACTAGAAAAGGCCTCACTTTATATTGCTCCAACCACTTTGGTTTAATGTCATTTACCAGAGGTCGCCAGCAGTGTATACGTTCACCTTGCTGTTGGTGGCAACGTTCGTGCATCCTATCCCTAACCCATGCTGTGAACTTTTGACCAATGATCTTGACTTTCAAACTTGATCTAGATTGTGTCGTGATGAATCAACATGCCAATATCTAGGTCAGTGGTTGCTTTGTTTGTTAAGTTGTTACTGGGACACAGAGACACACACGGCAGAACCATTGCTGTACCTGAACCTCCAGAGTGTTTGGTAATTACAGTGCCCCAGTGTATATGAAATAGGTACACTAGGCATTGATGGTGGGTTGTTACATTGGTACAGTGTGGAGGGGACAGAGTGATTTGCATGTGGCAAAATGTACTTCAGAAAAGGCTTAGCTTGCGCGTGTGAGCCGTCAGATGGTTGATACATACGTCCATAATGGGTTGTGTTGTTTTATGATGCAATGGCAGTTTGTAACTATGAGATGTAGATGCTTGTCTACTTCACCTTCACTTGTTCAACACTGTTGGTTGGGCAACAGAAGGGACGTTCAGAGGGCTTTGTTGGCCCGATTGCAAACCTGAAGGGCCCTTATTTTCAGCCGAGTTTGTCTGTCTGTCTGTCTGTCTCTGACCGGCACTTCTACCCTTCAACGTTGACCGATTTTGATGAAACTTGGGTCACAAGGACCCTACTGTGATCTAGTTTGGCCGCGACCATAATGGTCCAGATCGGCCACAGAGGGACCGCACGACACCTTTTTGAAAATTTCAAAAATTCTCAAAAATCACAGAATTCGAACTTCAAAATTCCGGTCCATCATTTTTTGCATCTGTGTCTCCTGTGTATTGTAAAAAAATTGGACTCGATTCGAACAAAACTGACGGAGGTGATAGATTTTGAAGTTTGCCCCTATGGCGATTCCGGCAATGGCACTGCAGCAGCAGCACGATACTCGGTGGGATATTCTGATTGAACCGGTGGCGCGGCGGCGTGCAGAGATCGAAGCTCGGGGGCATTCAGAACTGGGGGCATTCGGAACTGGGGGCGCAATCGGGCCGTAAAAACCAACCGGCTTGTAATATTTGTGCATCATGTTAAAGTTGAAGTTCTATTTATTCTGTCTTGTGTGTGCATCCTGATCTTTCTCCTCTGCTGTGCGATGTGCTGCTGGTCACTTGAGATATAAATAAAGATAAAGGGTGCCATGCTCTTTAGAGGAGTGTAGGCAGAGTGCTTATCTTCCTTAATTGAGCCATTGAACACAGAGATGGATATACCAACAAAGGATGTGACACATGGTCGTTGTCGTGCCAGATCTACGGTTACCGCCCCAGCTGCAGCGCACTGCCACAGGTCCTTGACCGGTACTTATTTCCCATTCCACTGAGGGTAAGAGGCTGAGTTGGCCTGAGTAGCTGGTTACATAACAAGATGGCATACTTGTGAGTGGTCACCCATCTCAGTGCTAACTGAGCTCAATGTACAGTAATGTTGTTGAGGTGACCAATGCCGTTACCACTGAGCCAGGCTACCATTGAAAGTGGCATAATAAAAATCTTTTTTATATTTTTGTTATCACTGCGCCACCCTGTGCCTTCAGGTGTTTTGCTTGATGATACATGTATGTTGCCATCCTGTAGTCTTCTTGCCAAAGTGTTGCATAATTCACTATCCTGTATGTCGCTATGTTTGCTATTTTGGTAAAAAAAAAGAGTGCTTTAGTGCCGTGCACCATTGGTTGGGTATCAGAACAAGCATGAGGCCTGTGAAAATGTCCCAGTGCAGCTAACTTAAAGGTGCTAGTGTTGAAGAGCTAATGTAAATGGAGTGGCATCCCTTTCATCACCTGCCAGTTAGTGGATGAAAAAGGTTGATGTCCACTTAATGATAATACTGGTTCATGTCCCAAGGGGAGTCTGACCGCACAGAAGCTTTGCCGCTTCACTCCTCGGGATTCACATGGAAAACCAGCTGACCCAGGTTCACCTTAAAAGTGGCCGTGAAACCAGTGTGGATATGGATGTGATATCTGCAGAGGTTTCCATGTGGACTGAACTGATGTTGTTATGGTTTCCAAATTTTCATTGATGGTAAGTTTTGGGCAAAAAACCTAGGTTTCGGTTTGGATTCAGTTGTCTTGATAAATGTGTTTTAAACTGTGCTAGCTTAAATGGCAAACAACTCACTTGCACACATCCAGTAGTTGACTTGAAAATAACAAGCAATACTATGAACTAACAACTAGGCCTAACTGAGGAATGTTGTCAAATATACATCAAAAGTTTGCAGTTCTCACTAGCTTTTGAAAGAACTTTGAAAACTCATTTTGTGGGCGATCTAACCTGCTTGAATTACTTCACCAAATTCATCTGTACAATTTTAGCATATGGGTGAGCCTCAAAAGTCAAAACCTTTAATTGTAGTGGAAAAACCTAAGTTTCGGTGACGAACGGACTTTGAAAAGACCTAGGTTTCGGTGGAGGTTTCGGAAACCTTAACAAGACTAGACTGAACTGAATGTTAAGAGTGGACCAGTTGATGAAGACCGAGTGGTAGATTGCAGTTGATGCAGAACATTTTCTAACATACAGTTGTACATATGCCGACAGGAACAATACGAATTCTGCTTCGAGATGGTACAGACGTACCTGAAAGAGTTCGACACGTATTCCAACTTCCGATAGTAACCATGAATGACAGTCGTTTTTGCCGTGTTATCCATGTAGTACAGTGGACATTGTATGATAGACCACCTATGTGTATCCTGAATGCCTTCAATGTATAGACTGCCAAGACTGCCATCTAATGGCTGCATGGTGCACGTACATTTTATGTGTTGAGTGATGTATGTTTGTGACTTTAGAGATGATTATTTAGCTAGGCGGCTTTGCTTTTTAAAAATGATATTTTTCTACTTAGTCGGCTGATTGTGTAACCTGATGCTGATTGTATGTAGACATAGAGTCAACTCGACAGTGTATTTGTGAGACTAATTGTACAGTGCGTCGGATTTTGTAAGATTTTTAGCATGTGGTAATTTGCCGAGCAGGATATGAGACCTGCGTACGAATCCTCCTGCCCATCTGATATGCTCTAGGTAGTCAGTATACACAATCTTAGTCTTATTGCCACCTCGTGTTTTTTTCCTAAGTTCTCAGTTCAAAAAGTTTGATTGTGTTTTGTAATTACATAGAACAGCAGCAGTGTATTTAAAAAATTAATGGTTAATCACAGCATTGAAATGATCAGTGTCTTTGTAAAAGTCTTGTACATAAGAGCAGCTGTACACCGTGTCTCACAAACACATCCCACCTTTGGCTTGCTATAACTTTGACACATGTGAACGGATTTTGAAATTTTTTTGGCAGAAATGTTACCAATAAAGTAAGCAATCAAAAGACACTTTACTATTATGCCACCTCAAATAGCTTGTGCTTCTGCACTACCTGGCAAAACTTGGAAACGCGGAAATTGCATTTTTCACTCAAATGCCGTATTAGTGCAGTGCCAGAATTCAACCAGACGCTGCTTGATTTGTTCAACCTTTTTGACTCACAACTCATACTCACACTGCTGTATGACTTCCTAAATCTTGTAATCAATGCATTCAGCTTGGGGCTGTTGGGGCGTGGTTCAGGCAAAAGGAAGTTGAGAGCACTGCAGCAGTTGGACTGTGTTGCACACACAATGCATCAATGCACTGTCTTCTGGGTTTCCTGTTTTCACAAGGTAATGCTGAAGCACTAGATAGGTGAGGTGGGAAAACTAAACATCTTCTGATTTCTTACTTTCTCAGCAACACTTCTGCTAGAAATTATCATAATCAGGTCGTGTATGTCAAGATTATAGCAAGTCAAAGGTCGGACGTTTTTTGAGACACAGTGTACGTTAGAACATGAAAGGTTGGTGTCTCGCCAGACAGTCACTGTAGGGAAAAAATATTAGCCACTGATGCAGTTGTGGATATGATGTAATGTAGCTTTTATGCTTGTTGTCATTTGTGCATTTATACTATCAATGTAAAATCACAGACAGCTTTTGTCATTTTTATATTAAGTATGTTTATTTGCTGTCAAATGTATGCAGTCATCCGGTGATAGGCAGACAGTCTGGTGTACATACCTACATTAATATTACTGTGTTAGTAAGCTAGTAAGTAAACTATAGATTTGTAGAGCACTTTGTTATAAGCTACTCACACTAAGGTGCTCAGGTACGGCACATGTTAACGAGGGACCACAGTTTTACCTGCCACCCGCTCTTTTAATCCTCAAGTGGAATAAGCCATGCCTGCCTTTGCTCCCCAGCTGCAGGGCATCACTGCACTTTGGCTGGTACTCATTTTCTATTGTGCTGAGGATAGGAGGCTGAGTTGGCCTGGGTGGCTGGTTACAAACATACCAAGGTGATTTGCCCGCCCAAAGACAGTCACCCATCCCAGTACTAATTAGCACAACATAGAGTACACCTAACTTTGTTGATTCACCCACTGCCGTTACTGCTACGCCAAACTCCTACCAGATGATTATTGTTATTTCAAGTTATTCAGATAGAATTCCGAGAAGAGCATCCGGCCTGTAAAAAGTTAAGTGATGAGGTGCTGGCGTGGTTTTCTGTCTGGAATGAGGTTATATGATTTGCATATGGTCCAGCTGATTCCACTGCCTCCCCGTCATCTCTTGCTTCACTAAAATCCAGATTGGTTTGAACCTTTCTGGTGCCGGCTTACCCAGATTGTCCTGGAAAAGAGGCTAATAAATGGGGTGTCTTTGATAGAATTCCAGACATAACTGCATTTAGTGAAGTGATGTAGAATTTACAAATTAAGTGAGTTTGTGTTTGTAATTATGTCAGTTTGCCTGTTGAGTATTATTTACCTTTCATGTGAGTTCAGATGCTATACTACTCGGCTGTCTTTTTAGTTATTTCATTGGTTAAATATTGTAACATTTGGTTTCATTGAATGTTTTTGTGAAACATTTTAAGGGGGATCCATTCAGTCTGCGATCGTTAGTGACAGGCTGATTTTATTCACGTTGTATGTAGAATGACGCTATCTGTTGTCCTATTTCACAATCTATTTCTGTCTCTACAAAAACAAAGCTGAAACTTTCCTGTCCTGCCATTGCATTTCTGTTCATTTCCTATCTTTGTAGTTGATGTGATTGTACGTGTATGTGTAAATATAAAAGTACAATAAGTGCAGTTGATTAATGTAATAATAGTGCTATGGTTGCCTCTCTACAGCAAGTGGAACACATGTTATGACTTCCTACAAGGAGGATATGTAATCATCGTTGTTTGTCTGTGTGTCTGTCTGTTGGCAACTTTGTGGAAAACTTTCTGAACGGATTTGCATGAAATTTTCAATGAAGATTGGCAATGGGCCAGTGAACAAATGATTAAATTTTGGTGGCAATCCAGATCACGGATACGGATACAGATATGGATCCAGATCGCAACACTGGTAAGATGTGCCTTGGCAGAGGTATGCACTGTCCCAATGCTTTTGTTACCGTATTTTCTCGAATAAAGGCCGGGCCTTAAATACAAGCCGGGTCTCGAATATAAGCCGGGGGTCGTGGTTTACATACTGATCGAGTCTGACAGGTATGCATTGTCTGCGCATCATTAGTGTGCGTCATGGCACGATATGAAACTAGGCCTATCAGTATTTTGGCTTCCTTATTCAGATCGCCAATCTAAACCTATCACTAACCTTTTAACAAACGTGCTTATTGTTTCTGTGAAATACACATTATGTTACCATCAGTTCGTTGTAATGTGGATGTACTAATACAAGCCAGGCCTTGAATACAGGCCGGCCTCGAATACAGGCTGTGGGTCTGACGTAATTGTACTAATAGAGGCCGGGGGCTTCTGTTTGAGGAAATACGGTATTTTATTTTTTTTCTGCTGATCTTCTCAATGCTTTGACACTGTTGGTTGGGTCACAGGAAGGACATTTCTTGACTGTAAAACCTCAAATTCTCATGTGAGTTTATGATTTTGAGGGACCTGGTCCAACCCAGGGTAACTCTGGGAAAGAAGCCTGTTCAAACAAGAACTGAAGTTATTGGTAGTGTTAGTAGTTACTGTTTTTTCTGTTTGTTGGAATGCTGTGGAGTGTGGATGGATTTTCCTGAAATTTTGACATTGGGACCAGGGACCAGTGGGACCATAACCAGTTGTATTGTGTGAGTGTGTTTTTTGCAGACATATGCTAGCACCACAGCACTTAATTGACATTTGCCAGGTAGGCCTTCAAAGAGGTTTGAAATCTTTGAATGCTTCCTAGTTCATGTATATTTGTTAGATATTTATCATCATGTGTCAGATGTATTCCAACATTATGTGCATGTACATGTAGTAAGTTAGACTAGGATATTTTTTTCACTACACTCACTACTAAGTAGAACAGAAGAGTGGTTAGGCGCCATTTCTCAGCTAATTAGTCCCACTATGCCCACTGCATTATTAACAGTTAATTATGGTCGACGCCCTATGTAATAGGGCAGACCATTATATTTTTGCCCTGTTATTTCTTTTTGCCCTGTTATTTCTTTCTATCTATCTATCTTCTTCTTCTTTTTTTCCTCGCCTAATCTCAGCGGCCGTAGGTTGGATGTCTACCATACTTTGACACATGGTGTGGCGCTAGTGCGAATTTAGAATGCAGGTCTGAAAGGTGCTGCACGCGGCTCGCTGCAAATGCA
>Ga0209259_1000844_pt1 | contig 10092 bp, 4 predicted proteins | sample WorMetGr2BELIZE1_FD_187417 | JGI IMG/M metagenome (GOLD analysis project Ga0209259, IMG submission 187417) | Marine gutless worms symbiont microbial communities from Max Planck institute for Marine Microbiology, Germany - Inanidrilus... ...
CGGCGGCGCCAGACCGTGGAGACACTTGTACACGGTGACTGCTATCTTGAACGTGATCCGATGCCGAACAGGTAGCCAGTGCAGACTGCGCAGAACTGGTGTCATGCTCGTACCTTGTGGCTCTGGTAACAAGACGAGCAGCGGCATTCTGGATCACTTGCAGTCTGTGCAGCAGACACATTTGGTAGCAGTTGTGAAGTAACATTCCTGTGTCGATACACTTCCTCTGGAAGGGATGCGAAGTGTTGCAGTCAGCATGTCTGTGTGTCTAACTGTCTGCTCATGTATCTAAAAAAACACGTCCAAACTTAACAAAATTTTCTGTTTATGTTACCCATGGCTGTGACTCGGTCCTCCTCCGATGACAACACTGTTCTTTCTTTCTTTCTTCTTTGCGGGGAGATGTTGCCGTCAACGCTGAGACCTCTAGTGCTGTATGTTATGTACTTCCGTTTTTTTTATGCATGATGTCTTGTTTTCCCAGAATAGGTCTTATGTGCTGTATGGCGGGGCTTGTTGGTGAGGGATGTCAGTCAGCAGGAGGCATGCAGAGAGGGTGGAGTGTCAGTGCTTCAGCTCCGTCTCTCTCTGTATATGCATTATATGTACCACTGTGTGCATGTTTAGCATTGTAACATGGTGAGGTGCACCTGGTGGGATTGAAGCCTATCCTTAGGACACCACTTCCTTCAGTGCTTTGACACTGTCAGTAGGGTCATTTGACCCGTAAGAACCGTCCCCGATATGACCTATAATGTGTTTAGTGGGACGTTAAATCCTATTCAATCAATCAATCCGTCTCTCTCTGTTTTGCCTCCCACTGACTGACATCCCTTCGCCTCAGCCCTTGCCGTACATAACGGAGTTTGGCTGTGCAAGCAAACAGTACATTGTGCACTCGGGGGCAAAGGCTGTTATCCTCAGTCGTCTTGTTTGAAGCAAGTGATTGTGTTTGGTGGCAGGATGCGGGAGAAGCGTCAGTTGCCAATATCGACAAACTGCGTCACGCCAATGGTAAAATCTCCCCAGCTGAGCTGCGCCTCAAGATGCAGAAGGTAATGAATATCACTGTTGTATTGCAGGAAACTGATAGTGGTTCTCAACTGAATTTGGCAAGACGTTAGTTACCTCGTGCACTCAGTCTGGAATGGACATGAGAGTCGACACGAGCCTTTCTCTTTACTACGTGCCTCAATACTACTATCCACTCATATCAGAACTGCCCATCCAGTGACTGCTATCGCCTTCGAATCAGTTGTGACTATTGACTGTGTGCCTTACAGTTGTTATTATTTATTGATATTATTATTATTATTATTAGGGTTACCCATATTAACGGGGTGGCATGGTGGTGCAACAGGTATAGCGTTGGACTTGCAATCAATATGTCGCGGGTTCAAATCCTACTCGGGGCAAGGCTGCGTAACAACCTTGGGCAAGTTGTTTATACCTATGTGCCTCTGTCACCAAGCAGTATAACTTTGTACCGGCCAAAGGTCAGTGATGCTCTGCGGCTCAGAAGGTAACCGCAGGCCTGGCGGAAAGTAATGGCAGCCTACCACTGGGTGGATGACTTACGGTTACCTGCGGGCTGACTGCCTGTACATCAGGATCAGCTCTGGGCCAATGCTTGGTATCAAGTGTGGGAAGCCTTTACCTTTTTTAAATAACGATTAATTGTCTGATCAACCGTGTGCCCAACTAGTGGCATCAAAGCACTGGAGGGAAGCTGTAGTGAATCAGTAAATAAGAAAGTGAAAATGGCAGTAAATCCTGCTGAAAATACTACAGAGGAAGTTGGCGGCATGCGTTTGAATGAAGCCAGTGAGAGTCAGTCACACATAGAGAATGACTGACAGCCGGGTGTATTTGCTGCAGGTGATGCAGAATCATGCCGCAGTGTTCCGTGACGGCCCAACTCTGCAGGAAGGCTGCAAGAAGATTGCTGACTTGTGGAAAGAACTGAGTGATCTCAAGGTATATATGTCTGTTAATCAGCATATTCATAACTGAACATGCGTTGGCTACTTCATATGTTAATAGCCATTTCCAAATTTAACAAAGAATGCTAGGACAGAAGGAAATAGATGAAACATAATGGGGAATTAAAAAGAAAAATTCAGTAGTACATTATTCATTCTCCCGTTTGAGAACTTGGATGTACCTCCTACATGTAAAAACAAGAAGGCTGTGCTGTCGCAGGGAACTACCACGTGATGTGGTGCACTTGTACAGAAAGCTTTCACCTAATCCTTTGGCAACACAGTGAATAGAAACAACACTGACTAGCGGCTACGCTGCGTGGTTCACGGCTGGGTGTGCAATCCGCATCGCTCATTATGACGTCATTGTTGATGTCATAACTCTGAAACTATAAGAGATAGAGAAAAACGGAGACCACCTCGCCCCATGAAATCCTCTGAGCTATCCAATGGTGAAAACCGCATCGCTCTACGACAACTTTTGCAACACCGGAAATTACGTCATTTATGACGTTATAATTTGGGTTCAAGATGGAAATTTAAAAAAAATGGCTCCAGAGAATTTTAGTATTGGTGCGTTCTACAATATAACCAAAAATCAGGACAATCCGATCAAAGCTGTAGGACGAGATAGTTTTTTGAGCCCCCAAACCCCTAAAATACACGTTTTTAGTGCGTATGGTGGATGATTCTGGTAGCACTTCATGCAGCATTATCTCATGCCTTGCCCGGAAATTGTTGTGCAAATAAACCGCTTATTGACCAACTTTTGTCCCTGAAAGTTCGGGGTTCCGGTAGTTATGACACACCGTGTACGACATCACTGTTGAGTTGGCTCTTCCCGAATGAGTTCTCCACGTCATCTCATCTCAGGAGATGATATAATATATATTATAATAAGTTTGATGTGTCTTACAATATTATACCAATCAGATCAGTAAAATTCCATATCTCAACAGATGTTCGTCATGAGCATTCCGCGCTGCTTTTGTTGCTTTTATGTTTTAGTTTGGGGAATTTAATTTATGCTATTTAAACACTGTAAACATTAGAATTGATCATTGTGATTATTATATGGATATTTGACTGTATTACTGTCAATAGTTGTTTAAAGAATATAAATCTGTATTTTTCTAGGTTCATTGCTACCTAGGTGATATATTGAGTTTCGATGGAGATGCTGATGCAGCTGTGGAAGCCAAAATACAAATTGGATGGAATATATTCAGGCAGTTGGTACCATTGCTTACTAGTAGGGATATATCATTGATTAGGAGAGGGAGGCTGCATGGCAGTTGTGTGCGAAGTAGTATGCTGCACGGAAGTGAGACCTGGCCTGTCAGAAAAGAAAATGAGGTGGCACTTCAGTGAGCAGAGATGAGAATGGTTAGATGAATGTGTAACGTTAAGGTAAAAGATAGAGTTCCAAGTAAGGAGTTGAGAAAAAGACTAGGAATAGATTATATAATCTTGATACTACTGCAAAGCAGGTTGTGATGGTATGGGCATTTGTTGCAAAAAGGAGACAATGATTGGGTGAAGAAATGTATGGAATAGGAGGTGGAGGGCTCCAGACCAAGAGGTAGGCCAAAGAGGACGTGGAAAGAGGTGTGCAAAAGGATGACAAGCACGTAATTTGAACAGGGAGGATGCTATGGATCATAGTAGATGGAAGAAGCTGATAAAGATTGGATGATGATCAGGATGGTGGGTGGGTGAGTGTTTCTTCTGGTACCGGCTCACCTGGGTAGTCCCGGACAAAGGGCCGTAAAACGATTGTTGTTGTTGTTGTTTTCTAGTTACATCAATGCTCATATATGATATTGAAGTTCCCGGGGACTCGTCTGTAAAGTTATTTTAACTGTGGGAAAATATATATATATTAGGAATGCGTCTACAAGGTGCACTATAAGTGTTTGATGATGATGATGATGGTAACTGTGTTTTTGTAGTTGGCTGACCGTGGCATGATCTGGAACTCGGACCTGGTGGAGGCGCTGGAACTGCAGAACATGATGATCAACTCTGCTGCGATCATCTTCAGCGGAGAGGCTCGCAAGGAAAGCCGCGGCGCTCACTCGCGCGAAGACTTCCCCGTAAGACAGCTCGCCTCGCCACTGTCTTAGTTGTAGTGCAGTACACGGGTGGCTGATGCATACGGTGCAGCAGAGTGGGTACCCGCCATCCCGGTCCCATCTGCACTGTACCAAAATTCACGTCAAAAGCCAATGTGCACGTCAACATATTGTTGAGTAATTGATCATTTGCTGTGAGCAAACTAAAAGTTATTGGATTCTCAAACTCCTAAACTGCCTAAGGTGAACCAATAAATACGTGGATCCGTTACCAACCAGGCTGAAGTACTGGTAGTGTGTAATTACGTTACTACTACTAATACATCCATTTAATGGCCTTTTTTCCAGGGCAACCTCCAGTGGTAAGCTGGCATCAGAAAGGTAAACCATTCTAGATTTTACTGGAGCAAGAGATGATGGGGTGGCAGTGGCATCAGCTGGACCATATGCAAATCATTTGCACCTCGCTCCAGATAGATAACCATGCCAGTACCTCACCACTCAGTTTTTTACAGGCCGGATGCCCTTCCTGTTGGCTAGCCCACAGTGTCGAAGCACCGTGTGAAGTGTGTGATTATAGCAGGTAATAATGATGACAGGTAATAGCAGTTGAATGTATCTAACATTTCCGTGAACAGTGGTTGTTGTTCAGTAAATTGACACGTTTGGTTTTTTGGTAGTATTGCAGTGCCTTGGACTTTAGTTTATTTGATTTACTGCATTGTTGTCCTTCAGTGCTTTGACACTGTTGGTTGGGCGGCAGGAAGGGCATCTGGCCTGTAAAAAAAGTGGGGATGATAGAGGTGGGCACTGGTTGGTCTGGATGAAGTGGTGCCCAGCTGGATGGTCGGTGTCTGCCTCTGTTAATCTTCCCTTGCACCATGAAGTCCAGACGTTCTCTTCTGGCACCGGCTCACCCGGGTGGTCCCGGAAAAAGGCCGTAAAACCTCGTGGTGTGTGTGTGTGATTTACTGCATTAATGTATAATGTGTTGTTGCGGCTAGCATGGCTGAAGAACTGAAGATGGTCACGGATGATCTCGAGTCCCACAAAGCCAGAAATGATGAGTTGTTACGCAGGAAATGGAGAAAGTTAATTAAGGACGTCATATAATAGCCACAAAGACAGGGTGTGAGTGAGTGGATGTTTTTCTGGTACCGGCTCACCCGGGTCGTCCTGGATAGATGGCCGTTAAACAGGTTCTTTTTGTCATTTGTTACACAGCAATTTGTGTGTTGCAGAATCGCATTGATGAGTTTGACTACAGTAAACCACTGGAGGGTCAGACGAAGAAACCTTTCGAGCAGCACTGGCGAAAGCACTCTCTAGCAGCTGTTGACCCTGAAACGGGCAAGGTATGTCTGTCTGTCCAGTGTCCATCTTTAAGCGCATTCTTATTATTATGGCCACCCTGCGTAGCAGATGCGGACTTTATATTTTTGCGAAGTTCAACAGAGGGCGCCACCTATATTCGGCAGGGCAGCCATTACGTTGGGCATTGGCCCACATAGTAATCATTTGTGTTTGTTGTTTGGGTTCTAACTCTTAGGCTGTCTGCTATCTTAGTAGGCATATATAACATTTGTTAAAGACTGAAAATTTTTAAATAGCATTTTGAATAATGGTTTGTCAGGTTTCATTGTGCCTGTGCCTGACGTACATACCTGTTTATAAAAATTACAGTGAAGTTTACAGCTAAACTTTTATGATTCTGGGCATTAGTCTTGTTTTTCTAACCTCCAAAAGGGCTGTGCTATTTTGCTTCTTTTTTGCTAAGGTATATTAGGATTACAGCAGACCTGACCATAGATGAAATCTATATGAAGGTTATTATTAAAATGTGTACAAAATAGTTACGTTCCATGCATTTCCCAGGAAGCCTCTTTCGCAGTGGATGGATTCTGACCAAAATTGCTGTAAGGTTTTGATTGTACGGGGTAGAAATATACCCACCTTGATTGATAAGGTTAATTGCCATTAGCACTGCTGTTGCTGCCTCTCACTTAGTGACAAATAGGAGATTACAAGCTGTCGGTCAGAGCTTCACAGGTTCGTGGATAAGTTTAAGAATTCATCGAGTATGAAGTGACCAGCCAGAAGACCTGTAGAATCAGTAATTCAGGATTGTGTATTTGCTGCGTATGTTTGTATGCAGGTGACATTATCATATAGACAAGTCATTGACAAAGTGTTGGACAGCACGAAAGTGGAGATGGTTCCACCAAAAGTTCGTACTTACTAAGCCAAGAAGTTGACATTAATCAGAGTTGTCACGTTCCGCATACGCCGTCACCAAGTAGACGTGTACTGTGATGATTTGGCGAACTTATCGTCTTGATTGTTGATAACAGGCTTCTCTGTGTCTGACTAGGTCCGACCTCGTTTTGCAGAACCACCTCGAAACGGTTACAGTGTAGATTGACTTATAAATTACACTTGTCTAGCGTATTTGAGACGTTTTATGTCGTTGTTTGTTATGTGTCTGTGAATTGTGACAGGTCTAGTAGCATTGGACTGTTTTCTCATCATACGGTAGCGTAGTCGTTACATCATGTAAAAAACTGTACTACTGCCGTAGGACATTCTTTTGATTTTTTGATTCTTTTGAAATACACTGTAGAGTCATCTGAAAGGACAGTAGTTATGGTAGGTGGTATTTGGCACGTGCTACAAAAATCTGTTACTGGGGTGTGTATAAGGGAGCTTTGCTACAGATGCTGTGAAATACATCTATGTGGTTGTCTTCATACATTGCACACAAAGGTTTGTTGCAAGCTGTATTCCACACACACGACTCCATTTAACATTGTGACACTGGTGGTTGGGTGGCAGAAAGGGCATCTGATTTGCATATGGTCCAGCTGATGCCACTGCCACCTCATCATCTCTTGCTCCAGTAAAATCCAGAATGGTTTACCTTTCTGGTGCTGGCGTACCCAGGATGTCCTAGAAAAAAGGCCATTAAATAGACATAGTAGTAGTAGTAGTAGTAGTAGTAGTAGTAGTAGTAGTAGTAGTAATAGTAGTAGTACAATGGCAGTAAAATTCGAAGTGGACCATATTCCGAAAAAGCATATGACTGTAAATAAATATTTTATGTTCTGTGCATGTGAATGGTCTGTGTAAATGAAATAGCAATGAATTGTAGGATATGACATAAAAACTGCCCACCTAATTACTGACATGATAATTGATATTATCAATTATCATACATTGTTCATTTTGAAATTAATCGCTTTAGCAAGATGCACTTGCTGATGGTAAGAATGACTGAGAGTGGGAATAAAACAGTTGTACACTGTATTGCATTTTATACAAAACTAGACAGTTTGACCGCCCAGTGTCGAATGGGATGGCTGGACTGTCTTGTGAAGATACCATGCCGCAAAATTTGGCTGATGCCCGCTGCTCGAGTGCCATGCAGTAACGCTGCCATTATAGGATAATGCAAGACTTGGATGCAATTCCATTAGGGGGCAAGAGCTCCCAAAAATGTATATAGTGTACCAGCCCAGGAGACAGCCAAACATTGTGCAAAGTTTGGTTGACTTCCATTGCACGACGTTGGTGCAGTAAGCCAAGACACAAAACTCGTTGAAATATGCTGGGGTGCCCCAAACTCCCGAACCGATCGCAGTCCTCAGTGGGCCGACGTCCACCATATTGTGAGGACATGTGGAGGAGATATTGCTGTTTAACAAGTTCTTTTCCAATTGTCAATACATGCCTTAGTTGTGAAGACATACCCGACAATGTTGTGCGATGGTGCACAGATGGTGGCATTTTTTGCGTAATTTTTGCATCCTATATTTTCAGCGAGCCGCATGCAGCACATTTCAGACCTGCATTCTAAATTCGCACTAAGGCAACATCATGCGTGGAAATATGGTAGACATCCAATCTGCGACCGCTGAGAATAGGCAAGGAAAAAAAGGAGAAACCACGGGTAAAATAGAATGTCCGCATCTGCTATGCAGGGCGGCCGTAATGAGTTGTACAGGTTCAGAACCGGACTGGAGAACGCATTCAAAACAAAATGCATTTACACTGCTTGCAACTTCCAAACATGTCATTTATTAACATTTAATCGTAATCAAACGTCAGTGAAGGTGATGTACAATGAAAGACATCAAGAAGCATTCAAAACACGGTGAAAATACGTCACTGATATAACAAGTAGTGTCAGTGCATACAAACCACAAAATGACCTGTCAACAGCACCGATGTACAATTAGAGCACCATAGCATGGCAGTTTGTTGATGCCTTTACCGCAGACTGGACTAGAGTTGTTGGCAAAAGCCATCAAATGAACTACGGTATGTGACATGCTTACAAAGGGTCGGTATCATTCGCTAAGACCAAAGTCTTGGACTTTCATCTAAGGTCAAACTGTAATCTGAATGGCTAAACCCTTGTTTTAGACCAAGTTCAGATTAGAATCGTTTACGACCAAAGTTTAAGACCAGGTTTCAGATCTTCACTGGCAAATGCAGATATATTTTTTACTTTTTCTCATGGTACTTTTGCTGTTGGATGCTTTTTGTGGATGTTAGGTAATTACACCACCAGCTGTAATGTCACCACTGATGACCTATGCGTTTACACGGCTTTAAACAAAATATAAGTCATTGACTGTGGCTACACGCCAGGAACCCAGCATAATATTCCACCCACTCCACTCCAACCCTGCCACTAACACTAGCCATAACCATACCGACCCTTTTAACCCTACCAACTAGCTGTAACAGTATACAACAAAAACTTGACTCACTTCGATGAATAAGTGCACAGCACCTTCACAGTGATGCCGTGTTTTTCAATACTAGCGCAAGTCCCGACTCATTTCTCAATGTGGAGTAAGTCGAATTTTACATCAGATCCTCCTCGTATTTGGACTGTAAGCTGCCGATGTTGAGTGATAATTGCCTATCTAAATACAGTACAATTCTCTGGTCTAAGACTGGATTGCTGAGATGAAGTTCAGTTTAAGACCAAATTTTGGTATTAGCAGTAAGTTTGGTCTAAGACCAAAGTTTAGCATCACTTTATATTTGGCATCAGTTAGGTCTTTGTCTGGTTTCTCAGTGTTAGACTAAAGTCTGTTTGGTCTTAGCGAAAGATAGTGGCCCAATGAACATAAATGCATGACACAGTCTCTGATTTCATATTACACAACATCCGTTTAACGGCCTTTTTTCCCGGACCACCTGGGTAAGTCGGCACCAGAAAACTAAACCATTCTGGATTTTACTGGAGCAAGAGATGATAGTGGTAATGGCATCAGCTGGACCATGTGCAAATCATTTGCACCTCGCTCCAGACAGATAACCACGCCAGTACCTCACCACTCAGTTTTTACAGGCCAGATTTCCTTCCTGCCACCCAACCAACAGCACCAAAGCACTGAAGGCATAGTGTTACATAAATTTGTTTTGATCGATGGCACAATGTTCTGTTTTTAAATGCACTTGTTCTTGCTCTTTCCAAGTTGCACCATGCCAAAAACTGCATACAGTTTGCTGTACAGAGACTGTGCAGAGCATTTATTTACTAAAATACAGCATATTAGCCACTGAACACATAATAAAACGTGCATAGCAGAAAAGACTAGTTGTAATAATGAAGCAGACTGTTGAGAATTGTAGCATAAACTATCAGCAACATCATATCACAGACACATTGTGAAAACAATACATTACAAAGGTATAAAAATTATAAAATACACAGCGTATTCGGAATTCAATTAAAGTGGAAAGAGCTGTCCAACTCGCTAGGACAGCATAAGCTGGAAAATCACAAGCAGGACACTCGGCATGTGACAGTTCTGAGTCGATTCTGTCTGTCAACTGACAGCAGAGTCAGCTGATCACTGAGGTGTCGGCAAGTTGTAGATCCATCGGTCAACCGCCGGAGAAATGACGTTCCAGTTGTACCAGACTAGCATCGAAGTCAGAACAACGAAGAACGTCGTGAAGTATCGCAGCCTGCTCCACAGTCGACATATACAGCTCAATGCAGCACATCGATGCTGTGA
>Ga0209259_1000845_pt1 | contig 10088 bp, 4 predicted proteins | sample WorMetGr2BELIZE1_FD_187417 | JGI IMG/M metagenome (GOLD analysis project Ga0209259, IMG submission 187417) | Marine gutless worms symbiont microbial communities from Max Planck institute for Marine Microbiology, Germany - Inanidrilus... ...
TTCTTTGGAGGGGGCTGGCTCCCCATCTAACACAATGTCGCCTGGGCCGAAGTCTATCTCCATAGCAAGGGGCATCTTAATTAATCCAGCCGTTTGGCCATTTGGCCACAACGGACATGGGCCGAAAATTGGAGGCTGTGCCCCCCTTTTTAGGGGGAGCTCGGTTCCCATCTAACAATGTGGCCTGCGCCGAGGCCTACCAGTCTACCACCATGCCAAGTTTCATGTTGATCATCCAACCGTTTGGCAACAATACACCAACGTTACAGACAGACAGACAGGACAGGACAACGTGGTCCGATAGCATAGGGCGAGCCGTTTTTGGGCGACTCACCCGTCCGTCTGTCTGTCGTCTGTAACGCTCGTGCACCCTACTCAGCCGGTTGAAATTTTTGGCAATGTTTCTACGTCATTTGGTACCTTGGCCATCCGTTCACATCCGAGGAAAATTTTACGGAGATCGCCCCAGGGGAAACCCCTTCGTCGGGGGAGATAAACGCAACAGGGGTAGCCAAATATAGCGATTTTGGACCTATCGAAGGCTGTGTGTCAGAAGGGGTGCAAGATAGAAGGTAAGTCAGTGTTAATCACTAACAGGAAGTCGTACATGAGCTTCGGTTGGTATCAAAATCGGTGAGCTTGAATGACCCTGAACGGCGTAATGGCCCTTATTTTGCGTCATTTCACCGAATTCTGTAGTTTCCGGAATTCCGGGGCGTACTGCATGCGTAAAAGTGGTTGAAGATGTCGCTATCTCATCTCCTGATGAGTTTATTGTTCACTAATGGCAGCAGATCACGGTATGATCATAATTATCGCACTACATCACAAAATTACTAAGAAAACAGCAGGAGCGGTGCTAAAAAATACGTGGTCATGGAGGGCTCCAACCCCATTCTGGCAGGCATAGAACTCGTTCCCCCTGACAGAAAATTCAAAGGAAATGAATCGGAGGTAGGCCTGATGCTACTACTGTTAACACTGGCGAAAACTTCATGTGCTAATAAAGTATAGCTGATTTTACAGCACCATTTTTATGAAAAATTTGGCTTCAAAATAGGGCCTACAAATGTAAGCTTATTTGGTAGCACGACTCTACCCGGACTCAGTGGACGGGCTTAATTGCAACACGGACAGAATCTGCATTTCTGGAAAAAAGTCATAAAATGTTGCGTCGACGTTTTGTGCACGTGGTTATGTAAATCTGTAACAGATGTGCAAATTTTGGGTTGTCAATTAGGCCTACATCAAAATGCGTTTGGCGGCCGGGCTCCGCCCGGACCCCCTGGGGAGCTATATACACTGTAAAAACTGCGCTTAGATTTTAAATATGTCTCACAGCTAAACGTGATGAATAAAGTATCGTATTTCTACACGTGTGTTCGATGTAAGCGGGTAATTACATAAACACGTCTAGCAACAGTGTTTATAGTCAAGACATGTTGCGAAATTTGCTTAGACTGAGCATGTTCTCCTTCGACTTTCAGTATCTTTTGTGTTTATATATTAGCGTGAACAATATTGCACAGTTTTAGGCGTCTATTATTTCACATTATTTTACCGTAAAAATACAGTAGCATTTTAACCGTAAAATATCGTGACTATAAGCTTGTCCTCGGCCTTAACCTCGGTCTCGGCCTCGTCCTCATAGCAACTGGTCTTGGCCTCCTGACTGTAACCGTGGCCTTGGCCTTGGCCTCGGCCTCTGCATTGGCCTCTGCTTCAGCCTCACTCCTAGGACTCGGCCTCGTAGCAACTGGCCTTGGCCTCGCGACTGTAACCGTAGCCTTTACATTGGCCTCAGCTTCGGCCTCGCTCCTGTTCCTGGGCCTCGGCCTCGTAGCAACTGGCCTTGGCCTCGCGACTGTAACCGTGACCTCGAGCTTGGTCTCGGCCTCTGCATTGGCCTCAGCTTCGGCCTCGCGCCTGTGGCCCGGAGCTCAGCCGCGTAGCAATTAGCCTTGGCATCGTGACTAGCCTTAACCTTGGCCTTGGCGTAGGTCTCGGCCTCAGTTTCGGCCTCGGCTTCGGCTTCGGCCTCGGCCTCCTATTACATGGGTCTCGGCCTCATAGCAACTGGCTTGGCCTCGCGACTGTAACCGTGGCCTCGGCCTTGGCGTTGGCCTTCGCCTCGGCCTCTGCATTGACCTCAGCTTCAGCCTCGCTGCTGTGGCCCGGGCCTCGGCCTCGTAGCAATTACCTTGGCATCGTGACTATAGCCTTAGCGTTGGCCGTGGCATCAGTCTCGGCGCCCTTGCAATAGCTTCGGTCTCAGCAATGGCCTCGTCCTCGCCCGTGGCATGAGTTTGGGCCTTGTTGCAAATGGTCTTGACCTCGTGACTGGCTTTGGCCTCGGTCCCGCTCCCGTGGCCTGGGCATCGGCCTCGTAGCAATTGGCCTTGGCCTCTATCGGCTTTCATTACGTCTGTCTCAACCTTTGCCTTGGCCTTCTAGCAACTGTTCTTGGCATCGTGACTGTCACATTGGCCTCGGCCTCGGCCAGCACTGGCCGAGGCTAGGCCGAGGCCATTGCCACTGTGACCGAGGCCAGATTTTTTGGCCTCGAGGCCGAGACATGTTACGTAGTTAACATATCTCTGTATAGCCGTCGACTGACAACTGCGACAAAGACATTAGACAACAGAAGATGCAGTTAGCACAATATAGCGGACATCGCTAATAGTTACGTAAGTTTCGTGAAAATGTATTTTAACTCTATACAGAATGAGGAATTTGCCAGTTGGATTTTCTAACAATAAAGAAACAGAAACATAAGAAGCTTTCGCGGATGTTAGCAAACCAGCAACCTGCGCCCGTCGACTCAAGTACGTTATATTATTGTTATTTTGTTTGTTATTCTATGTTGCAAGAGTGTGCCATTTTTTTCTAATTTTGTGAAAATGAAAGTTAAGTAAAATGAGAAGTGAAGAGTTGTAGTGATGTTTGTTGAATTTGGTGTGTCGATCTCGATCGTAGGCGGCGGAAGCAACTGAAAAGTGGGCGGACCACGGTGTACAGACACTTCGGACCCAAGGCACTTCGGTACCAGTGCCGAACTGTCCGTAAGACATATCGGCATTGGTACACACTTCGGCACTGACGGTGCCGAAATGTCCAGACACATCGGCACCAACGTTTTACAAATATTAACAGGAGACAGGGTTTGGTAAAATGCGGGGGTGCGGGCGTGCGGGTGTGACAACGGGTAAAATGCGGGTCAAAAATGCTGGCATTTTACCCATAAACACAGGAGACACTGTTATTCAGAAAGTGATGTTTCAATCATAAAAATGTCCTATAGATTGGAGCAGTCGTATACCAATAGGCATAGTTGTTTTACTGTAGTTGAAACCTTGTGTACATAATTATGTCCTTAATTATTAGTGATGCAGTTGACGTCCAAACCTTGCTCAGGCCGGCGCTGTTGCCTCGCGATACTCGCTGTGCAAACGATTGAAGTTTGCCGAACCGCCCTGTTTAGAGCAAAAGAACTCAACTCGAGTACTCGACTCAAGGTCGAGTAGAGAATAGAGATGAGTTGGGTGATTCTAAGCAGGGCTTAAATCGCCATGAACGGCTTAAGAGCCACACCAGGTCATGCTGTGATCACTGCACATCTTTGTATAGGTCTGTTCATTGTACCTGTATAGCGCATAGCTTTGCTCATTCTAACTTAACATCACATGTTAAAAAGTGGCCTAACTGCAGACAATTTGGCACTGGTGCTGAAGTATTGTATGGACACTTCGGCACCAGTGTGGAAATCTCCGGACATTTCGGACCCGTCTTGATGGTGCCGAAGTGTCTTGGTCCGAAGTGTCTCGGGTCCGAAGTGTCTGTACACCCGGACCACATGAAGTCAGCACTAGGGTAGAACATGAGGCATTGCTCCGTGACAGAACAACAGCCAAAGTGTAGGAGCGAGATTGGTCGTTTCCCGTGGTAAATGTTATTTCCCGTCCAGGATGGAATAGTCGAGTCAAAGCAAAATATAATTTAACTTAACCGGGATAAAATTGGGGGCAAAGCATACTTATGCTTTTTCGATTGTACTGTTGTAGTAGTGTACTGTATGAGTTATACCCGTATGTGCGTACATGGGAAACACCTTGGTAGCGATTTTTTTTAGTTTTAGAGCGATATTAGAGGTAGTTACGTTGACAGTCACCTCCTGTTTGTGTGGGGCAGGGAATATCAACCTGAGTCCTGTTTGCTTGAACCATGCCTTTGCTTGAAAGTTTGCATGTGCATACAGACTAGATACAAATCCAGTGCATCGGACATCGGCAGCAACAGTTCTATTGTCTTTTTCCTTTCATAAATAAGTCCAGGTTAGCCCTGTCACAACGGTAGAGCAATGAACCTTGTACAGCAAACAAACAAATTCTTCAATGCTGCTAAATCAACCATCTCTGCCAACATGATGTAGCACTTCTGAATATTGCAGGTAGAGCTAAGTCCCATGGGGCCTGTTTTCTTCCCATATTCAGCAAATGATGACACAGTGTCACAGTTTGTTATTGCGTGAAACCAATCATGTCACCCCCACGAGGCCAGAAACTTGCAAATTTGACCAATTGTGGGGTTCCTGAGTGCACCCCGTGTCACCATTCAGTGTGAAATTAGGCACACGATAATGAACATGTGATGTGTTCTTCCATGCTAAATTTCACAGTGCTCAGTGCATCATGTCACCCAGTAAAATGCAATTTTCAGGATTTGCTGACTGGGTGGGGGACTGGGGTAGCCTTTTTTTAAAATATGGGGGACAATTACTAGCATTCATGAGTTGCAGACTATGTATGGATATCGGTTTATGGGAGCTGCTGGAGCCACGCTTTCAGTGGAGCACTAGCCCCCATAGCCCCCATATCCACAGTTGTGTGCTTAAAGATTGAATTATTGCCGGACTACTACCCACTGTGAATGTACCACTTGCACAGTCTATCTCTTGTGCCATTGCACCATTCAATTGCGTGTACCTATAGTGTGTGAATGAACAGACGGATGAACTGTTGGAAAAGGTCAAGGTTGTTCTTCCCAACTTGTCAGCAGACATCTGTGACCAAGTGAAACTGACATTTGAAGAACATGGTGTTGAGAGTTGGTTGGACATTGGCTTATTGTCTGCCCAGCATTTAGTGCCTCCTTTGAAGAGTGTTCAATGTGTAAAGCTGCTTACAGCTGTCAGAACTGAAACAGGTTATGACTTATTTTTATACTGATCTGGCAGTGTGTATACAGTAGATTAAGTTTTTAGAGCTAGTACACGTCTTTTTTGAGTGGCTGCAGTGGAAAGCTGCCAGTATTGTAAAGTAAGTAAAGTAAACGTGGATTTGTATAGCGCTTAGTCATGAACCGACCTCTAAAGTGCTCCGATATGCCTGTGTATTACAAGGGATCACATGGTTTTACCTGCCACCCACATGGACCATACCTGCCTTTACCCCCAGCCATTGAGCATCACCGCTGTCAGTCCGGTACCAACTTATACTGCTTGGTGAACAGAGGCACATAGTTGTGAGAAACTTGCCCAAGGTTTTTACGCCGTGATGCCCAGCTGAGACGCGAACCCACGTTGATCACAAGTCCGACCCTGTACTGACAGCACCACGAGCCACTTTCATTTTCACTTTCATTTTTGACATAACTGTTGTTCACATGATAGCTGTTGTGATATTTGCATAATACATGTATTTATGTCCTTTTTTGGCTTTCTATATATGGGGTGCACATTGGCGCCACCTGGCGAATACGACAACCGTCCGTGTCTGGCGGTGATGCGGCCTTATGTCAAATTACTTTGACCACTTGTTTGTAAGATGTTGTTAGTCTAAAGATAATTGCTGATTCTATTTGAGTAGCATACATTTAAGTCTACTGTTAATTAAGTAGTTACAGAAAAGCTAGTTCTGATTGTAATTGTAATGAAGTTGTGATTGTAATTGAGTACCTGAAAAAGTTTTAGGTTATTGATAGGTAGATTTTTCATTTATGCTGCTGAGGTATTTTTTTCTGTGTATCCTTTTTATGTGCCTGTATATGGGCTAGCTGCATGTGCATGCAATTGTCAGTGATGTTTATTATAAAATATATGTGCTGCTGCTTAGCAAGCAATGGAGGTTCATCTCTGGCAAATTTAAAGTTAGTTAGTTAGTTAATTGCCTTCGTCTCTGATATAGCCATATTTGTGCTGAAAAGAGATATTAAACTGCAACCGACCAACCAACCAACCAGTTAGTTGCCTGCAGTGCTTTGACACTGTTGGTTGAGCATCTGGAAGAACATCCGCCCTGTAAAAAAATTGAGTGATGAGGTGTTGGTGGGCATGCGTGGAGCGAGGTACAAATGATGTGCATAATGGTCCAGCCGATGCCACTGCCACCGCATCATCTCCTGCTTCATTAAAATTCAGAATGGTGCAACTTTTCTGGTGCTGGCTTACCCAGGTTGTGCTGGAAAAGAGGCCATTAAATTTGTATATAAAGTTAGTTAATTCGGTTGAATCAGGCATTGCTTAATTGCATATGCAGAAAGTTATGATTCTTTTATATTTTTGGGTTTGAATGCAACACTTGTGAAATACCTGTGTGTGCTGCATCATGTTTTGAAGGACTCGGAACTGGAAGTGTTAATGATGGCGCAGGAAACTGAGGAAAGACTGCAGATGAAATTTCTCCTGTAACGTGCAAAAACTTAAGCCAACGATTTCTGTGGTTACTGTAAGTATTTTAGATTATAATTTTTGTCAGTAGTTGGTTTCAGTGCTTTGACACTGTTGGTTGGGCATTAGGAAGAGCATCCAGTCTGTAGAAAATTGAGTGATGAGGTGCTGGCATAGTTAGCTGTGTTGAGCGAGGTGCAAATGATTTGCATGGTACAGCTGATACTATTGCGTGGAAATGAAGCCGTTAAACAGGTGTCTGGACAGCTGGTTTTATTTACAGCATTTACACACTTTAAATTTCTTACTGTTAGTTTGTGTAAATGTAGAACTAAAGTAAAGTAGACGTATATTTGTATAGCGCTTTATTGTGAGCAACTCATCTCTAAAGCGCTCAGTTATGGAGTGTGTTAACGACGGATCACACAGTTTTGCATGCCACCCATAAGTGGAATGAACCATACCTGCCTTTACTCCCCACCCGCAAAGCATCACCACCCTTTGGCTGGTACTCATTTTACCATCCCACAGAGGGTAGAAGGCTGAGTCGACCTGGGTGGCTGGTTACATACGGAAATAAAGTGCTGCCTCCAGGAGTCGAACCCCGACACGGTCACCCATCCCAGTTGATCGAGACCAATGCGTTATCACTACGTCAAACTGCCACCGTGTGCATATAGCTTGTGTAATTGTCACTATGCGTATAACTTAACTCAAATACTTGGCTAGACAAGTCTCTTGCAGCACCTCCCTTCCTCCCTATGTATATCCCTCCCTCCCTCCCTAGTGTTGACAGCATTAGGGGTTTTGCACATACTGCCGGTTTTGCAGTGGCTCGGCGATGCTTACGGTTTCTAGTTGTAATTGCCGTTCATCATGTCGAGTTCGTTAAGTGTGGATTAGCTAAGTTCTGCAACCGTTGTTGCATGTTAGTATTCTTGTATACATGGCCATAAAAGGCTGCATTACTTCCTTACATTGTACATACAAACCAAGTGTTTATTCAGTCCACTTTTTGTAACTGCTGAATAGAAGTCATAAGTCTAAAGAAGTTAAAATTTGTATACATTGCACACTCTTTGTGTTGTTTGTGTGGCACAGTGCGATACTCACTGTCTTGATTCGGAACCACGCAGTGCACCACGACTGATCATTGTTGTCGACTCCAACAATCAGATACATGATGGATATATTGTTGCTGACACCATCCAGCTGCACGTTACCAGTCCCCCATCTTCTGATGTGCCAGCTGGCATGTGCTCCATGGTCGTCAACTTGCTTGCATGTTACTTTGCGTGGGATCTGTCGTATCCCAAAGCATACCAAGTCCTGGTGTTTCTTCACCGTCACTTATTTGTCGATAGTAAAGAAACAATGTTCAGGAGTGTTGCGTTGATGAAGCTGGACAAACAGCTGAAAAACTGTTAGTGTGTTTGTTGTGGTAGACTGGTAGTAGTAGATACCAGTGCCTACGAACAGTATACGTAACTTTTCGTATAACCCAACTTGTGTGCTTACACTAATTGGCAATAAATGTGCACTCCAATAATTTTAAATTATGTTTCATTGTATTGCTATGTGGCTCCATGACGTGGATCTTGCAGTGCAGCTATTCACTAAAGAAATGAAATGTTCCAAAATAAGGCCCCGTGCAGGCTCTGGGGCCGTAAGTAAGTAGGTAATTTTAATGTGCCTGCAATTCAACTTGTTGACTTCGGTGCTGTATATGTGTGCATGTAGCTTATTCGTATTATTTCTCTTTGCTTACCTTTCCTATTTGTTTTTTTCCTTCTTTCTTTTATTCGTCTTACCTTCTCTTCTATCTCTTACCTTCCAGAATATGGACCTGCTCTGTTTCCAGGCCGGAGGTCGTAGGAGGCGACCGAACCTGGGTTGTTTGTGTTGATGTTCGCTGTATTTTTAGTTAAGGATGCATGTTCGTTTTGTTCCTGTTGGTTTAGTTTTAGTCTTGTGATGCAATAGTTGTCTCCCCTGTTGTAGGCGCTAGTGTAATAATTTAAATGAGCCTCTCGATCCCTTTCCCTTTTTTTGGGTGGCTGTTGAACAAAAAGGCAGCCAGGGTTGAGATTAATATATCGCTTGCCTTCCTTCACTGGGTAAGGATAACTCTCCATCCCTGACCTTTCATCTCTGATATAGCCATATTTGTGCTGAAAAGGGACGTTAAACTCCAACTAACTGTTCCAAAATAAAATTTATTAAATTCAGTGCAGACATTACAGTCTATACCGCAGCATCAACTGTCAGCTCACAGTTGAACTGCAGAAAGATGCTGAATGCACAGTTCTACACGATGAACCTTGGCATGAAAAGCAGTCAGAACAGGAAAATAAAATATTTATTTCAACAGTTATATTAGTACAGTGGTAGAGTTAATTTCTCACACGACACACTACAAATATTGGAGGTACTGCCATGCTGCGCGCTGCCTCTTGTAACTTAAATGCTTTCAATGTGCATAAACATGGCTAAACTTTTCTTGCATACACATTTGGTTGGTTGATTAAGATTTAACAGCGCTTTTAGAACAAACTAGGATTATATCTCACCTTTAACATGAAAAATATGTGGAAAAAATATTATATTTTAATGATGTTTTCAGTGCTTTGATATTGTCAGTTGGGGGTCAGGAAGAGCATCTGGCCTGTAAAAGTTGAGTGACAAGGTGCTGCCGGGCATGCATATGTGTCTGGAACGAGGCACAAATGATTTGCATATATCATGAATGTAAACGTCCAGGACATTTGCTTCGATTTTAACATATCTGTGTAGTTAAAGCCAAATTTCATTACGCTATCCAGCTAGCGGACCAGCTCGCGAGCTGGTCTGTGAGATAGCTCGAACCTGTCTGCGACAGGTCGGAAACCAGGTCTGCGGCCAGCTCGCGGGCTGGCCGCAGACCTGCTAGCGAGGTGGACAGCGCGTGATAGGCCAAATTCCATTACGCTGTCCAACTCGCCAGCAGGTCGCGGATCAGCGCGCGAGCTGGTTCGCTAGCTGGATAGCGTAATGGAATTTGGCCTTAAACGCGTTGTAACCTAAACGTATTGAGACCAGACACGCTTTTCTAAATACGTTGTACATCTAAACGCTAACCTAAACACCTGCTTAGAATTTGAACATGTCTCACTTGCTAAACGCGTAAAAAAAGGTGATGCACGTTTAGCGTTTAGGAAAATGCTTAGACTCTAAACACATTTGTTACAGTGTAGACTCTGAAACTGATGTATAGGCCTCATAATTGTTTTACGGCAACATCGTACATGAAAATTCGCTTAAATAACGCAAAATAACGGCCATTACGCCGTTCAAGGTCATTCAAGGTCACCGATTTTGGTACCAATCGAAAGCTCGTATACGATTTCCTATTAGTGATTAATACTAACTTACCTCCTATCTTGCA
>Ga0209259_1000846_pt1 | contig 10083 bp, 12 predicted proteins | sample WorMetGr2BELIZE1_FD_187417 | JGI IMG/M metagenome (GOLD analysis project Ga0209259, IMG submission 187417) | Marine gutless worms symbiont microbial communities from Max Planck institute for Marine Microbiology, Germany - Inanidrilus... ...
GCTTCCTTTGTCTCAAATCCAGGCCGCCAATATCGCCGCCAAAAAACGGCACAGCGGCAACCGCAGATCAAATCCGACGAACTGAAGCCGAGTTTTCACACAGCCACGGGATGATCCGGCCAATCTATCAGGTTCAGATCGATGTCTGCTTCGCCTCCACAGGGGGTCTGACCTCTCAAATGTTGGGGCCGAATCATTCTCGATTCATGCATCACGGAACGACGATTTTCTCACGTTTAATGTCAGTCGGATCATGTTCTATGGCCGGTCGTCGCCGTTCACACAGCGGAGGCGAAGCCTCAAATCAGCTGGGTCACGCCGTTCGCATTCTCGGGGCATCTGTCAATGCAGAAAGGATGAAATCTCCGATCAGTTCATCAAATCCCACAACAGCCGGGCGGATTCCCGGCGATAGATGTCACTGTGGCTGCCGCCGCCGGTAAAGGCGGCCCGGCAGTTGATGACGGCGCTGGCGTCGACGAACGTGATCAGTTTCTTTTCTCCGTTCTGTTCGGCCAAGGACGGTTTTTTCCGCAGGCGGGTTGGCGAAACCGGTGTACACCGTTGAAAGCCGTACCCCAGCCTGTCGGGCGTCCTCCCGGAAACGCTCCAGTAGTCGGCCAACCGACACCCGACGAAGGGTTCGTAGGCCTTGGCGCCGGCGCCGGCGCAGACCTTGTCGAAAGCCTTGGCCTGACCCGCGTAGGTTCCCCAAAAGGCGGTATCAACGGCCTTGTCGAACTCCGACGTCGTCATGAAGACGCGCAAGCCGGACTTGGAGATCTTCTCCTTCAGGCCCTTCTCGGGCTTATCGGGATCGATGAACAACTCGTCGATCCGGTAGGCACCCTGCAGGCCGATCAACCGGTCGCCGAGCCGAAAATCCCAGCTGCCGCGGAGCTCCGCCGCGAGACCATTTTCCATGTCTAACGCCGGTGGGAACAGGGTTCCGGCGACGGCGGCGCGGGCGCCGAAGCTGTGGCCGATGATCATGAGTCTCGGCTGATCGGATCGGTTCTGGAAGACGGCGGCGCGGGCCGGCAGCACCGTTTTCTCGAGCAATGCGCGCAGCCACATCATGCCGACTTCCTTGGCGTCGCTGGCCTTGTTCGGGAAACTGATGCCGCGGACGAAAGCGGGCGCGACGGGCAGCATCGGGCTGATCTCCCAATCCGACGGCCAGGTCACCCCGACGAACAGGGGTTTGAACCGGCAGACCGCATCGACGTCTTTGGACCTGTCTTGGCACTTGATGGCCAACCGTCGCGCCTCGACTTCGTCCAAAAGGTGGCCGATCATGCTATTGAAGTTGCGAACCGCTTCCGCCTGGACGGTGTTCCAACCCATGATGAATACGAGAATGTGGGAGTAGCCGCCGGATCCGGATTCGCGCGCAAGGTCCTCTACCAAGGCCTGGCGCAGGCGGGCGACACCGCGCCAACCGTTTTCGAACGGGCCGCTGGCCGTTCCCGGCAATTCAACCCGGCCGTTTTCCTCTTTGCAATACTCGAAAATGCCGTGGGCACTGTCGGTTTTGGGCGGGGCCACGGAGGGGTTCAGGTAGTCGGCCGTGACCGCTTCTAATCCGCCGTGCGGGGGAATTGTCGAATAAACGACGCAGGATTTGATCCGATCCCCGAAAACCGCATACCTCTTGGCATCGTTGTCGTTCCGACGATAGGCCACGACATGCGTGATCAGTTGGGTTTTCGGATCGCGGCTGATCTTCCGGCGGACTTCCGCACCGTCGTCTTGATCGGTGCCGTTGAGCAGATCGGGATGGAGCTTGGGTCCGCCCACATCATCCTGATCGACCTTTTCGATCCCGACGATGTATCCTGGGAAATGCAGGGCCGTTCCCCGTGGATAGTGCAGGATGTGGTGGAATTTCCGATGATCGGTTTTCAGCCAGTTTTCCTTGACGTCGAGCCCATCCTCCGCGGTATCCAAGAGGGTCGGGTGGGGGGTGCTACAGGCGGCCAGGGATAAAACCGGCAACAGCGCGATGGCTGAGCCTCGAATGACCGATCGAACCCACCGGTCCCAGGAAATGACCCCACACCACTTCCAACTTGCCTGGATTGACCCCATGACGACTCCCCCCCTTTTTCGAGCGCACGTGACGGTATTCTGTCGGCTTTTTTCGATTATTCCGGCTCTCGTTGAGGTTGTCAAAACGCGCATGGCGTTCGGCATGGGAGGGCTGTCCGCCGCTGATCGTAAATCGATCGAATTGCTTTTTCAGCCTAGAACCAGCGCCTGACGGAAGCCTTATAGGCGCGGTAGTCGTCGCCGAAGCGCTGTTCCAAGATGCGCTCCTCGTGGACGATGAAATGGGTCGTAATCAGCCAGGCGAAGATGGGAACGACGACCAGCGGCGCCAGGGTTCCGAGCCCGACGAACAGGCCCATCAAGCCGAGGACCATCGCCAGATACATGGGATTCCGCGTCCATCGGAAGAGGCCCGTCATGACCAGCTTCGTCGAATCGGAGAACGGGCGAACAGGTGTTCCGACGAGGTCGAACTGGCGCTTGCCGGCGACGGCGAAACAGACGGCGGCGGCGAGCACGAACCAACCGGCGAGCCGGTAGTCAGCCGGCACCACGTCATACTGGGGAAACCCGTAGTGGATCGAGACCATCGCCGCGCAACTAATGAAGAACCAGAACGGCGGCAGGATGCGCGATGCGCCGTCGGGCGCCTCATCGACCAGGACGGTCGCCTCGCCCGGGTTATCGTTCTCGTTCCGATTGCTCATTCGTCTACTCCCGACGATCCAGCATCTTCTCGAACCAGCACCTTCTCGAAATAGACGCGCTCGAAGCCGTCCTCCGTGACCCGGCGGGTCTCGACGTAACCGAGCCGCGGATACAGGCTCAAGTTCTCCGTCATCTTGACGTTGGTGTAAAGCACCATCCGCGTCAATTTCGCGTCTCGGGCCCGCGTCTCGGCGAAGTCCATGAGACGCCTGCCGTGGCCTTGGCCCTGGCGGCTGGGACGCACGGCGACGTTTTCGACGAACTGGTCGCTGTCCTTCGCGTAGGTGACGATGTAGGCGACGAGTTCGCCACCGTCCTCGAGCACGAAGGCCTCGCCTCTGCCGACGTGCCCGGCGAAATCAGCGAGCATGGGCGCCGGTTCACGGCCGATACGTTCGATAAAAGGGGCATAGGCGGCGGTGGCGAAGGCGGTCAACTGCGACACGTCGCCGCGCCCGGCCCGGCGGATGACGACGGCGCCCGCCAAGTCCCGGCCCCACGCCCGCTAGTCAACGCCCTCGACGGCGAACAGGTCGCGTTCGGCACCATCGCCCAACAGCGCGTGCGCCGCTTTGTAACCGGGCGAAGCGTAACAGGCCTCGGCGGCTTCCATGCTGGGGAACTCGATGACGACGACGCGCAGCTTCTCGTTTCCCTCGAAGGTGGCGGAAGCGCCGCCGCGGGCCAGGACTCGGTCGCCGTGCTCGGCCAGCACCGGGCTCGCCGCCTCGGCGTAGGCTTTCAGTTTGTCGGGGTCGTGGATGGCGTCATAGGAGCTGATCCAATAGGCCTTGGGCATGGCGAAATCCTCCTTCAGAAAAACCGGCTTTCAGCCGCCCAGCACCCGCCCGGCGACCGCATCGAGTTTCTCGGCCATGGCCGGGTCGCGGGCGTCGGGCGCCGTGATGATGGCGACCTCAAGGGCCGTGTGGCAGCCTTCGGAACAGAGCTCGCTGCGGCCCGAGAGTTTCGGCGCCGTCTGCTTGACCAGGGAGCGGCCCTTGTCGGCGTTATCCAGGAGCACCTTGATGATGGCGTCGACCGTGACATGGTCGTGGTCCGGATGCCAGCAATCGTAGTCGGTGACCATGGCCACGGTGGCGTAACAGATCTCCGCCTCGCGGGCCAACTTGGCCTCCGGCATATTGGTCATTCCGATAACGTCACAACCCCAACTGCGATAGAGGTTGCTCTCGGCGAGGGTCGAGAACTGCGGCCCTTCCATGGTCAGATAGGTGCCGCCGCGTTGATAGGGAATGTCCAGCTCCTTGACCGATTCCTCGAGAGCATCGCCCAAACGCCCACAGACCGGATGGCCGAGCCCGACATGGGCGACCAGCCCGGTGCCGAAGAAGGTTTTTTCGCGGGCGAAGGTGCGGTCGATGAACTGATCGGCGATGACGAAGGTGCCCGGCGGCAGCTTTTCCTTGAGCGACCCGCAGGCCGAGACCGAGATGATCTCGGTGACGCCGGCGCGCTTGAGCGCATCGATGTTGGCGCGGAAGTTGAGTTCGGACGGGGGAATGCGGTGACCGCGGCCGTGGCGCGGCAGAAACACCATCCGTTGGCCGTTCAGCTCGCCGAACAGAAGCTCGTCCGAGGGCTCGCCGAAGGACGAGGCGACCTTTTCCCAGCGGGTGTTCTCGAGGCCGTCGATCTCGTAGACGCCGCTGCCGCCGATGACGCCGATGACCGGTGCCGATTGTTCCGTTGCCATGGATGGATGCCCCCTCGTCGCTAACCTGGATGCTCGGCTCGATGCCTTGGTTTGGGCGGAGTTTCACAGGTTCGCGGAGGTGAATCAATGGCCCGGTCGATGGCCCGGACTATGACGTTCCCGTGAACATTCCACGGGTTTTATATTTTTCGATGAAGGTTGATTGCCTTATCGGACGATCCCCCTTAAACTGACTGCCGGTTTCAGGTTGGCGCGGCAGCGACGGATCACCATATCGGCTTCGCCGACGGGACGATTGGAAAGGTTAGGAACCATGAAAGGTAGAACCGGGCGCATCGCCCTCGCTGCAATGCTGGCTTTCGGCATCACCGCCGTCGGAACCAAAAGCGCCGGAGCCGGTGAATTCTCCTTCAAGTGGGGCGCTGGAGCCGGTCTGGCACCGGACTATTGGGGCTCGGACGATTACATCGGCCTGGCTTTCCCGATTCTCGGCGTCGCCTGGAAGGGCGAAGAGGCGCAACGGGGCTCGCGCGGCTACGTCTTCGCCCTCGACCTTCACGACGCGTCGGTTGACCTGACGACGCGTCGGTTGACCTGCGCGAGGGGGTGAAGGCGGGGCTCCTGCACATCGGCACCCCGGACCGCGACAACATGCTAAGCTTCGGCCTCGGGCGCAGCCGCGACGCTGACGACAACGACGTGCTCAACGGCATGAGCAATATCGATACCCACGCGCTCGCCAAGGTATCGCTCGAAGGCAGCGGCCGCGACCCGTCTCGACCCGACTGGCACTACGCCCTCACCTTCTCCCAGGACATCAGCGACGAACACGACGGCGCCAGCATCGACGCCGGTATCGGCTATTCCTGGCCCCTGTGGGAGCGCTGGAAACTGACCACGGAGGTCGGCATTACCTGGGCCAGTGACGACTTCACGCAGGCCCACTTCGGCGTCACGACGAGCCAGGCGAACCTGTCGGGCAACACCGCCTACACGGCGGAAAGCGGCATCGTCGAGGCCTGGATCAAGAAACGGCTCGAGGAGATGAGCGCCGAGGGAACGCCAATACCGTTCACCGTCAAACGCGAGGATGAAACGGTGTCCGTCGAGGTCACTCCCGTCCCCGTCTGCGATTACCCATTTCATGTGGTTCAGGACGATGCCGTCAACGCGACCGCCGACAGCGAGACGATGGAGGTCTACACCGGCATGATCCGCTTCGTCGAGAACGACGACGAACTGGCCCTGATTCTCGGCCACGAATTGGCCCACAACACCATGGAGCACATCCAGAAATCGGAAGGCAATTACGTTGCCGGTGCTCTGGTTGGCGCCGTGTTCGGGGCCATCCTCGGCGTTGACCTGTCAGGAGTCGGCGGTCGCATCGGCGCCGGCGCCTTCAGCCAGGAGTTCGAGGCGGAAGCCGACTACGTCGGCGTCTACTACGCGGCCCGCGCCGGCTTCGACGTTTCCGGCGTCGCCAAGCTGTGGCGCCGCATGGCGGCCCGCAACCCAGGCAGCATCCACCTCAGTGGTTCCACCCACCCGTCGTCCGCCAAGCGGTTCATCGCAATCGAAAAGACGGCCGAAGAGGTCACCGCCAAGAAGACTAAGGGTGAGGCGCTGGTGCCGGAGACAGTGGAGGACGGGGACCACGGAAAGGAAAACTAGCCGACAGTGACCGTTGACGGAAAGCGGCCGCGGAAAGCCCCGCCCGGTCAGTCGAGCCAGAATGAGTCAGCCTTTAGGTCTTTCCATGCTTCTTCAACCGATGCCCGACTTGGACGATCGCTTCGAGCGCAGGGATAAGTTCGGCGCCAAGCGGCGTCAGTTCGTATTCGACCGACGGCGGTGACGTCGGCTGAACCCGCCGCTCGATGACGCCCCGTTTTGTCAACTCGGCCAGGCGTGTCGACAGCACCTTCGCCGAGATCGGTGGAATATCGATCCTCAGTTCGTTGAAGCGGCGCGGTCCGGCGCGCAGCGACCAGATGACATTGGGTGCCCAGGCGCCGGCAATGACGGCCATGCATTCCGTCAGCATGCACGGCTCGGGCGGCTTGGGGCTCTTGTTACGTCGAACTTTGAGGACCATGGCCAGGTAAGCAGGTAACCGCAGGGTAAGTTGAAAACTAAGTAACTCGTGGATATCTAGTTGTCAAGAGTAAGTCTTGTGCTCATCTTCGGTCGACAGTTAACCGACAGGAGACGGATCATGAAACTCTACTACAAGCCGGGCGCCTGCTCCCTGGCCTCACACATCGTCCTCAACGAGATCGCCGCGGTGTTCGAATTGGACAAGACCGATACCACCACCGGCAAGACGCAAACCGGAGCGGATTTCGCCGAGATCAATCCCAATGGCTACGTACCGGTCCTGCAGGCCGGAACCGGCGACGTCATCACCGAGAACCCCGCGGTCTTGCAGTATCTGGCGGACCTCAAGCCGGAAAAGCGCTTGGCACCGACCGCCGGCACCATCGAGCGTGTACGCCTGCAGGAACTGCTGAACTTCATTTCGTCCGAACTTCACAAGGCGTTTGGTCCGTTCTTCTCGGGAGAGGAGCTTTCGCCTGACGCCCGGGCGCGGGCCGAAGCCCAGGTCGCGCGGCGGACCGATGACATCGAACGCCGCCTCGGTGACGGCCGCGCCTTCCTGCTCGGCGACGATTTCACCGTGGCCGATGCCTACGCCTTCGTCGTGCTCAACTGGACGACCTTCGTCGGCATCGACACGAGCCGTTGGCCGTCGGTGCAGGCCTTCCTGGATCGCGTCAAAATCCGTCCCTCGGTCGTCAAAGCCATGATCGCCGAAGGCCTTGTCGAGAAGGAGGATGCGGCATGAGCGGGTTCACCGATGTGAGTGCCGTACTCAAGGACTACTTCGATGCGCTCCACTTCTGCGACACCGAGAGATTGGCGGCAGTTTTTCATCCCAAGGCGATCTACGCGACGGCGGATGACGAGGCGCCGCTGCTCTTTCGCACCATGGACGAGTACTTTCCCGTCGTCGCCGCCCGCCAGTCACCGGCGTCCCGCGGCGAAGTTCGGCGGGACGCCATCGACGCCATCGAGTTCGCGGGCGAGAACACGGCTTTCGCCCGCGTGCGATGCGCCATCGGTACGCGGGACTTCGTCGATTTTCTGACTCTCGTGAGGACCGAGGACAAATGGCGGATCATGGCCAAGGTCTTCCAGATCATCGAACGGGAACCTTGAGAGGAGAACCATCATGCCTTATGTGAACATTAAGATTACGCGGGAGGGCGCCACGCCGGCCCAGAAAGCCGAACTGATCGACGGCGTGATCGACCTGCTGGTGAGCGTCCTCGACAAGAGCCCGGCGACGACCTTCGTCGTGATCGACGAAGTCGAGACCCAGGACTGGGGCATCGGCGGTCTGCCGGTAGACGCGTTTCGAAAACGCCTCGCGAATAGCGACTGATCTCGGATCAGACCGAAGCGAACCGTCGGTGCCGGAGAAAACGGACAGTGACGGGGCGGGGGACAAGCTGGACTGGGGTTTGGACGGTTGAGCTGTTGAGACCCGAGGGCGGCTTTTCCCCCGTAGGCGGTCATTCTGCCTCATGTGGGGTGACGTCTGCTTCTTTGTCGCGTTTCGGAAATCCGAGCATCGTGGCGGCACCGCTCCCGCCCGCCAACAATAGACGGTCTCAGCGGGCTCAATGATCTCAAGAAAACTAGGACAGAAATCGAGATACCTCTTCCATGAATCGCGGCCACGCCGGCTCGCTTTCCAGGATCAGATGGTTCTTGCCATCAAGTGCGACAAATTGGGCGTTCGGTATCATCGCCGCCATTTTTCGACCTTCGGCAAAATCGATAATGCCGTCTTCCTTACAGTGAAGAACAAGGGTCGGCAAATTCAATCTCGGACACAAATCGACAACGTTTATATTGTTGGATACCTGAATAATCCTGGCGGCATTATCGGGTGAAAGCGTCTCATGCTGGAGTTCGTTAAACCAATCCATTTGCTCCTTGGAAGCCTCCGGCATGAACTTTGTCGTAAAATATTGCCGGAACGCCGGATTGTTTTTCCCCCAACTCTGCAAAATCATCATTTCTTCGGTTGCTGCGAGGTTCTTTTGCTCCTCTGACTCCCGCTGTTTGGCACCGCGCGCGAACCCGCCGTACAGCACCAGCCGGCGAACGCGCTCGGGGTGCCGCACGGCATAGGCGATCGAGTAGGCGCAACCCTGCGACACGCCAATCAGGTCAAACTGATCAACCCCCGCCGCGTCGACGACTGATTCGATATCACTCACATTGGACTCGAACGTGATGTTGGGAACGTCCTGGTCGGATAGGCCATTGGCACGTTGGTCGAATCGAACCAGGGATCGGCCTGTTGTCAGAAACCGCAAAAGGTGGCCCCACACCGGACTTTCCCAATCGCGTTCAAGGTGATGCAGCCAGTTTGGCGCCTTGACGATGGGAGGGCCTGAACCGGACGTTGCATAGGCCAGCTGAATGCCATCCTCAGCCAGGCAGAACTTTATATTCTGGGTGACTGGAGTTTCTGACGGTTCGGCTGCGCCCGACGGGTCAAGAGCTTGCCGCCATTGCCAGATGTGGACAGGGTCGGCCACGTTCTTCAATGATTGAAGACCCTTGTCCTCGAGACGGAGTGACAGCTTTTGGCGGACCTGTTCGACGACGCTTGACGTCAGCGATATGGCCCCCGGCTCGGCCAAGGCCTCTATTCGCGCGGCGATATTGACGCCGGCGCCATAGATGTCCTCATCATCAACGACAATCTCGCCTAGGCTCACGCCCATCCGGAAGGCGAACGGAAACCCGGGGTCAGAAGCTGGAAACCGTTCGAGCAGGGATTGCTGCATGGCGACGGCGCACCGCACGGCGTCCGTTGCCGTCGAGAACTCGGCGAGGAAGCCGTCGCCCGTATGTTTCACGATACGGCCGCCATGCTTAAGGATTGAAGGGTCGATGATTTCTTTTCGAGACGCCCACCAGTTATCCAGCGTTTGCGCCTCATTCTGCTCCATGAGCCGAGTGTAACCCGCAACGTCGGCCGCAAGTATGGCGGCCAGCTTGCGGGTAATCGCTTGTTCTGCCATCACGTCAATCCTTCGAGGCGCATCGGCACGCCCCTATATACTCTGTTTACCGATCACGAGGGGCTTCGCAAGACCGTTATCGGGCGTCTCCAGCTCATCCCGAGCTGAATGTCTGACACCCGATTACCGATCCGAAAGCGGTCAAACGCCGCGATTGCCAAAACGCAGCTTTTGGGATTCCGCAGACTTCCCGCGAAGCCGACGATTCCGACTTGGGCGGGCATGGCCCCATTGTCGGCGGCGCTTCCCCATGTCTCAACCGGCACCTCCTATCCAAGGGGTCGTGGATCGCCGGCTGGGCATTCGCGACGGGGTCAAGACCGGCCGTGACGATGACCTTTGCATCCCCGGGCAAGTAACCATCGGCTGGCGATCGGATTACGGACAATCGATACCACCACCAAAACCAATCTGAGGAGAGCTTTGCATAAATCCGTTTGGTGTGATTCCTTCGATTGAGGATAGAGGTTGATCGGGGGTTGTGATGTCGCATCGTCTGACGGGTCAGTTGGGTTTTTCGGAGGCGGCCTTGTCGGGTGGCAC
>Ga0209259_1000847_pt1 | contig 10082 bp, 12 predicted proteins | sample WorMetGr2BELIZE1_FD_187417 | JGI IMG/M metagenome (GOLD analysis project Ga0209259, IMG submission 187417) | Marine gutless worms symbiont microbial communities from Max Planck institute for Marine Microbiology, Germany - Inanidrilus... ...
GGTAATTGTCAGCAACAACACGATGACCTCAACAGACGATAACTCATCCTCCTCACTAGATTCTGATTCCACGTCATTCGCCGTGTGCTGCCACCTGCTGGTCAGTTCGCTAACCAAAGGCGGGATTGCTTGTCGAAGTACGGATGTGTTTGCAGACAGACGCACTGAATGCTCTTCATCAGACTCCGAGTCTCGCACATCAGCAGCAGACTGTCTCTGCAATGGACGACAATTTGCCCTCCTTGTCTGCTCACCATCTGAACAGTGACGTCGCCAAATCCACCCTCTCGGCCTTGCGGGGCTGTCAGCCGGCTGCTGAAACAGTTTTCCTGCATGCTTCAAGTCAGTCAGCATCCCAGAGAAAAACAACTGGACATCCACAACTTGTAGTTCTAAAAACACACATCGCAGTAACAACTAGACATAAACATGATAGCTATTCAAAACCACAGAACAAATTTTAGGACAAAACAAAAAATCAGTACAAATAGTATTATATGCATATTTTGCTGAACCGCCATCAGAATGATCAAATGCAGTTTACACCATGCAACACTGTTCACAGTTTCAAGATGTGCCAGTCTTGCTTGTTATACTCAAGTCTTGCATTGAGATAGACGAACCCATCATCAGCAGTGAACACTGGACGGTCCATATGTCAGTCTATCAGTCAATTTGTCACAGCAGTGAGCCCTGCAAAAAAAGACTCAACCAATCGAAATGCTGTTTGGGTTGAGGATTCAGGTTGGCCCAAGAAGCCATGTATTAGACAGAGGTCCAGGTCCATGGGAATTGGGAAAGGGAAATTTTGAGGTGAGGCGAGAAGGGGCGGCCCATTGTAAAGTACAGGAACACTCTGCAGTAAGCTGTGCAAAAACGGCTGAACAAATCGAGATGCCATTTGGGTTGTTGACTAGGGTTGGCCCAAGGAAGCATTAGGTGAGGTGCACACTAGTGCCATCTGGCGAATACCACTGAACCATCCATGTGCAGTGGGGATTCGGCCTTTTTGTCAAATTACTTTGAACATTTGCTATTATTATTATTATTATTAGGCCGCATCGCAGTACTAAACACGTAGATGTGGCCTACTGTTACAGACTAAGTAGCATGGCCTGTCTGTCTGTCTGTCACAGCTGTGAGCCCTGCAAAAATGGCTGAACCAATCGAGATGCCATTTGTTGTGGACTTGGGTGGGCACAAGGAACCACGTATTAGATGAGTGTCCAGATCGCCCTGTGTGAACGGGCAATTTTGTGGGGAAAGGACATGCCGGCCGAGTTGTCACCCCTCGCGGCAGCAAATGCACTCGTCCGCCGCCGACGGTGTCATGGCAATATCGCCCTCGGGACGAGTGCATTCATCGCCGCGAGGGGTAACGGGGGCTGGTGAAGATGATTCAACCATCCATGTGCGGCGGCGATGCGGCCTTTTGTCAAAAAACCACTTATTTAGTAGATTGCATCTCAGTACTATGTATGTAGATGCAGCCTATTGTGAACAATTTAGTGTGGTCTATCAGTCTGTCTGTCTGTTGGTCTATCAGTCTGTCTCTGACAGTCATGAGCCCTGCAAAAACGGCTGAACCGAGTGAGATACCATTTGGGATGTTGACTCACATGGGCCCAAGGAAGCATTATTTGATAGGGTGCACATTGGCACCACCTGGCGAATACGACTGAACCGTCCACATGCAGTGGCGATGCGACCTTATGTCAAATTACTTAACGATGCTATGGATCTATGTGCTATGTGATAGATGTAACAATGACACTGTGCGAACAGTGACCTTTGAAGGTCATTTGATGATATCTTGCAAATGATACAAGAGCCTTACTCCAAACGCTGGACGTTGTCATCTTAGGCTATTTCGTCAAACTAAAGGTGCTGTCAACTGCACGTGACTGTGGCCAGTTGTTGACTTTGTTTACAGCATTTGATTGTAACTGTCGCAGACAGGAACAATAATCACTCACTGCCATATAGCATAGAACTACTTTATAATAAAATTTTCGAATTACAGCAAACACACACAGTCTGTGTGTGTGATGGTTGAGCTTCTTGTTTGACAAGAAACTCATCAGGAGATGAGATAGTGAACATGAGCTTTTTTTGCGGCAATATTTTCAATCACTTTTACGCAGTGCGCCTTGGAAGCTACCAAATTCGGTGAAATAACGCAAAATATGTGCCATTATGCCGTTCAAGGTCATTCAAGGTCACCAATTTTCGTACCAATCAAAAGCTCATATATGACTTCCTATTAGTGATTAATACTAACTTACCTCCTATCTTGCACTGTTTCTGAGATATAGCCTTTGATAGGTCCAAAATCGCTACATTTGGCTGTCCATCTTGAATTTAATCCCCTCGATGGAGAGGTTTCCTACACTGTATCATCATAAGTGATATACTGCTAAAAACTAGAAGCTTTGAGCTACATTTCTGTCACAGAAAGTTTAAGTATATCTTCAACCGCATTTACGCAGTGCGCCCCGAAAGGTACCGAATTTGCTGAAATGATGCAAAATAACTGCTATTACGTCGTTCAAGATCACTCAAGGTCACCGATTTTGGTACCAATCGAAAGCTAATACACGACTTCCTATTAGTGATCAATACTAACTTACCTTTTATCTTGCACTGTTTCCGAGATATAGCCTTCGATACATCCAAAATTGCTATATTTGGCTACCCCTCGTGTTTAACTCCCCCAACAGAGGAGTTCCCCAGAGACGATCTCCGTAAAATTTTACATGTATGTCAACGGATAGCCAAAGTACCATAGAGCATAGAAACATTGCCGAAAATTTCAACCGGCTGAGTAGGGTGCACAAGCGTTACAGACGACAGACAACAGACATTCCGACAGGCGACAGCATATAGTACGTTCGCTAAAAATTACATAAATCTCAGCTATATTGTTCTACAACAATTTACCTTTGCAGTCACGTGATGGAGACTCACAGTAAAACTTCAGACACAGTCTCACCGCCCATAACACAATTTCTCCAAGTTTGTTTCGATCTGTCCACTCCTACACAACCAGCAGACGAGTAATCATCAACAACAACAATCATTTTACAGCCTTTATATGGGACTACCAGGGTGAGCCGGTACCAGAAGAAACACCCACCATCCTGATCATCATCCAATCATTATCAGTTTTTTCCATCTACTACAATCCATAGCATCCTCCCTGTTCAAATTACGTGCTTGGCAATCTTTTTGCACAACCTCTCTCCAGTCTCCACGTGCTCTTTGGACTTCTTTCTCTCAACTCCTTACTTGGAACTCTATCTTTTACCCTAACATTACACATCCGTCTGACCATTCTCATCTCTGCTCGGTGAAGTGCCACCTCACTTTGTTTCCTGACAGGCCAGGTCTCACTTTTGTGTAGCATACTACTTCACACCAACTGCTATACAGACTCCCTCTCCTAATGCATGAAATACCTCTATTGGTAACCAATGGCACCAACTGCCTGAATTTATTCCATCCATTTCAGATTCTGGCCTCCACAGCTGCATCAGCATCTCTATCCACACTCAACATATCACCTAGGTAGCAGAAATTATCCACTAACTCCAGATTTGCACTGGCACCAATATCCACACTTGTGTGACCTGTACTGGTTACAGGATATGAGCAACCTCTACAAATAAATGACTCATCACTTTGTACATACTACCCTTTATACCACTACACTTCTTGTGTACCCACTTCTGTACCACTAGTACACTGCACTGAATTTACTAACAAAAGCTCAGCAGTAGCTGAGATGGCCGACCATGGCCAAAATAGACATGGGCCGAAAAGAGCTACTACTACACTACAACTGCTTTACGGCCCTTTCTCCACGAATACCTGGGTGAGCCGGTACCAGAAGAAACATTCACCCACTCACCTACCCTGATCATCATCCAACCTTTACCAGCTTCTTCCATCTACTACAATCCATAGCATCGTCCCTGTTCCATTTATGTGCTTGACAATCTTTTTGCACAACCTCTCTCCAAGTCCTTTTTTTGCCTACATCTTGGTCTGGAGCCCTCCACCTCATACTCCATACATTTCTTTACCCAATCAGTGTCTTCTTTTTGCAATAAATGCCACTTTATTGCTCGTGCACTTTTTGATTATGTCTAGGCCTAATATTTCATGTGTTCGTTTTATGCGTATGTCTATGTATTTATGATTTTACTTTCTGTCTTAGTGTTTTGTTTTCACTCTTTTGTAAACATGTGCGCTTGTCATGTGTATTTTTAAATAAACTTACTTACTTACATACCATCGCAGTCTGTTTTGCTGTAGTACCAGCATTATATCATCTGTTCCTAATCTCTCTCTCTCAACTCTTTACTTGGACTTTATATTTTACCTTAACATTACACATCCATCTGACCACTCTCATCTCTGCTTGCTGAAGTGCCACCTCATTTTCTTTCCTTATAGGCCAGGTCTCACTTCCATGTAACACACTACTTTGCACACAACTGCTGTACAGCCTCCCTCTCCTAATCAATGATATATCCCAATGGGTAAGTAATGGTGCTAACTGCCGGAATTTACAACAACAACAACCGTTTTATGGCCCTTTGGGGGGGGAAGTTTGGCCAGGACTTCCCGGGCGAGCCGGTACCAGAAGAAACACTCACCCACCCACCATCGTGATCACCATCCAATCTTTATCAGCTTCTTCCATCTACCACGATCCATAGCATCCTCCTTGTTCAAATTTCGTGCTTAGCAATCTTTTTGCACAACCTCTCTCCATGTCCTCTTTGGTCTACCTCTTGGTCTGGAGCCCTCCACCTCATATTCCATACATTTCTTCACCCAATCAGTGTCTTCTTTTCGCAGCAGATGCCCATACCATCGCAACCTGTTTTGCTGTAGTATCAATATTATATCATCTATTCCTAGTCTATCTCTCAACTCCTTACTTGGAACTCTGTCTTTTACCTGAACATTACACATCCATCTGACCATTCTCATCTCTGCTCGCTGAAGTACCATTTCATTTTCTTTCCTGACAGGCCAGGTCTCACTTCCATGTAGCATACTACTTCGCACACAACTGGTATACAGCCTCTTCTCCTAATCAATGATATATCCTTAATGGTAAGCCATGGTACCAACTGTTTGAATTTATTCCATCCAATTCAGATTTTGGCCTCCACAGCTGCATCAGCATCTCCATCCACACTCAACATATTACCTAGGTAGCAGAACCTATCCACTACCTCCAGATCTGCACTGGCACCAATATCTACACTTGTATGACCTGTACTGATTACAGGATTCGAGCAACCTCTACAAATATATGACCTGATCACTTTGTACATGCTACCCATTATACCACTACACTTCTTGTGTACCCACTTGTGACAACTAGTACATTGTATTAAATTACTATCAACACCTCTGCCACATACACCACACAGCCATCTGCCAGAATTTATTCCATCCAATTCGGATTCTGGCTTCCACAGCTGCATAGGCATCTCCATCCACACTCAACATGTCACCCAAGTAGCAAAGCTTATCCACTAACTCCAGATTTGCACTGGCACCAATATCTACGCTTGTGCGATCTGTAGTGGTTACTAGATTTGAGCAATCTCTACAAATAAATGAAGCTGGAGCTCTAGAAGTCAGACTATCATTAGGCCGCATCGCCCGTAATACATATGTCGATGTGATCTATTGTTACCGACCGAGTAGTGTGGTCTGTCAGTCTGTCTGTCTGTCTGTCACACTAGTGAGCCCTGCAAAAACGGCTGAACCGACTGAGATGCCATTTGGGTTGTTGGCTCGGATGAGCCCAAGGAATCATTTGTTAGATGGGGTTCGTCTCTGATATAGCCATATTTGTGCTGAAAAGGGACGTTAAACTCCAACTAACTAACTAACTAACTGTTAGATGGGGTCCAAATGCCCACGCGAAGGGGTAAGAATAAGGGGAAGGGGCAGCCCGTTGTAAAGTATAGTGACACTCTGCCATGAGCTGCGCAAAAATGGCTGAACCGATCGAGATACCATTTGGATTATGGACTTGGGTAGGCCGAAGGAAGCACAAGTTCAATCGTATTCGCCAGGTGGCGCCAATGTGCCATCACGGGAGGGCACATTGGCGCGAGCCAGTGAATACAACTGTACTGTTAATTAGCGAAGGCAATGCAGCCTTATGTCAAATTACTTTGACCACTTGCTATTATTACAGCATCAGTTGTTGCAGGGTACAGATGCCACTGAGCGTGGCAACTCACTGATACAGAACTTTAATTCTGTTATCGTGAACCAGAGGAACAAAATCAATTCCTGCTGCAGGTCACTCGACACCACTATCAGCAGTTTCCTGTGTCCAAGAAATCAGTGGTTGCTGAAAAATTTTGCAGTGACTTAAATAAGCCATATCTAAACTATGTATAGTATACACTGTCATGCTTAAACACTTTTAAGCAATTCCGTTTTTATTGCTTTTCAGAAAAAACTTCAGAGATGTTGTGCAACTACCGGCAGTAAACAATGTTGAACTGTCTTCAAATTTTTTGTGCACTGACTGCATACATAGAAGAATAAATCTGGCACGTGAGAGCAAACAATATGTAAACATCAGTTTTGACTCGCACCCTAACTCTGAACTAATAAATAAAGTACCAATGCTGGAATAAAATAAATCGTGCAGATTATTTATTTATGGAAGACTGAATCTTCCATACACAAGAATACATCTTCATGACAGACAGAATGCTGGACGCATATTGCCACATGAAGGGAGCAACATACCGTGATGCCAGTAATGCTGAGCACTTGCAAGATGAGTTTGCCACGACCTGCAGTCAGATAATGACACAACTTGCTCAAGTCATTCTCATCACTGCAGCTACTGATTGACGTCAAGTCGTCCTCAAATTCACTGACCAATATACCACTCACATGACACAGGCAGCTGTCCTCCCTACGCACACATTACCACTCACTCACAGTGCACGTGGTCTCTCAACAGAGACAAATAACGGCAACAGATTACTCTGCATGTAGCAGTGCATTTTGCATTTGCAAGGGTAATAAAATGTAACAATTCCATGAAATTGCTTCAAGGTTTTTGGGCTACCGTTTCTAAAACAGTTCGCCCTATGCTATCGGACCATTGTCCTGTCCTGTCTGTGTGTCTGTGACCTTGGTGTATTGTGGCCAAACGGTTGGATGGATCAAGATAAAACTTGGCAAGCAGGTAGGCCTCGGCCCTGGCCACATTGTGTTAGATGGGGACCCAGCTCCTCCCTCAAAGGGGTACAGCTTCCCAATTTTTGGCTCATATCTGTTGCAGCCAAACGCCTGCACAGATCAAGATGCCACTTGGTATGGAGGTAGGCCTCAGCCCAGGCGACTTTGTGTTAGATGGGAACCCAGCTACCCCCAGAAAAAGGGCACACCCACACCCACCCAATTTTTGGCCCATGTCTATTGTGGCCAAATGGCTGGATGGATAAAGACGCCACTTGCTACGGAAGTAGACCTCGGCCCAGGCCACATTGTATTAGACGGGGTCCCAGCTCTCCGTGAAAGGGGCACAGCAGCCCCCCACCCCGCTCTTTTCAGCCCATGTCTATTGTGGCCAAGGTCTCCCATCTCAGCTACTGCTGAGCTCTTGTAAGACTTTGTAGTGGTTAAAATTTGCCCATGCCAATCAATTCAATTTGAGACGCTGCTATTAACATAGTGTTGTGCTTGCACACTGGCTGTGATTTCACACATAGCACAATTACATCAAACCATCACATTACACTGTACGTTGCACAAGGAAGCGTCAAAATACACACAATGTGCTTGATATGCACTGCATGACAACCTGAGTTCATCCCACGCATCAGTTGATTTGCACGACAACAACATGTGCAGAAATGTCTTCAATGAGCTCAGCTTCAACTTCTATCACACACATCCACTGTTACTCACTAACAACTAACTAACTACCAACCAATCAATTATTATTACTCAGTTATTACTGTGGTTATTATGTAAGCAACAACAACCATTTTATAGCCATCACACCGGTCAGCCTCTGTTAGCTTGCACTCCCAGTTAAGAACTGGAGGTTTTTATTTTGTTGGAGCAAAGTTTTACTGTCCACATACCCTTGCTGAAAGCTGTATACACAGTCAGATTAGGGAGAAGACGACAGAGTTCTCCTCAACTGTGTTACATAATACACAATCTCCATAAATGTAAAATGTTTTGAATAAACATTCATTATCACATGATGTCACTAGTGGTATAAAGGGTAGCATGTAAAAGTGATGAAGTCCTTTATTTGTAGAGGTTGCTTGAATCCAGTAACCAGTACAAGTCACACAAGTGTATATATTGGTGCCAGTGCAAATCTGGAGTTACTGGATAAGTTTTGCTACTTGGGTGATATGATAAGTGTGGCTGGAAATGCTGATGCAGCTGTGAAAGCCAGAATCTGAACTGGATGGAATAAATTCATGCAGCTGTTGCCATTACTTACCAATAGGGATATATCATTTACTAGAATGTGGGCCAATGCCCAACGTGATGGCCGCCCTGCCGAATATAGGTGGCGCTCTCTGCTCAATGCCGCAAAGTTTGGATGACGCCCACTACTCAAATGCCGTGCAGTAATGCTGCCAATATAGGAAAGTGCAGGACTTGGACACAAACTGAATTTTGCACCTGGCAAAATTCTGTCAGGCGAAAGTGCATATACACCGTGAGCTATAAAAAAGGAGCCAACTTATTTTTATCTGTAACTTCGTAAATTATTAACAGATTTTAATGCCATTTTCAATGTTAGATTTAGAAAAAAACTGCACATGTGAAGGTATGAATTTCATCCACCTCACCGGATTAATGTTGCTACACGCCCTAGCTAAAGTTGAAACACCGAAAATGCATGTGAACACAAATCCAGCTTTTAAACTTAACTACGAAATAGCCATCAAATGCACCAAATTACACTGAAAGTTTCATAAAATGTTCTGATGAACCACATAATACAAATGAACAATAATTTCACAGCATGTGTTCAGAGTGTCCATCACTAACATGCACACATGATCTCAGACGGTGGCGCCATTGATCAATCGCAGCCTCGATAACGTTCTGTTCAAAGTCGACCCAAGTTTGTGTAAAGCGTTTTTACAGGTCACAGATGTCACAGATCTCTGTTTTCTACATGCATTGCTGCACAACACCCCAAATTTTATAATCCACAGGTCCATTTCGATGAAGCATGTACAATACATTTAATGCAATTTTCTTTGGTAATATCCCACTGTAATATTACATTTTCACTGTTTTGAGTTTCACAAGTAGTGTAGCAACATTAATTAGGTGAGATGGGTGCAGTTCATATCGTCACATGTATCGTTCATCATTAAATCTAACAGAACAAGAAGGCCAGCATCCGCTGACAGGACAGCGCGCCGCCAATTTCAATTACTGGCCAACCAGTGAGCCGAACGCAGGCTAGTGACACACTGACGTCATGGCTGTCGCGCTATGAGGCAAAGTGTGTGCAACGCAGGTGCTTCCAATGGGGGTCAGTCCCTTTGTATTCAGATATCAAGGGAACGGAGCTACCCCCTGCCAATATATTGATACCACTCGAAAGGCAATTGATTGCGCAACAACTTTGCCGCTGACAGTTTTTATATAATGAAACTTTGCAGCAGACTTCTCATCCTTTATTGTCGAAACATGTGTGAAAGATGACAAATTTAGGTATTTGATCCCCATTTTGAGGAAGTTAGGGGCAGCGTAGAACCTTGGTTGATGGCTCGTTGGAAAGCCCGTATACGACTTCCTATTCGCCATAATTGAACTTTTTTCGCTAGGTCTTACCATTGAGGCGCTACAAGGCAAAACATGTCAAGACTCGCTGCTATCAGGAGAGGGTAAGTCAGTTCGAGCCAAGATTTCAGGGGGAAGGGGTCGTCCCTGGGGAATATTTTTTGGTTTCTACAAAACTAGACACATTTTGCTATCTGACAATGCAAACTGCACCGTGCTACGTGCAGTCGTTTTGACACAATACCGGCGTGTGACAG
>Ga0209259_1000848_pt1 | contig 10074 bp, 5 predicted proteins | sample WorMetGr2BELIZE1_FD_187417 | JGI IMG/M metagenome (GOLD analysis project Ga0209259, IMG submission 187417) | Marine gutless worms symbiont microbial communities from Max Planck institute for Marine Microbiology, Germany - Inanidrilus... ...
TCATTGACACTGCAATTGACCAGTGCAGAAAGCGTCTCCAGGCATGTGTCCGTGCAAATGGTGGACATTTGAACACTTTTTGTGAACAAACTCTTGTAAACAATTTGCATTTCTCATGTGTTTTTGGTTCAAATGGCTTCTGTCCATCGTGTCAGATTTTTACTGTGTTGATGCTTGATGGTCGATAAGCGTACCTTGCTTAACTGAAAAGCTTTAATTAAGCTTGTTAAGGACAGTGAACGAACAAAAAGTAAAATGTTGTTATTTTGCATAGTGTTAATTAATCTTTGCACTTGTTTTCATGACATATGACAGATATCTGTTGCATAGGTGATAAAAAGTCAGACATGAGACGTTTTACATGCATGCAAAGTGCAAATTTCTGATTTTTAAGTTTTCCAAGGTAATGCAGCAACATACTTAGGGTGTGGTGGGTAACCTAATATGAGTTTTGTTGGAAATTTACTGCTCTTTGCAGCAGTGAAAGAATTTTGCAAATCCCTCAAGAATTGACAAAGTTATAGCCATGGTTAGGGTGGCACCCTTTTTTTGACTCACAGTGTAGTTATCTGATGCTGAAGATCTTGGCAAAACTCAAACGGGTGTCCCCCAATGGAGGTGAGAAATACAGGTGGGGTAGGTTAAAATTGGCAACTTTCGACAAATAACTCGCCATAACTTGAAAATATTGACTGTCACAAGCATTGTCAAGTTAGTTTGGTCGCAAGTTTATCACACTGAGCACCCACCTAAATTTGTTTGCAGCACGTTTGCCATGATGCAGTGCATCGTGCTGGTTCATCAGCAACAGCTGATACGTGTTTTAGTTTCACTGCGTGATATTTTTCGCTATGACATTGTGAAATATGAGGCAATTTTAGTCATTCATTCATTGCTGTGATCAGGAACCATTCGTTGTTGTAATCAGGAATGGTTTGCACATGAAACTATGGAAACATTTCCCACCATACCTATATTTGTGTTGTCACCTTACCTTTCAGCTTGAAATGATTGTCAGTCGGTAAAAACAGTCAAACTTATTCTTGTCAGTACTGTTGTAAATAATGTTTTGTGTGGTACAAATACTGAGCTAATTTACACATATATGAGGTTAGACTGCAAGTAAACCACAGTAGTCAGTCTGAGGGGACATTCGAAGATTTGCAACTGCTGATGTATTTTTTTGCTAGGTCACGAGGATTTGGATTTGTCATGTACCGCACAATTGATAGTGTTGATGATGCACTGAACAGTCGGCCTCACGTCCTGGATGGTAAAGAAGTAGACCCAAAGCGGGCAGTAGCAAAAGAGGTTTGTGATGTGGAGGAATGCATTGATGTTGCATGAGAATTGTGGTTGTTGTTTAAGCTGAAGCTGTTACAGAAACTAGCTAAGGTGAAAAGTCATCATGATATAATGATGCTTCATATGTTTGCATGATTCTATTCATTACTTCTCAACTTGCAGTCAACAACACTTTACTGTAATCAATCATTACACTGTATACAACACTGGTCCCACATGGGGCCGGGCCACTCCCTATCCCCCGTTTTCCCCCTTGTCCATTCACTTCATCATCTTTTGCTCTTTTTTACTTTTTCCTTTTTCCTTTTTATCATTTGCTGTATCTATTTTCTTCTTTTGTCCATCCCTTCCTTTCTACCAGAATAGTCCCACTCTGTTTCCAGGCTGGAGGTCGTAGGAAGCGACCGAACCGGTGTTTAGTTTGTTGTGTTTATTTTGTCTTATCTGTGTTTTTTAGTTAAGGTTAATGTTGGTGTTTTGTTGTATTTGGTTTAGTTTAGTCTTGTGGTGTAGTAGTTGTCTTTTCCTGTTGTAGGAGCTAGCGTAATAATTTAAATGAGCATCGTGATCCCTTTCCCTTTTTGGGTGGCTGCTGAACAAAAAGGCGTCCAGGGTTGAGGTTAATATGTTGCTAGCCTTCCTTCACTGGGTAAGGATAACTCTCCACCCCTAACCTTTCGTCTCTGATATAGCCGTATTTGTGCTGAAAATGGATGTTAAACTCCAACCATCCAGTCAAGCATATACAATGCTGTGGTTATGCTGTTGTGGACTCTTATTTACTGTGCAAAAATGTATAAGATACCTCATAATGATTGTTGTTGTTTTGCTAATTAAACAGTTAATATAGTAGTGACATTTAATTATTCAGGAGAATTATCAGCTGCAGCCAGCCATCATGTTTTGGCATTTCTGTTAATGGTTTACACCTCTGTGTGAGCATCATTGTTTGACATTAGCAGACCATGTAGATGAAAGCCTGATTTGTCATTGTTATAGGATACAGGTTCTGGAGCTATGTCAAAGGTTAAGAAGGTGTTTGTTGGTGGCATCAGCCCAGACACAACTGAGGAGCATATGGAGGAGTATTTCTCCAGCTATGGCCGAATTGAGAGCGTCCAAGTGATTACTGATAAAGAGACTGGCAAATCACGTGGTTTTGGATTTGTTACATACTTCGATTATGATCCCGTTGATAAAATTTGTGGTAAGATTCGTGGCATCTGTATTGTTATTACCGCATGCAGTGAACTGCCTAAGGTTCTGTTTTTGGCGCTGTCTGTGATTTTTTTGTTTGTTTGTTTGTGTATGAAATATCTCGGCAACCGCTGAATGGATTTGCGCCAAATTCACAGGGAAGATGTGTTTGGTCCTTTACTCGGATGAGTTTGAATGTCCAGGTCAAAAGTCAAGGTCACCAGGGACAAAAATGGCATTTTCTGCCCTTTTGGCAGCCTGCGTGCGGTTTGTGTTTGGTAAAACATCTTTAGCTCTAGTTATTGAACTGAGAACATTTATTGTCAATACTGTAAGGGTCTGGTCAATGTCGCTTAAGTAATGAGATTTTATATGGTACAAGTGTTCATTTGTGTAGTACTGAATGTTTTTTACTTGTCATATAATTTAAGAGTCACTGAGTAATGTAAAACATATACTGAAGTCAGTTTTTGCTAAACTGCACTTGCACCATCAAGTTGTCAAGTGCTGCATCGCTTGGCAGCCTATGATGGGGCATTGTCATGACGAATGCAAAGTGCAAGCTGGGCTGGAGCAGAGCTGTAGCTTTTTTCTTAATTTGGCTTTTACTTTCTTTGCTAGATGTAACAAAGTACAATGTGAATGTATTGTATTGCACACATTTTCTGTAGTACCAAAATTACTTGTTAATAGATTTCATACTGCCACAGGTACTGGTTGCTGTATGTGCTAATTTATTATTAATCTTGCATCATAAATCAGAGCTTTCGTCTTGATATTGTCTGTATTAGGCACCTACATCAGAACATAAGTATCATTATTTTTGTGTGACTGTTCTGTTTAAAATATCATTACCCACTGGCATAGCATAGTGGAGCGAGGTGGATGTTTTCAGCGGCGTCTGTTTTAAGGTTCGAACGATCCAGCCAAAATTAGATCGGACCGATCCAGTAAGATCGGCCGCCTCTGAATCAGCGATTCAGTACCGATCCGATACCGACAGTGACCTTCCATGGACCGTGAGAAAATATACGCCCATTAGCAAACGAAAGTGTAAAACACTGCAGAAATGGTGCCGTGCATGCAACTCCGCTGTCAGCAGCTGAAATTGGCTGCTTTCGGCTGTCAATCAATCACGTACGTCTGCAGCAAGCGCCGTTTATTGGACACCGGGCGATAACGGCATAGCCAATCACTGAGCGCGTGATGCGTCTGCGTTTCTAATTATTGTAAACTGAGCATCGGTTGTCCGATGATCCGATGATTGGTTGTCACAAGAAAGCCGATGTTTGATGGCGTATTAATCAGAGGCCTGAACGCCGTAGGCCTATACACAACATGCAGTAAACCGTAGTCGCACGGACAGGCGTCGCTGTCATTCAACGCCGGCCGGCCGTACGACAGCACTTCGGCATGCTTACCCGGACCGAGTTAACTAGGCTTCGTAACGACTTTATCAAGCCGACTGCTTGCGTGTAGGGACCGCTATCTCCCTCCCTTCCATTCCGCGAAGCTAGCATACAGTCAGCGCCACGCCTGTTATGTGACTGGCTGATCACATGCACGCAGCGCCACATGCAGAGCGGCACGTCTTAGAAGTCTGTCAATTTGAAACCCCTGCAGTCTTTACGAGCGCCACACTGCCCGGTTGTACATACGCATACGCCGGTCAAACTTTCAAACGAGACGAAACGCTTTGATGAGTGACCACAGACAACGCATTATGCGTTTCCCACTGCAAGCACTCGACTGCTTCTAATTTATTCCAGACTTGTATATAATAGTCTCAACGACGGATCGTTCCCCCGCATACACTGATCTGTTCAGATGGCTAGGCGTGTGGTTTCGTGTATTCTGGGATTATCAATAGCGTTAGCTGCGTGTCGTTTGGCGACGCAAATTAACAAAGTACGCGCCGCCCTAGACCGCCTGCGACGCTCTGCTGCTCGTGATAAGTCGTGACGTCACCAGCTGTCAATCATTCGTGGCCGCCGCCGCCGTTCTTAGAGCCTGTCGGACGGTGTGGACAGTGGCGAGCTACGATGATCGGTTAATAGCCTGTGACAATGAGCGGCTACGGAAAAAAAACGAGTTTCACAGCCCTACTTCTAATAGGTGCGGTCCCTGGTACTAAACAATGGCCACCTTTGATGTCGCTACTCGGCGTACATGCTCTGCCGGTTGTAAACGCTGAGCTATTCTGCAAAAGACGGGTTTAGTTTACCCCGTGAATCGAACGGTGGAGTAGACGGACGTTGACTGCTTACTCACATTACACACAACATCAGTTCTTCCCACCTTCAGCTGAAGTCGTTGTCACGCCGTGTAATGGTACTACAAAGGATGCAGTGTAATACAGCACTAATTATGCGCAGGCCCGCATCTCAGCTGTATGTCGGCATTGCCGCCGTTGACGTCGCTAATCGCAGCACACGCTGTGCCGGTTGTAAACGCTGTAACGCGCTCGTTAAAGTCGACCGCGCAGTCTAGGGCTGTGCGGATCTGAACGATCAAGATCGGATTCGATCCAGCCACCGATTCGATTCGAATCCGATCTATGAAGATCGGATTCGATCCGAATTCAGTACTCGAATCGGTTCGAACCTTAGTCTGTTTGTTTGTTTGTCAACACAATAACTTCCAAACGATTAAGCGCAGGATTATGAAACTTGGTCATATGCCTCACCCCTGGGTCCCCACACCCCAAAATGTGGCAGTTTGCTGAGTCACTGCACAAAGAATCAACAAACGGGTGTGGGCATGGCAGTGGGCCACGCCGCCACATCTGTCAGTAAATAAGTAACGCAGTTTTGTCGTCCACCAGTTCTACGCCGGTGGGAAAATCAGTGCATGCTGTCTGGTTTTTATAGCCAATACCGGTAACAGAAATACAAACTACTACATGCTCTTCATTTTGATTAGTTAACATGATCTCTGCATGTGAAACTAAGCCCCTCATATGGTGGAGTTGTTGAAGCAGGAATTTTTATAGTGTGGATGTTCTTGCAACAGTATGAAGGAAGTGAAGAAACTGCTAACATATAATAAATAGAAATTGATCAGTACTAACTAATGATGTATGATAAAGTTTTAGCTAAGAGTGTTTAATGTCATCTGTCAGCAGGAAGAAAAACGCAGAGCTCAGAGAACATATGTTGGGATTGGAACCAGGCCGGTTGTTCATAGGAAGGTAGATTGAGAAAGCTTGGACATTTGAAACATGAAGGAGATGTTAATTAGATTATGTGCTGTACAGTGCGCAGCGAGAGGTAGATGTGACATCAAGAGACAGACATAGTGCGATGACGTTGAAGAGGATGTGAAACATTTTGGTCTAGGGATGTGACGGAGCCAGCTAAAATCTTTTGTATTTCAAATCAGTTGGATTCGGATTTGGATATGTCACACGATCACAGCTAAAGTATACATTTCACTCCTATGTACACATTGAATAACTATTTACTTATGTCCTTATGTACTAAACAGCAAATCAGATGAAAAGTTCTGGTCTGATAGTGTTTAGTCTGTACAGACATAAGCAAATAGCTGTTCAGTGCCTACTTGTTTACTTTTGCTTGGCTAATGGCTGACTGCAACGAATGATAAAAGGAGGCTTTCCGAAACAAAAGTTGAATCCCAATCTGATGGAAATGAGTCTAAAAATCCATCGGATTTCAGATTTGCAAAAAATTGTCGGAACCCGACAACATTTGGATTCGAACTCCGTCACATCCCTATTTTGTTCTGTCACAGGAGGATGTGCAGGTTCAGTACAAGTGGAGGCATTGAATCAAGGGCCAGGAGGCTAACCTGGACTCATCTGAAAATAGTTCTTAAAACAGTGTCTGCCTGTGTTTGTTTGTGTTCTCAGCCATCCGGACTCACGAAGTGAATGGTCAGCAGTGTGAGGTGAAGAAGGCCCAGTCTAAGACTGATGAAGGATTTTCACGTTCCGGTGGAGGTCCACGAGGTACGTTTATCTCTTTATCTCACTCATAAAGAAATGAAATGGTTCAGTGAAGTCAGTAATAATAGTAATTAAATTAGTTTAATAACTATCTGTGCAGAGGTGATGGCTGCCTAAATAAGTGGTAACATTATTAGAGTTTTAGATAATTAGAACAAGCATGAAACTTGTGTGATTTATTATAGCTGTGCAAAAGCTTCTGTTTGCAGACAAGTCTTTTAAACTGCACTATTACTTTGCCCACGGGAGCGGTTGCAAAGTATTGTGATGAGTATGTCTGTCTCTCCACGAGGATATCTCCGGAACCACAGGCGCGATCGTTACCAAATTTATTGTGCATGTTGCCTGTGGTCGTGGCTCGGTCCTCTTTTGGCACGTTGACGATAGGTCACATTGCCTGTCGGTGGGAAGCAGGTGATGGGAGCGCACTGCGCAGGTGAAGTGTAATCTATGATTTCTTTGTTAAATTCTTTTTTGATTGGTTCTGTGCGGCAGATTAAGCTGGCTATTCATCAGCTTTTGAGCGCACGTAAATATATTCCATCAAGTCGTATCGTATTAGTAAGTACTATGTCAACCTGCGAACGTCTGCAGAGGGACTGCGCGATGCCAGAGATGAAGTGTTGACATGAGATGACACGGTTCAGCGTCACTCACAAGGGGGAAGCACTCTGTCTTTGAGCCTGTATTGCAGTGAGTCCCCAGATACACGGCAACCCGTCTAGTTTTTTTGTCATTGTAGCATGTTTGCACTGAGACTGTGATCTGTGAATGTGAATGTGAAGGTGGAGGTGGCCGTGGTGGCCGTGGCGGCGGAGGACGTATGCCAGTCGGTGGCTATGGTGGCATGGCTGGAGGTTATGGTGGTGGAGGTTATGGAGGCGGATATGGTGCAAGCTCTGCAGGTTATGGTAAACATTGTACTGCTGCTTTTGCATTTTGCATATCGTGGCAAATGCACATGTTGTAATTGGTTCTGTGTGTTTTTGTTTGTCAGTCAGTTCACTCGATAAAATGTCTACAATGGTTCTAGTGTGAATAGTATTTCATATTGATTGGATTTTGAGATCTTGTTGGAACATGCAAAGCCTGCTTTCACTCTTGGACATTTTTGTGTTCACAGTTAGTTTCCCATTGTCCAAACTGTCTATTACTACTACTACTACTACTACCGTTTTTTCGGCTATTATACAGGAAAACCTGCGTTAGCCAGCACCCCCATTTAAGACCTGGAGGGCTTTGCTGGTGCAATCAGCAATGTTTTACTGCTCACATGCCCTTCCTGATGGCACCTAGCGCATTCAGATTAGGGAGAAGATACTAAAGTCCTCCTCGGTGGTGTTACCTGCACCATCTCTGTACCAAACCATCTACCTTTCTTAATTAATATAAATTGACTGGTTCCAATTCCAATATTTGTTTGTGGCTGCATTTTTCATTCTTTCTTTTAAAGTAAAGCAATATATATCTCTGGTGGCATGGTACTGCAATGGGTAGAGCGTTGGACTTGCGATCGGTAGGTCGTGGGTTCAAATCCTACTCGAGGCAACGCTGCGTAACAACCTTGGGCAGGTTGTTCACACCTATGTGCCTCTGTCACCATTCAAGCAGTATAGCTTGGTACCGGCCAAAGGGTGGTGATGCTCTGTGTTTGGGGAGGTAACTGCAGGCCTGGCAGAAAGTAATGGCAGCCTACCGCCGGGTGGATGACTTACAGTCACCTGCGGGCTGACTGCCTGTGCACCGGGATCAGCTCCGGGCCCAACGCTGGGTATTGAGTATGGGAAATTCTTTACCATTTTACCTTTTAATATATATCTCTTTGATCGTGCTCATTGCAGTTCTGTATAACTTTTACCTCATGCTTCACTTTTGTCGCTGAGGTGTCGCTATCATAGGTCAGAGAATTTTAACAAGTAATGAACACACCTTGCCTTTCAGTTTTCATGAGAATCCATTCCTAGTTAATACAGGCAGGTATTCATGAAACATGTCCCGTACACTTCTGATACTTGCTGTCACTGCGCCATCACATCCTTTGACTGTGTCCAACACGTTGCCTGTATAATTTTATCTGCCCTTTCTAGCAATGCTTCATTGTTGATATTCAGGTCGATATTGTTAACCTTGTTTATGATTAATATACCTCCTGTGCAGTAGTTGTAGTATGGACAGACATTGGACTTGCAGTATATAAATGTCCCTTCACACTATGATATTTGGCATCTTGTACACAAAATAGGGTTATTGCCAACAACTGTCAAGTTATTAATGACACCCGCATATACCTGTCTCTACCCTGTCAAACACACTACTTTGTTTTCACAGTGTTCACCTTCAGACCTTTGTCATACATATTTGTGCACACACACATGAGCTTATCTCACACACGTGAAGCTTGAATCAGAGGCACAAGTTTCTATTTTACAGTATTCTCACACGTTCACTGATTACGTGCTTGGCACATTTCTTGGCTCTGTTGGTTATGTACTTAACTGCAGATATTTGGATACTTTTGCAGCCTTGTTTTGTTGTACGGATAGGTGCCTATGGAGCATATGGTGCAGGTTGGGGTCAGGCTGATGGCGGATATGGTTCACGTAAGTCACTTGCTGCATTTTGATTACTACTGAAAATTCTTTTATTGTATTGTTTGATTTGTTTCACTGTTTCATACTTTTCACAGCATTTAAATGATTTTATGATATTGTACATATATGCTGCAGTTAATGGTAGCACATTGGGGTTGATAAACTAAGTTATTCTACGTCCGGCCTGATTAGTGCTGGGATGGGTGATTGTCTTCAGGTGGGCACCATCTTGGTATGTAACCAGCCACCAGGTGAAGTCATCCTGGCCATCTCTTCAAGGTTAAGCACAATGAGCATCAGCGTAAGCTGCCCCATGTGGGTCCCAAGGCTGTAAGTAAGTGGGTAAGTGTCTAAGTAAGTAAATGACAAATTTGTGAAGCGCTGGAACCAGAATAGGCCCTCTCCGTTTTAGTGTTGTGAATCGATATCCGGATTTCCGGATATCGATCGTTCAAATCGATATCCGGATGTGAAATCGGCCGAACGATAATCGTTAAGTTTAGCCGTCATCATCCGTTTGCATTCTGGCCGCATCTGTGCAACGTCTCCAGTGCGCTCTCTCTCCATCTGTCTCTCTGTCTCTGTATCTCTATCTGTGCGTCTTATTTGATCCGTGCATGCAACGGCGATTGCGGTAACCTCTCCCCTCCCCCTTATCTCCCATCTCATCGCGCCCAGTCACCAGAGCGCGACTGACCGACCGACCAACCAAGTACACCTAAGCTGCTATCACATTAAGGAGTCCATAGCCGACCGTTTGTCGTAGCAGGTGTCACATTACTCGAAATGACACGCTGAGATAGCAGCAAACATGCATGCTTGCTTGCAGTCCGGCTCTGGCAAACTAATTATGTCAATGTGCCGTCGTCGTCGTGTCCAGCCGCTGACCGCTATCCCATCCCTCTCAGGCTCTCACTCACAGCTCAGTTGTCATTGTGCCGTGCGTAGAGAACTGCGTAGGCCTACTGTGTTTAAAACTTAAAAGTGTGTAATTAATATAAAGTAGTAAACGTA
>Ga0209259_1000849_pt1 | contig 10074 bp, 3 predicted proteins | sample WorMetGr2BELIZE1_FD_187417 | JGI IMG/M metagenome (GOLD analysis project Ga0209259, IMG submission 187417) | Marine gutless worms symbiont microbial communities from Max Planck institute for Marine Microbiology, Germany - Inanidrilus... ...
GTCGTCTGACATGACTGTCAAAGTCCTGGCCAAAGACAATGATATCGTCTAAGTAAACAAGACACGACTCATAAGTCAGTCCGCATAGCACTAAGTCCATTAAACGTTGGAACACGGACGGGGCACAGGTTAATCCGAAAGGCATCACTTTGTATCGAAAACAACCTCGACGAGTGATGAAAGCTGTCTTGTCTCGATCAACCTCACGTATAGGGATGTTGTGATAACCAGATCGCAAATCTAGAGTCGAAAACCAGACAGCTCCATTCATGGATCCAAGACACGTATCGATATGTGGCAAAGGGTACGAATCTTTATAAGTGACTGAATTAAGTCGTCTATAGTCAACACAAAGGCGAAAAGATCCGTCTTTCTTTTTCACTAAAACAACGTTGGATGCCCATGGACTAGCTGCGGGTTCAACAAATCCTGCTTGCTGAAGTTCTTCCACTTGTCGGTCAATCTCATCTAAATGAGCCCAGGGATGACGGCGAAGAGATTGCCGTATCGGTCGATTTTGTCCGGTATCGATCGTGTGCTCAACTAGAGTCGTCCGTCCCATGTCGAGTATACCTCGAGAAAACAAACTGTCATAGTCTCGTATTAACTCGATCACTTGCTGTCTCTGGTCGTCAGTGATATCTGACGGCAGGTCTTCCAATGTGGACTGAATGATTTCCGAGAGCGATTCGTCACTATCTGTCGGACCGTCAAAATTTAACGCACTAAGTCTGGAGTCTGCCTCAACGTCTGACATTACAGTCACTGGTACAGCTTGTCCTAGATAGCTCCCTGCCGGTATCACTTGAGGTTTATTAGTCGTATTAGCGACACAGACTTTCAGATCTCGGTGATTTGGGGGCAACAAAGTTCGTCCGACATATAGTCCTGGCCTCAGTTGCTGAGATTCGACAATGACATCTTTCACTTGATCGCGCACGGACCGTAGAGTTACTCTAGCCGTTACATCTTGCTGAGATCGAGGCGGAATTTCCTGACATTCTTGAACTAAAACGCGTCGACATTTGACATAGCCACAACGAGATAAAGTAGTGGCCGGTTGTCCGTTGATACACAACTGTCCAGTCTTGAAGTCCCAGACACAATTATTCGCTTCCAACCAGTCGATTCCGAGCATGACTTCCTCTACGTCTTCCGACACGAGTGCTATGGTCCACAGACATTTTTCATCTAGTTCGAACGGCAGTCGAACTTCTCCTTCAATTCGTATAGGAGTATTGTTGGCCGCCCAGACACGGCGTATGGAAGGTCTTACTTCTATATTAGTGAAACGACTGACCAGATCCTTTGGAACTAAAGTGAGTTCGCAGCCCGTATCTACAAGACATGGAACTTCTTTTCCTAGCAACGACATCCTCAAATACACATTGGCCTGGTCCTGCATTTTCGTCGATCCTCGACCTGCTAAGTTGTTTCCAGCTGCCTGGCCATACATAGGCCGATTTCTCGTTGGACAATCTCTAATGATATGTCCAGGCAGGTTACAATTCCAACATATTGGTGGCTGCCGTTGCTGCGGAAAATTGCTCGACATTAGCGGTCGTACAGGGCCATTATTTTGAAAATTCTGGATTTGAGGTCTCCCTCGTTCTCCGGCCGAAGGGGTTGCATGGGTTGCTAGTCTTTGAACGGCGGCACTTGTCGAAGGAATTGCTGGATTGACTGATGGTACAGATGGAGTTTTGGAAGCTTCGAGAAGTTTCTTCATTTCTTCATGCAATTTACTCATGTCCGCCTCTATTTTAGTCAACCGGTCGTTAGACTGTGGATGCTGAGTCGATTTTGCTGTGTCCGTTTTAGCAGTCGACCTAGCTTTCTGTCTGTAGCGGTCCGGTCGTTCATCTTCTTTCTTGTCTTGTTTGACACTTTTCGCCCAGGCCTCTAATCGAAGGGCTATACACAGAGCTTCATCCAATGATTTTGGAGCTCTTTCTTTCACCTTCAGCGCAAAGTCCGGATCACCTAATGCATTTGTAAAGTGATCGCAGCCGATTTGTTCACGGGCTTCCGCAGTCAGTTTTGGATATGCTAAGACCGTCAATTTCCTGATATCCTGATGGAGCTCAGATAAACTTTCTTGATTTTTCCGTCGCCGTATCTGCAACTCAGCTCGATATTTCTCCGCCTGTCGTTCACCGCTATAGCGACTCTTCAACACGGCGACTAGCTTTTTCAAGGAGTTTGTAGTCGACCGGTCTGTATCCCATAGGACCTGAGCTGCATTGCCAGTTAGAGCTCCTTTAAGAAAGGCCAACTTATCACGTTCCATCCATCTATTATACCATGCGCAATTTTGAGAGTGCGCCCACCAAGATTCCCATGATCCGGTGCCGTCAAATTTCTGTAGTTTGATACATAGTCGCTTACGGGGTCTCACTGCGGGGTCTAATTCATTCTCGTCTGACGCGCTATCATTACTGGGCTCGTCACCGCCATCGTCCGGATCGTCGTCGGACGAAGGGTCTTGTCTTCGTCTTGATCGATCGCGTCGATTGTCGCTACGTCCACGGCGATTTCTATCACGACGATCGTCGTCCGAGCTATCTCCATCACTATCGTCTGGCGGTATTCTGTTACGTCTGCTATGTGAAGGAGCACGCTGCGGTCGATTCTGACTGCATGGCAATGACTCAGAAGAATCTGACGATTCATCTCGTCTACTTCGACTTTTTGGACTTCTTCTGTCATTACTTGCTGACTGTACTCTGCTACTTCGAGATTCGTGGGATGACCGATCGCTACTCTGTCTGGCAGTCGGTCGAGATTTTCCGCTAGCAGACTGTCCTTTCTTCAACGTTTCCACTTGTTTACTACCGGAGTTCGTATCTCTACCTTGATCTTTCAAGATAGATTTCCGCAAAGTTCCAGAGTCTGCCTTTTTAGTACGCTGCGGAATTGTAAGATCTAACTCCACACTCGGCGCTCGAGCTGGCACTCTGTCAAGATCTATCTCAATGTCAGAGTCCAGTCGCCAAAGTCTCCTACTCGTCGACGCAGTCTGACCGTCTGTTTCTACTCCGTCGTCTTTTGTAACAGGAAAAACATGCATTTCGTCTACATGTTTCGTAGCATCAGCTCTAACAGGAGCTACGGGAGTTTTACTATGAAACGCTCGCCAAAGTGAATTAACTTTTGCAGCAATGGCCGTCAGAAATGATGCAGACATTGGTCGCGAGGGATCGTCTATCGCAGTCAAAGACTCGACATCTTTCGACATTGCTACTGACTCAATAGCCGGTCGTCGGTCGACTTCTACTGCTGGATTTTGCAGTCCGAGATCTATTCTCAGAAAGACTGGTCTGTATTGGCTCACATTCGAGCGCTACATTGGGTCCTTTCTGAGGAAAACTGCTCCATTCGCTCGGAAATCTGTACTCAGACAAAACTCCGAGGCTCGCGTTTGGTCTTCGCTCAGGGAAACTTGCTGGGATTGACAGACCTCCGAGCCTTTCATTAGATCTACGCTCGGGGAAACTAGCTGGTATCGACAAAGCTTCGAGCCTTTCGTTGGGAAATCTATCGTTGACAGAATTAATCTCTCTTGACAGAACTTCGTGCCGTGCATCTAGTCTTTGCTCGGAAAAACTAGGTGGGGCTGACAGACCTAAGTGCCCCATGTTGGATCTGCAGTCGGGAAAACTACATGGTATCGACAAGTCTTCGAGCCCCACGTTGGGCGCCAGTGTCGCGCGCAACCTATTTCCGTCCAGATGCTGAGCAACCGTGGCACTTGAGTTTTTGCCGGCTAGAGAGCATGGGTATCTCAGATCGGGCGACGTGACGGAAGCGACGAGTTCAGTGGAAGTGCTAACTGCTTCACTTTCACTGCATTTTACTATGGGTCCGTTGAAGTGTGTCATATCTGATTCATTTTTGTCGCGGGGAAGAGGACTCGAGGCTCGACTGGCCATTGGTGTTCAGATTAGGGCCTACAATTTCCTCATACGGACCTACTTCAACTTCTGACGAACTACTGTCTGCCATTATTCAAGAAATGTATTTTGAAATTCAAGTCGTTTTATTAGCGACAAATTCTCAACATTAACTCTCAAGACAAATTCTCATATATCAACACAGTAATATTTCACTTCTACTTAACTTCGTCAGTTTCCAAATAGCTATTAGAGGTCTGATATTCGCGTCAGTGGTCTCTTAGCTATTCAACCGACAATGTTAAGCGCCGTTATTGCACGATTCAAGATGAAAATCTGACTCGTACTTTCAAAGTTCAAGTATATTGATGCCCTTTCTTAGTCTGATATTCTGCGCTTTCAAGCTAGCAGTCAGCTCGCATCTCAGCCCGTCAATGCTCGTCTTGTCAAATAGTCAAGTCGGGCATGTCTGAACTATCAGTCAATTTGCAAAACTAAAGGGAAAGGGAACTCTTATATCTGACATTAATGATGGGATTTCTATACGGGAGTTATACAAAGGAAGAGGAGAACTTCTCACTTAGCAAAAAGATAAAGCGAAAGAGAATACAATCTTTGAACAACTCATATGACAAAGTTTTACAAGAAAGTGCGATAGTTTTCAACAGAACTATGAGAATTCAGTGGAAGAGAACTTTCTACTAGTAGATAGTCAGTGGTCTCTTAGCTATTCAACCGACAATGTTAAGCGCCGTTATTGCACGATTCACGAGAGCTTTTTGTTGTATAACTCAACGACAGATTCTTACATGTACCACAGATACAACAAAATTCTGAGTTGTCGCTTCGGCGCTCTGCCCGTCTCACTTTCAACAAGGACCTGACTGAGTCCTCGGCAGACAACTACAGAATTTACACAACAGACGCGATCGAACCGTGACTGGCTGCTTTCAGTCCTCTACACGAAGCAGAGACTTACTCACGCACGCGCGAGAGCTCGATTTCGCCACACAACAAATGTCAAAAAATAGAGAGAACGAGAACTTCTTACTTAGTTCAAGTTTTGAGAAGAAAGAAAAGATGATTCAGATGCAACAGACACGACAAGTTCTGACTGGCAGTTTTCAGTACTCAACGCGACAAACTGCAATCGCGAGAGCCTTACTCACTAGTCAGTAGAACTATGCAACATGTACGACAGAGTTCCGACTTGCTGCGACTTGCGTCTTATAGCGGAACACAAACAACGTGACACGTACAACAACTGCGATACTCGACAAAATTGCGCAGTAGCTAAAGCGGCAGAAGTGTCAAAGTTTAAGTAAGAGATAGCAGAAGGATGAAAGTTAGAAAAATGGAAGTTGTACATTTTGCGAGAGTTGAAGAAGTTGAGAAAGTAAGAAAGTTGTAAATAGTGAAGGTTAGCAAGTTGAGAAGTTGTAAGGTTGAAAAGATGAAAAAGTTGTGGAAGTTATAGCAAGTTGTAAGATTTTTACGAAGTTGAGACGTTGTGCGAAAGTTTTAAATTTTGCGAAAGATGAGATAGTTAGGAAAGTTGCGATAGTTAGCAAGTTGAGAAAGATGTAAACTTTGCGAAAGTTATAAAGTGGAAGTTGCAAAAGTTGAAAAGTGAAAGTTGAGAAAGTTGCGATAGTTAGAAAGTTGTAAGTTGCAAAATTTTGCAAAGTGATAAAGTTGCGATAGCTAGTATATTAAGAGAGTTGTAAATTTTGCAAAAGTGAGAAGTGGACACTTTGCTATGGAAGTTTTTTTGCATTAGCATTTAGTTGTCAGGCTGCCAGTCTGTCATGTCGTCTTCCCAGGCCACCCCCAACGAGTGAACAGACATACTGTCGTTACTCGCTTTTATACTCTTCCGCGGCAGCCGGCCAGCCAATCAGCGCGCAGCATTTACGACTCGCCGGACGCGCCGACCGTGCCGCGCGTGCCGATTTGCCGCAGTTAACGCGTCAGCAGTAATGCGTACATATTTCGACTCAGTCCGAAAGTGCCGACACAGCGGCCCGTGTGCCGCTTGCCGCGCCAGCTCGCACGCATCGATCGCCGGCCCGCCGCGCTGGACTGTATACGTTGTTATGGTAACGATTGCTGCGTCATAGATTGCATGTCGCATTGCCGTACGGTAAGTAAATTTTGATGGATATTGGAAAATAAATATTTGTCACACTTTCTCCGGCCTCATGCCAAATCGTCCTCGATTTGCAGAAATTTTGGAGGTTTTAAAGGGAGATATCTGGAAACTGACATGTCTAACAGTTAAACAGTAAGCACAAGCATTAAAACAATACAGACTACAATTACGAGCTGTCTAATAACACCCTCCATCCTCCTCACTTTCCTCTCACGTTTTCTCTTTTTCCTTTTCTTTCTTTTGATATTCTTTTCTTTTCTCCTTTTCTCTTTTCTTTTCTTCTTCTCTTTTTTGTCTTTTTTTCTTCTCGTGTTTTTTTCTTGTTTTTTTAGACAGCTCAAAACTCAATATACGTACTTTAGCATTACAATGAACAAAAACTAAGCCTAAACAATTCTAACACATTCAACTGTCCATATCAGTTCAAACGACAACAGCAAATTATAACTCAAAGTCAGTTGTTTAACCAACAACTATGAAACAGTTACTTACTACATTGTTACAACGACAATAAAGAACGACAAATTACACATCTACTTCAGCAATAACAATTGGGATTACAGGTGAAAAGCAATGAACTCATGTCTTAAGAGTTTAGACTATTTGGGGTAAGGATCCTTTACACAGTAGGATAACTCATGGGAGTGCGTAATGGAGAAATTAAAAAAAAATTCGCTAGGTTTCGGTGTTTGTGACTCGGTATGGAAGCTAGTGGACGACCACAGTTTTTGCCCCCGACTAACTCTGCGCCTGTGCAAAAGTCGGGTCTCCACCTCCCAGCCTGCCAAAAAGGAGTCATCGGTCACCTTTTACCTCTTCTCGCATCTCCAAAATAACCGGGATTTATCAGGTCAAAGCTTACCGTGACTAATAAGGGGACTTACCAAGACACCTTAGCTTGCATGCAACTTTACCATGCATCTCTCGCAAGACTAATTTCTCGGCCTCCTGGCCCACCAACTAAGTCAGTCGGTTATGACTCTGTAGATCGTTCTCAGCTTTACGGGCGTTACTAGACAATCCGATTTGCCACACAACTCCGTGTGTTCCAGGCAAAGTTCGGTCCTAGCCTCTTACACCCAATATTGCTTACTGATCTAAGTCAACTCCGGTATGGTATAATATAATCGCACTGAATACTCTGGGGTTACTGATTGAAGGTCCCTTTAATTTTTAGACGGGAAGACTTACGAGCATTCTTTAAGGGAAAAAAATTAATGTCTCCGTCTCTGGGCTTACATTTAACTGCTAAAGGGAAAATTGGGGTGCCCACAACTTGACACGGAAAACTTCTACACTGTTAGAAACAAGTGGCCTTCTAAATTAACTGTCACACTATTTCTACAATACAATGAAGAATTACATACTTAACGATTACTAAAAAGAATTATACGCGCGAATGTCCGTATTAGAAATATAGGTCTGCATTTACAATGCAGCTTTTAAAAAAGTTAAAAATTACAATAGTTATCATTGGACAACTAAAAATTATACGCTATATACACACACAGGTCTACTTCCAATTACAATATTCGCCATTTACTAAAAGTTCTACACTCAAATGTCTTTTTACAAACTGAGTCTGCATTTTACATGCAGATTTTTAAAAATTGAAAATTATATATTTATCATTAGGCAACTGAAAGTTATACGCTATGTACAAACACAGGTCTCTGAACAACAGTTTGTCAACTACATTAGTCGAAAGTCTTTGAACCGTGCAGGTAGACGAGCAGTTCGACGCGGTCGATCTCGGAGTCGCGTAGAAGACATCGGATCGCCAGCGATCGCTGCTCCATCCGACTCTCCTCGATCTTCATCCCATAGTCGCTTGTCGTCGTACGTCGTCGATCTTGGAACCGCTCTCCGACGATGAACCATCCGCGGAGGTCGTCGCGTTCCTCGCCCATCGCCATGATCAGAGGCCGCACCGCCTGGCCTCGCATCATCATTTCGACCAGATATATAACGTCCTGGTCTAACTCCGTCGTTGGGATTGCATGTATAACTTCGCAATCCATCACCGTCGTCGCGATCCATCTCCGACTCCACCATCGCCCGGACCACCGTCGTCGCCACCGTCCGGACCTCCGTCGCCCGAAGCCGGCCCGGTGGTGCCCGTAACGTCGCCTTGAACTACGGTTCCAACTGCCCCGACAGTTGAATCTGGCCACCCGATGTCCGCCACCACGCCCGTGTCGACCGAACCCATGGAGGCCTGTCAAGATGGCGGACTAGTATGACGTGTTGTCGGAACAGCTCAGATTTTACCCTATAATAGCCTGTATTGTTTTTATCGCGATTTTATAATAGAACAGTATTAAACGTTGATCGATCGTCGACCTCTTGTCGTGTTGGATATATCTGCTGAATCATTGGTTAGTCTCTGCGGAGCGTTCATATTGACAGTTCTCGTAGAATCGTTCGTTCAGGTGGGCGTGTCAGTCAGTCGCCATGTTCTCAGCAGTAGCCGTGTTGTTTGGACTTTGTACCGTGACGTCTACCTGTGTAACCACCGCTACAACCACAGCCGTCGAGCGCTGCGCCGCCGTCACGCTTGACTGGCGCGCATCAATCATCGTCTCGTCGTCAATGCTCAGCGTCGTCGACCGTCGACTGCTCTACATCACCAGTGCGTCGCAGATGTTCGCGACGAGACGCTGTCAGTCGCCGAGCGCCGTCCTCGTCGTGCTGCTGCTGCTACGTGCCGGCGTTGAGAGCAACCCCGGTCCAGCCGCCAGCGCACAGACACCGCTCAAGAACATTAGACTCGGCCTACTCAATACTCGCTCAGCAGTGCACAAAGCCGCTGTTATCCACGACATCATCCGTGACAACAGCCTCGATGTCATTGTATTAACTGAGACATGGGTTCGTGAAGACGCGCCTAACGCCGTCAAGATGGACGTGGCACCACCAGGCTACACCGTCTGCCATCTTGCCCGTCGTCAGTCAGCTGGGAAGACGCGCGGCGGAGGTATAGCAGTTATCTGTCGTAACACGCTGAAAGTGACTTCGTCATCCGACTTTTCCTCAGCCGAGTTCGAGTCGCTGGCAGTCCGCGTTGTGACGAGGTCAACCGCGATCACAATCGTCGGTGTCTACAGACCGCCGGGCAGTGTAACCACAGCGTTTTGCGACGCGGTGTCCGACTTGTTCGACCAACTACTGATGTCAAACAAAACGTTCGTCATGTGCGGAGACTTCAACGTCCCTGGTGCTGACGGTAGCAGCATCGACCCGCAGATGGAGAATTTGCTGACTCGCTACAACTTCGTGCAACACGTTCACCAAGCGACGCACATCGGCCGTCAAGACCATCCTGGCAACTTACTCGACCTTGTCATTACTGCAGATACAGACTCTCATCTTGTCACGAGGACGACAGTGACCCAGACGTGTCTGAATACTGATCACTTTCTCGTTCACTGCAACCTGCGGCTGACCGCCGAGTCGCCGTCCGTCGTATCGTACTCATACCGTGACGTCAAGAATATCAACCTGGACACGTTCCGAGCCGACTTAGCTGAGTCCAAACTGTTCCAGTGTACCGACGATCTGGATGCGGATACCTACGCTGAGCTAATGAGTCACGAACTGCGCCTGTTGATGGATCAGCACGCACCGATCAGACGTAAGGTCAAACGATGCGGCAAGAAGAACGACTGTCGCTGGTTGTCGCCAGAAGCTCGGAAGGCTAAGCAACGTCGTCGTCGGCTGGAGCGACGCTACCGTCGAACTGGAAAATCGTCTGACAGGCAAGCCTACAAGGCGGCAGCTGTGGCGGCGCACGACAGCATCATGAAGTCACGAGCTGACAGCTTTCGTGAGCGACTCGCCGAGGCTGGTAGTGATCAGCGCGCCATCTGGCGTGTGTCAAACCAGCTGCTGCATAGCAGACCGCCGACGTACTACAGTGACGATGACTGCGCTCGTTTATCGTCTTCGTTCGGCCAGTTTTTCGCGGACAAACTGAAGCGCATTGGCGAAACAATAGCATCAAACGTGACGGCGTCTACAACTGCCTTC
>Ga0209259_1000850_pt1 | contig 10056 bp, 7 predicted proteins | sample WorMetGr2BELIZE1_FD_187417 | JGI IMG/M metagenome (GOLD analysis project Ga0209259, IMG submission 187417) | Marine gutless worms symbiont microbial communities from Max Planck institute for Marine Microbiology, Germany - Inanidrilus... ...
TATTCACAGGAACTTAGCAGGAGTAATGGTAGATCCAGAATAAATAATCCTTTGTTTACTGACATGCCCTGTGAAGTTGTTATTTAATTTGGCCTCTGTTGCATCGTTACCATATTTTCAATTTTTGCATTTGAAATTGTCACTGTCAGTGTTGTACAGTTTCCTGCAGAGTTGGAAAATATTGCAGTATTTTCAATACATTTGATATTTATGGTCGCTCTGTGTAATAGGGCAGACCATTATATTTTCAGCCTGTGGTTACTTCTTTCTTCTTCTTTCTTTTTTTCCCTCGCCTAATCTCAGTGGTCAGAGCTTGGATGTCTACCATACTTCCACACATTATGTGGCCTAGTGTAAATTTAGAATGCAGGTCTGAAATATGCTGCACGCGGCTCGCTGAAAATACAGGACGCAAAAAAAGTTGCCAAAAATTGCCATCTGGGCACCATCGTACAACTTTGTCGGGCTATATCTTCGCAACTAAGGCACATATCGACAATCAGAATAAAACATGTTAAGCAGCAATACGTCCTCCAGATGTCCCCACGATATGGTGAACTTTGGCCCCACTAGCGGCTAAGATCGTTTCGTTACTTTGGGGCACCCCACCAAATTTCAACTGGTTTCGCATCTTGACAGCGTAGTGTCATGTAGTAGTGGGCATTAGCCAAACTTTGCGGCGTTGAATAGAGGGCGCCACCTACGTTCGGCAAGGCAACCAGCACGTTGGGCATTGGCCCACATTTCTAGTTTTAATATAAATCTGATATTTATCTTTTGTAAGAAAATCTGTCATAAATGACGTAAATTAGTTTGAAAATTATTGTCTAAACACCGATTGCTTTACTTGGACCAATAAAGTGATCATTAATGAGGTGTTAACTGTTAATAGCAGTAATTACTTCGTTCGCAGGAGCGGTTGTGAAGTATTGTGATGAGTATGTCTGTCTGTCTGTGTGTTTTTCTGCCTGTGTGTCTGTCTGTCTGTGCGTCTGTCTGTCTGTGCGTCTGTCTGTCTGTCTGTCTGTCTGTCTGTCTGTCTGTCTGTCTGTCCACGAGGATATCTCCAGAACCAAACGCGGGATCTTTACCATATTTTTTATGCATGTTGCTTGCTGCCTGTGTCCATGCTCGGTCCTCCGACGTGTTTATGATAGGCCACATCGCCTATTGCTGGGAAGGGGTTTTCTTCGGGATTGAAAAAGCATTATCAGCTGGGAAAGGGGGATGGGAGTGCACAGTGCGGGCAAAGTATGCTATCTACTATTTCCTTGTTGGCACTGTTATTAAAAAAGTTAGCTTTCATCCTTGTAATATTGATTGCATTGTTTGATGTTTCAGCTGCAAGTTTTGGCAAGAATGTTGCCGTTCTGGATTTCGTGAATCCATCCCCACATGGTGAGTATGTCTCTATATGATCTCAGCAGTTCTACTGCTTCTGTTTTCTTTTTCTTTAACTGGCCTAGCGTTGTTGAGTTACTGCACGCAAAGGGGCACTTTTGGGTGTGTCTGGCCGATTGAAAAGCATTGTAAAGCATAGGATTTTGGGGGTTGGGTAAAAGAGTGAGCTGTACACAAAAAAATGAGTGGACCAGTCTTGACAGTCTGTACGTCATATGACATGTTCTTGTGCAAAGAGTTGCCTTTTATGGGTCGTGATGATTGCGCCTGCATTAAAATTATTAGTGGTGTTAATATTTTTCATTGCGATTAATTCCTTAACGTGTTAATTTGACAGCCCTATTGTATATCTGTTTATATATGCCCGTTAAGTTGGGGTTAATGTGTCTGTTGATCAGGAACAAAATGGGGTCTCGGCGGGACGTGTGTGAATGTCGGATGTATTCCGAAAAAGCTGATGCACCAGTCGGCATTGTTGGGTCATGCAGTCCGCGATGCCAAGATGTATGGTTGGGAGGTTCATGATGTGCCAAGTCACAGCTGGTAATTGTCATCGTTCGCATTCTTAACTGTGCATTTTTACCAAGCACTTTTGTGGTCCAGTTACAGGATTAGTAAACTAAACGCTCAACTGTTTACGGCACTTGTCTGCCACCGTTGACTAGAATTTCAGCCTGACATCAGCATAGAATGAATTAGTATAGGACTTTTTTGTCCACATTGTTTGTGTGACAGCTTATTTTTGCTCTGATTTGACAAATAATACAATATACAAGGTGCAACAAGGCAATTGTAGGTCACATTTCGCCCATGCTGCGCACTCCCATCACCCCCTTCCGGCCGATCCCATTTGCAGCGAACACGGCAGTGACGGAATGATCCCATCTGCTGCGTGACGTTATTGGCGATTGAGTGATCCCTTTTGACTGCGAACACGTTACAGTGCATTGTCATTGGTGAAGAAAACCCCCAAAATTGCCCCATGGCCATAGGCAACATGCACAGAAAACTTGGTAAAGATCGCGCATGGTTCCGAAGATATCCTTGCGGGCGGACAGACAGACACACAGACAGCGTGCTTATCACAATACTTTACCACCACTCACATGGGCAAAGTAACCAGTGCATGTGTGGACTATATACTGTGCTGAGCCGCTTAGGTTTCTGTTTGCACTCAGTACACCACTGATTCATTCGTCATTAATATGCACAAGGCAGCTCAGTTGACAGCTGTACAGCACAAAACAGTACATTACAAAGTAGCTGATTCTTGTGTAATTTTCAGAATTTTAGTACTATTTTTGGGGCCATAAAACGATTGTTGTTGATTGTTGTTTTACATTTGTGCTGTTGCTTAAATTTTCAGCTGGTGTAAAATTTGACAAGTGTTTTATGACTGACGTAACAGTCTGAAGATCCCCAGAGTACTGTTATGCTAATGTACATTGTACATATTGTTGTTGAAGGGAAGTTATGAGTGAGGCTGTTAGAAACTACATCAAGTCACTGAACTGGGGTCATCGTGTCCAGCTTCGTGATAAGTGAGTTTCTGTTATCTGTTAAAACCAAATTCCATTACGCTATCTGGTTCGAAGCTGGTCTGCGACCAGCTTCGAACCAGATAGCCTAATGGAATTTGGCTTTTGTCTGTTACAACGTCTTTCTGTTTTTTTGTTGTTACTTCCACCAAGGAGGATATGTAATCGTCGTTGTTTGTCTGTTAGCATCTTTTTGCAAACATTTCCAAGCAGATTGGCATGAAATTTTCAGGAAAGGTTGGCAATGGGCCATTGAACAAATGATTAAATTTTGGTGGCGATCCAGATCACAGATCCAGATCTGTATTACGACACCGGTAAGACATGCTGTCTTGTCACTTTTTTTGCCACTGCTGTAGGTTTTTTATTGTCATGAATTATGATGAATTTTTCTGACAAATGATTAAACCAAAGAATTTGTAAAATTGTAAACGTATGTACTGTTGTATTCACATTGTTGCTGTTCATTAATGATGCTGGCTGCTGTTGATGAGTATGTTGCATGTTTCTGTATTTTGCAGAAAAGTAGATTATTTCAATGCAAAAGGCTTTGTCAAAGATCCTCACACCATTGTGGCTACTCTTGCGTCTGGGCAGCAGGTAATGATTTCCTGTTTGTCTGCTGAGTCCATTTTACGGTAACGGATGATATTTCTTTGATGTACTGGCGTGAGAGAGCTAGTGGTGAAGGGGACAGCGTTCCTTCCCTCAGGAATCCAGTAGTGTATGAAAGACAGGATGAAGCCAATGGGTGATATTCCCATGGTTGAAATCGTTTTTAGAATTCTTTTTCAATGCTTTGCCTCTGTTGTGGGTAACAGAAAGGCATCCTGCCTGTACGTGGAGTAGAAGGCACTATTTCTTTGCTGTAGCTTTTTAAATATTCAGCATTGGTGATATTTATATGTTTGATAGCTTTACCGTATGTATCCGTCACTCGCGTGGTGATGTCATGTTGTAGGAAGTTCTGGTCACTGATAACATTGTCATAGCGACCGGATTAAGGCCAAAGTATCCGACTGAGGTAATTTTAATTATTTATTTAGTTGTTAGACTGTTAAATCACATTTGATGTATTGCGGTTACTTCACGTGTGTATGTTGCATAATATATGTGACAGATGAAGTATACCATCAAGTATTAACTAGAGCTCGGCTTCAGCCCTTGGTTGCTCCATGCACTTGCCTCGGCTCAGCGGTCTTAGTTTGCTGCGACTCATGCATTGCGCATACTGTGTCCTAGCCATCTGGTAAGCTCCAGCCATCATGCATTCTGCCCAGCTTTACACTCGGCAGTGTAATAGTATGGATGTATTTTTTCCAGGCAGTCATGACTTATTGGGTTAAGCAAATGGACTTTAACATGGGTGGTCCAAGTTTGATCTCTGCTGTGAAACATGTGAGTAATGGGTGTAGTCTTGGAAGCTGCTGGATCATAACTTGTAATGTTTTAGACAAGTGTCGCATTACCGAGTCACATCACAGCAACTGAACTGAGCTGAACTACCCACAACAGTGGAGCCCCGTTTGGGCTCTGGGCATAATGCGCTCTTGATTCATGTGTTGATTTCAGCACTATATGTATTGTATGCTTGTTTACTTGGCTTCCTCTGCTTACTTCCGTTTTTCTTTAGTTATTTTTCCTTACTTATCTCTTTCCTTACATACCTTTTCCTTTGAGAATAGACCCACTCCATTTCCAAGCTGGAGGTTGTAAGAGGCGACCAAACCTGTGCTTTTAAGTTGGTTCAGTTCATTTTAAGTTATAGTATTTTTGTGTTCCTGATGCATGGTTATTTTCCTGATGCATGGTTATTTTGCATTGTAGTATTTTATATTCTCAGTACTAGTCAAGAGTTTGGCTGGGAAGAGCACCTCTGAAATGACCTATATCGTGTCAAGTGGGATGTAAAACCATAACTCAGTCAATCAATCACATCAGTGGAGGACTGTACATGATACCAAACTGAAATGGACTAGTTATTTCAGTGATGTGAGCGATCCTGCAACTGAGCAGAACCGTTCTCAACACATTCAGAGCTGCAAGCTTCCAGTTCAGTTCCACATGGATCACTCGCAGTGTTGTGAAAGGTCACATCAGCGTGCAACTGTTCAGTTCTGTTCTGTTCTGTTTGGTGATTTGAACAGAGATTTATCAGCGCTGTGTGGGTACCGGAGGTGTGAGTAAGTGGGTAAGTGTCTGAGTAAGTAAGTAAGCGGCAAATTTATGATGCGACGAAACCAGAATGGGCCCTCTGCATTTCCGGGCCGGATGTCGTAAGAGATGACTAAACCTTGCTTTAGTTTTTTGTGTTTATTTTGTGTTGTAGTACATTTCTTTTGATTGGTGAATGAATGTGTACTTTTGTTGTGTTAGGTTTAGTTTTTTCCATACCAAGATTGGCTTGAGGACCATCTACGAAATCACATATTTTGTCTCGAGTGTGATGTAAATCCACAACTCAATCAATTATGAAGATATCGTGCTATTTCTGGATGAGTTATTGTCTAAGAAGATCATTCGAACTAATTCTAGCATTTTGCTCACGTTGTGTTCCATCACTTTTTGCATGTTAATTTGCCAAGCTTGTGTAGGTTCCAGGTGCTATGGAACATGCAATATCAAGTGATGACATTTTCTGGATGAAGAAGCCGCCCGGAAAAACGTGAGTTGATTACACACAAAGCTTAAAGTTGCTGAGTACATACATGCAGGGATACGTAAAATCATGGTCAGAAAGTGAAAAAGTCATAGAGATTGACTCTTGTGGAAACTGTTCCTAGTTTAATGTGCTGTGTCGTATTTGTTAATGCACTCCTGATGTAGATGTGATCGGTACACATCAGCTGATTGATCGATTCATTGATTCATTTATTGATTGATTGTAGATTATGCGTCGGTGCCAGCTGTATCCTTTGCTATACGTTGATACTGTTTTTTGCTATTGTGCATTATCACGATTCATAAATTCTGAAGTACACATTGCAGAGCATCTTTTTTATGGCCACCCTATGGAATAGGGTAGGCCGTTATATTTTTGCCCTGTGATTTCTATTTATCTTGTTCTTCTTTTTTTTCCTCGCCTAATCTCAGTGGTCAGAGATTGGATGTCTACCATACTTCCACACATGGTGTGGCCTTAGTGCAAATTTAGAATGCATGTCTGAAATGTGCTGCACAAGGCTGGCTGAAAATACAGGACGCAAAAAATCGCCATTTTGGCACCATCGCACAACTTTGTCGGGCTATATCTTCAGAACTAAGGCATCTATTGACCATCGAAAAAAAACTTGTTAAACAGCAATAACTCCTCCACATGTCCTGATAATATGGTGAACTTCGGCCTACTAACGGCTGAGATCTGTTGGCAAGTTTGGGGCACCCCTCCAAATTTCAACAGGTTTCACGCTTTGGCAGCGTTACTGCACAGCACTCTAGTAGTGGGCATCAGCCAAACTTTGCGGCGTTGAACAGAGGGCGCCACCTATATTTGGCAGGGCGGCCATCACGTTGGGCATTGGCCCACATTCTAGTGTCTGACAGATTTTTGCCATTCCTTAAGTCAGAATTAGCCACGGTTTTTCAGTAGCCTGAAATCAGTAGTGACGGTTCAGTTTCGAGTTTTCAGTTGGGGTTTATGTGTTATGTTGGACTTTTGTTGGCGGTCGGACTTTACCATGTTGTCTAATATCTCTTCAGTGGGTTGGTCACTCTGGGAGTGGTCTGGTAAGTAGGCTGTAGGTATAACCAGGAGAAAACATTGCCAAAACTGGCATAAACTCCACCCGATAGTACATTATAGTGGACCATCTTGTGGGCAGAAACTAAGGTCAGCTGAGGTCAAACTAGTAATATTATATTATATCTGTTATATGGATGATCGCAATTATCAATGCAGGTCCTGCGTGTGAATTGTAAGTAATTGAAATTATTGAAGGGATGTAGTTATGTGTTTCTGTACATGCCAGAAGAAATTTGGTAGTGATATAACATAATCCAGAAGCTGCAGTGATTCAATCATCTGATATCAGCATTGATGATGTCACTGTGGCTGAGTTTTATGCCTTCTTAGTTATGCTGTGCTTGACAATCAGTAGACGTTTCTCTGGAAATTGCTGGTTTTCTTTCTGGTGTTGGATTTGACACGACGGTCGCCATTCGATCGAGACCACTTCGACTGTTTGACCAGGTGAGAAGTGTGATTAGATGACAAACGTTTGAGTTCGTTCCTCATTCCCGATGTCCTGTATGACAAATGTTGACCACGGTGAAACAAAATAATAAATGGGATGCTCTTCCGAAATTAACTGTTTAGAACTTTTTTTTGCTTTGTGATTTTGATTTTATGTTTGCAGTCTTCTGTCTCAGAGAGAAGAATGTTAACATCAACGTTCACTGTCGACTCTTAATGGATTTAAAGTTTACTTTTTCTAGGTCAATGCAGTAGAAGATTCGCTGACTGACTGGGTGGCTGTATTGCTGTGCGGCGTGGATAGCAGCTGTTGTTTTGTCGATGGCAGGAAATGGCGTCGCTGGTCATCAAGGCGATGGTGCAGGGCGGAGTGAAGGTGCTGATGGGCTGCGAGCCGACGAGCATTGAGAAAGACGAGACGTCCGGTCTTCTGACAGTGACGTGGACGACGTCTGGCAAAGAGCAGATGTGTGATCAGTTTGACACAGTCCTCATGGCGGCCGGTCAGTTGTGTCAGCACTTAGACTCAGCTGTGGCACGTGGCTTTTACCACATACGCAGTGTGGTATATACTTGCCCCTCTATCCCATCTGGGTGTCACCAGCTAATATTCAATCCAAACGGCTGAGCGACTGAAGCTGGTTTTCAGCTCAGAGGCTTCCACTGGCTTACTCTATGCTGTGTTATAGCAGAATCCGGGCACCTCCAAAAATAAAGTACTCCTGTCTCTGGATTCTTATCCTAATCTCTGAAGTTAGCCAATCTTTTCTGCATTATTCGCCATGCTGTGAAAAGTAATAAAAATTTATTCAGCATCGAAAGAGTTAAACTAATCGGAAAACCGGCTTGCAAGCGATCTCCAGCCATTAAAAATTTTTGGCAGTTAGTTGGTCAGTTAGGTGTTACGTGCATGCCATGTGCTGCTTGTATTGACAGCAGTTGAGATTGATTGTGATGATGTTGGTTATGAAGGTCGTACTCCCGTGACACACGGCCTAGGCCTGGTTGAGGCGGGCGTCATGCTGGATGATGCTGGATACATCGTCGGCAACAATGAAGGAGACCGTGAACGTTCGACCGTGCGAAACATCTATGCCATTGGAGACGTACTGAAGGTGCTTGTGTGCAGTAATGATAGTGCTACTGATGTTGATAATCGCCACTCACAATAGCTTTCAGATACACATTTTTGTACCACAAGATGAAGTCATTTATGCCAAAAAATGAAGGTTTTATATGCATTGCACTAGTAACCATAACGATAATAATACACAAACTAATGTTTATGGTGCTGTCATCATGACTAAAGCCTTGTGAGAGTTCACCCGGTTCATTTAATGAATGCAGACTGAGCGCCTGGTGGTAGCCAACCCTCAGACCAAGCCAGCCAACTTCGGCTGTGAGTCCAGCAGTAAATGGCTGCTACCATCCACATCCACCATTGTTATTTGTTATTATTACTCAGCTCTAAAGCTGATACTCATTTTACCGGCTCATAGAGGGTGGAAGGCTGAGTCAACCTAGGCACTGCAGGAAGGGTGTGCAGCCCGCGCCCAAGGCTGTACATCGCAGTGGCTATTGTGATAAACATAACTGGCCGCGGCCTCTCACACCGCAGTCAATCATGCCATCGCTAAACCATTGTGAGCTGCAGAAGCACGTGGGTGTGAACAACTTGCCTAAGCTTGTTAATTGACAATGCAGTGGCCAGGAATCGAACTCACAACCATTGAGTTGCGAGTCCAACGTGCTAACCACTAGACTACCAAGCCATTTTATTACAACATACACACACATACTGTTTTAGCATGCATTTCCCAGGTCTGCCAGTTGTCCTTTTATTTTTTTCCAACACTTGTTCCCAACTTCTATGCACCATCTGACCATAAACAAAAACAATGGTGTGGATTGACTTTCACACGGACACACTGACACGGAAACACTGTCCTGGCTGTTGTCTAGCATGTGTTAACTAACAGGAAGTGCACTTGGCCTGTAAAGAAACTCGCTGCAATGAGATTCTTTTACTGCTTTGGGGAACCCAGCCCAACCCGGAATATGTCTATAAAAAACAGTTGAACTAAAAGTAGTATAATTACCTCCGCCAAGGAAGATATGTAATTGTCGTTGTTTGTCTGTTTGTCTGTCTGTTAGCAACTTTGCACAAAAATTTCCGAACGGATTTGCATGAAACTTTCGGGAAGGTTGGCATTGGACCAATGAACAAATGATTAAATTTTGGTGGCGATCCGGATCACGGATCCGGATCACGGATCCGTATTGCGACACTGGTAAGACGTGCCTTGGCAGAGGTATGCACTGTGCCAGTGCTTCTAGTTTGTCATGCTTCATTTCTGTGGATTTGTAATTTGAGCTGAATCCTGATTGATGTCATATTGATCTGACATCCTCCTGTATGTGCGTGTATTTCTGTTTGTTTCAAGGACCGGCCGGAGCTAACTCCCGTTGCTATCAGGGCAGGAAAGTTGCTGGCACGAAGGCTGTTTGATAACTCAAAAGAACACATGGATTACCATGCGGTACGGTTGTCATCGTGATGTTGTTGCTACAGTGTTTATGAATTTATTTAACGTTGTTTTCATTTTTGTTCCTTTCAGCATTTCAGTTTGAAACTGCATCGTGTTCAGTGTTATTTTTATATTTATAACTGCCAAATCTTAAAATCCTTGCCTTCAGTGCTTTGACGGTGTTAGTTGGGTGGCAGTAAGGGCATCCGGTCTGTAAAAAAACTGAGTGGTGATGTACTGTCTTGGTTACCGGTCTGGAGCGAGGTGCAAATGATTTGCATGTGATCCAGTTGATGCCACTGCCACCCCATCATCTCTTGCTCCAGTAAAATCCATAATGATTTACCTTTCTGTTGCTGGTTGTCCTGGAAAAAGGCCGTTAAATGGATGTAGTAGT
>Ga0209259_1000851_pt1 | contig 10049 bp, 4 predicted proteins | sample WorMetGr2BELIZE1_FD_187417 | JGI IMG/M metagenome (GOLD analysis project Ga0209259, IMG submission 187417) | Marine gutless worms symbiont microbial communities from Max Planck institute for Marine Microbiology, Germany - Inanidrilus... ...
GTCTAAAAATAGTGCATACGTGAAAGCAACACAACACCAGTCTGTATTAAATTTTGACAGCACTGAGTTTCTCTTCCCAAACAGCAAGGTGTGCGGGATTTTGCGGACATCTGTACAGGCTATCGTAATCTGCCGGCGTTCGCCGACAAATACAGCAGTAACCTGGCATTTTGATGCCAGAATACTGTTAGAAGCCTTGCCTTATTGTGTCGTCTGCCCAAGTCATTTGTGTTCAACAGATGTCACCACCGAAACTATTTGTCCACCAACGATCTAGTAAACTAGTAAGTGCTGAATGACTTACTCTGGCAATACATACAACAGATGTGTCTTTTCCGGAAATCGCGTGAAGTAATAAATTTGATTAGTTAGTTGCATATATATGGAGTAATATATATAATTGTTAACGACCTAATGTAATGCATGAGTCGAGAGTACTCAAACCCTTTTAAATGTAATACTCCTTTTCAGTGGAGACGGCCAAGACGCATGTAAGTACAATACTATAAATTATATAAACAATCCAACATTACATTATACTGAACATCCATTAAACACTTCTCACGCATCGTAATGGATGCTTGTGTTGGTTCAGCATCAGCTTCAGCCGCGCTCGATAAATGGCGCACCTATCGTTTACATGGATGTCGGTAAACTAGGCAGCATGGAATTTGTGCTGAAGCTTGTAATACTGCAGTAATAAAACATCTTATTAGATTTTTTGGATGCAACTATATAACTTAATATGAGCAGATTTGAGAACTTTATGTCGCATATATCCACACCTGTGTTAAAGGGAATGAAGGAACGCGATTCATAAACATGGTGCATCGCTATTAATAACTGGATCAAATTTCCAACTTTCTACCAGAGCATGGATCAAATTTCCCCCGTCATACTAAAAAATTGGGCCCTGCTGCCTTAAATGTAATAATTTGGGGGTGCGACCGGTGAGACATAAATCAGTTTGAAGTATATTTTGCAATAAATGAAAAATAACCATGGCTTAATCTGCGCCGGAGTGTCCCTTTAAGTGCCGTCATTCCACAGCATTAAGCACATTACAACAATTCAATGGCCTCTTTTCCGTGTCAAGCTGGTTAAGCACTGAATACAAAGATTATGCATGTACTGGTGAGACAAAGATACTTGTGTTGAGCAATAACTGGTGAACAGTTTGTTTTGTATTCTAGTTTTAATCGTTTGTAGCTGTCAGTTTTCACTCGTGGTGAAGGTAATGGTGTTATAAACGATTGGGGGTCGTTGTTTGTTGTTATGATAGCATTAAACTTTACTTCTTAAATTTAAACTTGAACTTCTACAGACTTCAGTTAACACTGGCAAATCCTTCTGAGTTTTACTGAAGCAGCAGATGATGGGGTGGCAGACTGGCAGTGGCATCAGCTGGACCACATGCAAATCATTTGCACCTTGCACCAGTCATATAACCACGCCAGCACCTTATCACTCAAGTTTCTACAGGCCGGTTGCTCTTCCTGATGTTCGTCCAGAGTCCTGGGCTATTGTGTAGCATTATTTTCATGATGATGTGTGTTGGTAGAACTTCGACTTTCATGGATAGACGGACAGACACAGGGCTGTATAACTTATACCATGCTATAATGTTGTGTCGCATGATAAAATCTACATATTTTGCAGTGGTTTGAGATATTTCCATAAAATTTGGCAGAGTGTGTGCAAAGTGTCATTGTGAACAAAGTTATAAGGGAGAAAAGACTTTTGATAAAAATCCCATAATGTTTAAGGCCGCCATCTGTATATCTACAACAATCTGTTATTGCGAGATATTTTGTGAGAAGCATCCTTCCTCTACAATAGGAGTGGAAATGGTGCATTTTTGACAATCAGAAAAACTAGTTAAACAGCAATATCTCCCCCACGTCTCCTCACAATATGGTTAAATTCGGCCCACTAACGGCTGAGGTCTGTTGGCAAGTTTGGGGCACCCCAGCAACTTTCAATGGCTTTCGGCACTTTCGCGTCTTGGCTTTGTTACTGCAGCGACGTCACTCACTGGAGGTCAACCAAACTTTGCACAATGTTTGGCTGTCTCAGGGACTGGTACACTATATATACACCTTGGGCCATGAAAAAGAGCCAACTTATTTTTCCCAGTAACTTTGTCAAAAATCAAAGGATTTTAATGCAGTTTTCACTGATAGATTTAGAAATGAATGGCACATGTGACAGTACGAGCTTTACCCATCTCACCTAAGTAATGTTGCTACGCCATCTTGTGAAAGTCAAAACACCGAAAATGTAATATTACAGCCGGATATCACCAAAGAAAATTGCATCAAATGTATCATAGCGTCATCAAAGTGGATCAGGGTTATCATGTGCCTTACATTTACTTCTTTGGGGTGTTATACAGCAAAGCATGTATGAAACAAAGATTCATAACATCGACGACCTGCGAAAACGCTTGATGCAAACTTGTTTTGACTTTGACCGGGACGTCATCAATGCTGGCGTGACCACCTGAGATCATGTGTGCATGCTGATGGTAGACACTTTGAATGCATGCTCTGACCGGAATGTTCATTTATATGATTCATCAGAACATTTTATGAAACTGTCAATGTAATTTGATGCATGTAACGGCTATTTTGTAGTTAACATTAAAAGCTGAATTTGTGTTCACATGCATTTTCGGTTTTTCAACTTTCACAAGGTAGTGTAGCAACATTAATTAGGTTAGGTGGGTGAGGTTCATACCATCACATGTATCATTCATTTGAAAATCTAACAGTGAAAAGTACATTGAAATCCACTGATTTTTGACGAAATTACAGACAAAAATAAGTTGGCTCCTTTTTATGGTCCACGGTGTGGATATGTATATATTGCAAAATTCACTTTGCATCCAACTCGCGTTCTCCTATATTGGCAGCGTTACTGCACGGCACTCGAGCAGTGGGCGTGAGCGAAAGTTTGCGGCGTCATACAAGGAATGGAATTACATTACTTTCGCTGAGGCCGCCACCTATATTCGGCTGGGCGGCCATCATGTTGGGCATCGGCCCACATTTCTAGTTTTGTTTGTTCTGTTTGTAAAACAGACAACAAGTGAAGAACCAGAAGGACCAAGCCAACCACCACGGAACTCAGCTGCTCCCTTCATCTGGTACAAGCCTCCTGAAGATGAGGTGACCTCTGTCAGTCATGAATGTGGACAATGGCAAGATGAGAGGACTGCTTTGTCCAACACGTTGGTTAATGATGTATGTAAAAGTGAACCTGTTGATGACAAGGCAGAGGATGACGAGTGGTGTGCTCTGCTATCAAGATATGTGAATAATGTGAGTTGTGGTTTCGGAAATGCGGATGAGGTGGTGGGTGTGGAACAAGCAGATGATTCTGATACATGTAATTCTCGGGACCAGATGACTATCAGTTCCCGTACACCACACCCTTGTGATGTGCACGACAGGCAATTTACTAGAGGTGATTGTCGGAAGAATGACCTATGTACATATAGAGGTGAAGAGCCACACATGTGTGATGTGTGTCACAAGCAATTTACTCGCCGTCGCAATCTTAATGTACACATGCGGACTCACTCTGGTGAACGGCCTTATGTATGTAATGTATGCACAAAGGCGTTTGCTCTGTCCTGTGACCTTAAGAGGCACATGTTTACACACACAGGTGAAAGGCCACACAAATGTGGTATTTGTGCAAAGGCGTTTGTGTCATCAAGTGCTCTCACCAAACACCAAGGTACGCACACACGTGATAGACCACACACTTGTGACGTGTGTCACAAGCGATTTACTGAACGTGGCAATCTTAACTCACACATGCGTACACACACAGGTGAAATGCCACACAAGTGTGATGTGTGTCACAAGCGATTTACTCGCCGTGACAATCTTAATGTACACATGCGTATACATACTGGTGAACGGCCTTATGTTTGTAATGTATGTAAAAAGGCGTTTGCTGTGTCCCGTGACCTTAAGAAGCACATGTTTACACACACTGGTGAAATGCCACACAAGTGTGGTTTTTGTACGAAGGCGTTTATGTCATTCAATGATTTCACCATACACCAACGTGCACACACGGGTGATAGACCATACACTTGTGACGTGTGTCACAACCAGTTTACTCAGCGTTACCATCTTAACACACACATGCGCACACACACAGGTGAAGAGCCATACAAATGTGATGTGTGTCACAAGCGATTTACTCAGCGTAGCAGTCTTAATGTACACATGCGGACTCACACGGGTGAACGGCCTTATGTATGTAACATATGTACAAAGGCGTTTGCTGCGTCCACTGACCTTAAGAAGCACATGTTTACACATACAGGTGATAAAGCACACACTTGTGATGTGTGTTACAAGCGATTTACTCGCCGTGACAGTCTTAATGTACACATGCGGACTCACACGGGTGAACAGCCTTATGTATGTTATGTATGTACAAAGGCGTTTGCTGTTTCCTCTGACCTTAAGAAGCACATGTTTACACACACAGGTGATAGACCATACACTTGTGATGTGTGTCACAAGCGATTTACTCGCCGTGACAGTCTTAACGTACACATGCGGACTCACAGTGGTGAACAGCCTTATGTATGTAATGTATGTAGAAAGGCTTTTGTTCAGTCCAGTCACCTTAAGAAGCACATGTTTACACACACGGGTGATAAACCATTCACTTGTGATGTGTGTCACAAGCGATTTAATCATATTGGCCATCTTAACACACACATGCGTGCACATACTGGTGAAAGGCCACACAGATGTCATGTATGTGAGAGGCAATTTAGTCGACGTGATTATCTGAAGAAACACCTACATACGCATGCGGGTGAACACTGAACACCCATGCAAATGTGGTGTGTGTCACAAGAAATTTACGGAATTTGGCTTCTTAAGATGCACATGCCCATGTTTACACACACAGGTGATAGACCATATACTTGTGATGTGTATCATAAGCAATTTACTCAACACATGTGGCAATCTTAACGCACATGTGTACATATACAGGTGAAAGACCACACAAATGTCATGTGTGTCACAGGCAATTTGATCGACGTGACCATCTTAATGCACACATGCAGACTCACATTTTTTCAGCAGTCTGCAGTCTTTTGTATGTAGTGTATGTTAAAAGGTGTTTACTGCATCCAGTAGCCTTAGGGACCACATTTGGTTACACACACTGGTGAAAGGCCACACAAGTGTGGTATTTTTACAAAGGCATTTGTGAAATCCGCCGATCTTACCAGAGACAGACGTACACACATACATGATTAAGTGCGAGCAGTCGATCTCTGTCACTGATTAATCAGATGCCAGATAAGTCATGAGACTCTCTTAACACGGCATTTTAAGGAATCGTATGCATATCACCTACTGCAACTTGTATGTCTTTTGCCCATTTGTGTTGGTGCATGCATTCATACACTAACTTCTAGAATGGTCACTATGCTGCACATTGTCTTTTTGTGCTGTCAGCGATTAGAAGCTGTCATCCATTGTGGGATTTCGTCTCTGATGTAGCCGTATTTGTGCTGAAAAGCAACGTTAAACTCCAGCCAACAAACCAACTGTTGTTGTATCAATGTAACCACCGAAAAAAAACGTTTCAGTGACATTCTTGGCAACAAACAACATCTTTTAAATAGTCTTCTCCCAGTCACTGAAGGCACAGATCTGGCATGTATAATCTTATATTCCTACATGTTCCAATCTTACTCTATCAAAAATAACTATAGGCCTAATCGAGTGCAATTTTGTCATCAAAATGACTTATAACGACGTTTACTAATGATTACACTTATCTTTATTGCTTTATTTTACGTATTTGCATTTCTGTGCTCACTGCTGTGTTATGTACTTGTATCTTGTCCTATGGTAGAATGTGCTTCTGTGCTGTTGTTATTTTTGAATGTAATGGATTTGTAGCTGTACGTTTCGGCATAAAAGGTGACTTTTGCAAAGAAAATCGTAGTAACACACTACGCACGAGCCGTGTACACGGCCCGCGTCCCTGTACACGGCACGTACACTGCCGTTACTCTACACGGTCTGACACGGCCAGTACACGGCCGTGTAGACGGCCCGTTCACGGCCGTGTACACTGCGGTGTACACACGCATACGTGTACACAGCCGTTACAAGGCCGTGCTCGCGCCATATAACCAATTCAGTTTGTGAACTGTTAAAAAAGTCTGCCCAGGCGACATTGTGTTTGATGGGGACCCAGTTCCCTCCCAAAAACGGGGACACAGCCCTCAATTTTTGGCCCATGTCTGTTGTGGCCAAAGGGCTGGACAGTGTTGTGCAAGATACTTTTCAAAAGTATCTTGAAGATACTAAGATAAGATAGTATCTTCAAGATACTTTTTGAAGATACTTCTCCAAAGATACTTTTCATAGCTCTATATATCTCAAGATCTCAGTTACAGAGTGACTACCACTAAACAGTCACCGCAAATATTAACGTGCTACCTGTTGTTGTTGTTAATGTTAGTAACAGTATTATTAACTAGACTGGTAGCAAAATTTCAAATTTTCACTAGGGGTGACGGAATGTTAGCAGCTAGAATTCATGTCAGCTGGTTACTATGACCCATACTGAACACTTTTGAGGTGGATGCCACATAATTTAGGCTTTTATTGATTTTTAAAAGAAAAACCAAAATGGCCGCCTTAGCCGTTTTGGTAAAATTTCAATAAAACATGGTATCTCTGATTGTAGGTAAGCTATCATTATGGAATTTGGCACGCATGAACCTTGTTAGCTCACACAATAACTGAACAAATATAGAGGCTGCAGAGATAATATTTATCTGTTGATTACAAAATATTTAACCAAAAAATGTGATTATTTTGTCATTTTTGTGATTTAGGTATATGAAATGATACAAACACATTACAATGTGAACACACATGCTCTCTATTACTAACACAAAACTATTTAAAATGTGATCATCACATCCGTACAAAATATCGTCTAATCCGAGTCGTCTGAGTCAGAATTATTAAAAGGATTCCGACAAGTTCCATCACTGCAGCCACATCCAGCAGTACATCGCAGCTTCTTTACGCGGCACTGACATTGTGCATAAGCACAGTTTTTATACTGGCACTGCATTAGTTGGAGGTACTCGCCAGGAAATGGCTCTTCAGTCATTAGACGTGGTAGTGTTTGTCCTGTGGAAGGATCTTTGTACTAGCCATTCCCAACAGGGGAGGGGATGTCTGGTTGTGCAACCACTGATGAATGCCAGACAACACACTGGTGGTGTGCTCGCTTGATGTGATGTTGCAGCGAAAACTGGGTCGGACGTAACTTCTCAAGGTCTTTTGAACCTTTGTCGAAGAGTTTGAACCGAACATCGTTGATCTTCGTGTCAGTTTCATAGCATGAGTATAACCGACAAATGAACTCTTCGGCAAATGCCAGTGTTCCATCACTGACAGTCACATGTCCAAGGCCATCCAGCAGTCAGTAGTGTTGTTTGATATCTTGCAGGCCGTTGTTTTTCCAATCCCACACAACTGACTGACGGTGTCGCACCCAGTAAGTGCGTGAAACGCTGGAAGAGTTTTTGAGAGAGCTTGGTCAATGTTTTTGCTGTTCGTTCCTGGAATCCCCCAGCTGTTACAATGTCACAGTTCTCTGCAATGTCGACTTTGCTCTACGCATGATCTGCAAACTTTCCAAATCCTGTTTGTTTTCAGGGTGATCAATGAATTGCTTCCAGTCGACAAGCAACAGGACATCCGAGTTCTCGATTTTCCGACGTATAGGGCGGCTTTTCCCTGTCCGTTGAAGTCGAGTTCCATCCTTGATGGTGCTGGCTTCCAGTGTTGGATAGTTAACTATAACTGTAACTATAACTAAAAAGATTGATATTAGTTAACTGTAACTAAAACTATAACGAAAATGATTGAAATAACTAAAACAAAATAATAACTAAAATGATTAAACAAAAACTAACTATAACTAGGCCTATAACTAAAATGATTTCAATAACTAATTCCAGTCGCATTTTTCGATGCATGTTATTGTACAGTAGCTACTACACTTACGCACACGACGCAACCACAGCCATAGGGATAATCAACAAGTACATTGCTGATATTCAAACCAATGTGAAGAAGAAATTTGGGGCACTCTGGGTACATTGTTTGCCGCTGGCCCTGGCAGATTTTGGGCGCGATTGGCACAGAAGCGAGCACGAGAGAGCGAGGGGAAATTTTGTTTATTTTTTGTCTGGTAAACCACACACGATTTCACCGACTTCCGTTCTGCCAAATTTCACGAAATTTGCACACAATATGTGGATCTGTGTCGCAATGAATCCTTTCAGAACAACTTTTTGAAAATTTTCCCGTAAGGGGTCGTTTTTTTTCCCAAAACAGCAACTTTTTTGGAAAATGCTTCAACGACTTCCGACTTCATGCCTCCATAACTCCCTAGCGATATAGATCAATGAAAAGTCACGACTGGTTGGACCATCTACGGAATGTTGCCTTTCCATTTATACCATTGGAATCAACTCAAAGTCATTCCCCTGGACAGCAGGCTGGTCACATGGAACAGCATTCCTGGACATCGCTGACTCTGCCGTCTGGCGCTCCAGACTTGACGTCGCAAATTCATTCACTTGGCGGCGTCACCGAAACATTACATTGCGTTAATTGTTGTTAAGCTTAGAGTAAATTTTCCTCTACAGTAATTAATCGAATAATTGTAATAGTTAAATGCTTAACAATTAGTCAATTAACTGTAATAAATATACATTTTTTCCGGTGTAAACTAATAATAATGTCAATAGATCCTTGGATACCTTTATTTAAATGGGAAAACGGAAGGACGTATATTAGATGCTTGGGTACTGCAATGCAGATCGACATAAGATGTACGACTATAAACGAGATATTTTATTCAATGTTTTAAACGTACAGATAGCGACTTAATAGTGGTGAAATTGTTCGTACTAACGTGAAACGACTGTGTGCAGTGTGTGGCTTTGCCATATCCCACATAGTTACACATTATTACGCCGCCTCGCACCGAGTAGCGTGGTCTGTCTGTCGCTCTGTCAGTCTGTCGCACTAGTGAGCCCTGCAAAAATGACTGAAACGAGCAAGTTGCCATTTGCGTTCTGGACTCGGGTGGGCCCAATGAACCATGTATTACATGAGGTCCAGATGCCAACATGGGAAGGAACAATTTTGAGGGGGAAACAGGCAAACCAATATAGGGACACTCTGCGGTCATCTGTGAAAACACGGCTGAACCGATCGAGGTGCCGTTTGGGTTGTGGGCTTGCATGGGCCCAAAGCATCATGTGTTACATGGCACATCCAGATCTCCCATGGGAAAGGGGAATTCTGGTGGATAGGCATGCCCTTTATAAAGTACAGGCACTTTCTACAGTAAGCTGTGGAAAAACGGCTGAACCGATCCATTTGCCATTTCGGTTGTGGACGCGAGTGGGCCGAGGGATGCAGAAGTTCAATCGTATTTGCCAGGTGGCGCCAATGTGCCCTCACGGGAGGACACGTTGCCGTCACCTGTTGAGTAACATTGAACCATCCGTCTATGGTGGCGATGCGCCTTGTGACAAATTACTTTGACCACGTTATCTTTGGACACGCCCACTTACACAGTCGCAAAAATAGCCAAGCGCTTCGAGCCGAGTACTGTATTGTGGGCATTCCATACAATACAGCCATCTAGTAACTTATATTGTTATTGTCTGTCTGTTTATTGTTTTCCAGGGGACTTTCTGAGATGTCTGTCAGTCGTCTTTCTTAACTTTTCCGCATGATGTACCTTTAGCCCAAGTAGAAGTTATCTGTGCTGATTTCCATAAAATGCCTTGTAAAATAAATGTGGGGAAAACACCAAATTTTGCGCCAAACAACAGCACATTGAAGGGACTCTCCGGCGCAGATTAAGCCATATGTTTTTTGTGCTCGTTTAAAAGTGCATATATTTGGTATAATTTTGCAATAAAAATGATGTTGATACACGCTGCCGTAATT
>Ga0209259_1000852_pt1 | contig 10046 bp, 7 predicted proteins | sample WorMetGr2BELIZE1_FD_187417 | JGI IMG/M metagenome (GOLD analysis project Ga0209259, IMG submission 187417) | Marine gutless worms symbiont microbial communities from Max Planck institute for Marine Microbiology, Germany - Inanidrilus... ...
CAAAACTAGACACATTTTCCTATCCAACGGTGAAAACTGCATCGTGCTACGTGCCGTCGTTTTGACACAATACCGGCGTGTGACAGACAGACGGACGGACGGACGGAATTGCCGTAGCTAATACAGCGCTTGCAATGCAATTGCGCGCGCTGTAAAAACTCAAGTGCAGCAAGTGTATCATCTGAATGTTATGCTCCTAAGTTAGTTTAGGGCCACAACAGTCAATAAAATCCTAGAGTCTGTCAGTGACAGTCAAAGGCACGTGCTGTAAACCAAGTTCAGTGTTATCCTGTGTTTGGTATTATCAGAACTTGTGATAATCTCACAAGGTTGATTTATTTCACAAATCTATAGTGCAACAGCTGAAATGCTAGCTACAACTTTTAGTTTTGTTTAACCAGCCTTTTTTGGAGTTAATCCAGGACAGGTCAGGGATATTTATGCAGTGTCGAAGCACCACCACCACACTGCAACCGTTTTATGGCCCTTTTTCCAGGAACACCCGGGTGAGCCGGTACCAGAAGAAAGCTTCTGGACTTTATGGTGCTAGGAAGGATAACAAGACGTAGACACATCAACAATCTGGGTGGGCGCCACTCCATCCGGACTAATCAGCACTCCACCTCCTTCAATCCCCCCATTTTTACGCCGGGTACCCTTCCTGATGCAACCCTCCCAATTTATCCTGGATTGGGACAGGCACAGGAATATGCTGGACTGCATACCCCGTGGCTTGATTCAGTGTCAAAGCACTATAGGGAAATGCAAGCACCGACACCAGTCTCTGACGCTAGTAACAAAATGACGCTAGGCCATATACAACTTCCTATTAGTTGTCTGCTGTAAAATATTACATAATTTCCAAGCTATTACCACTTGTTTAACATACATGACCATATGTAACCTTGATCAGTACTTTAATTTGGTTATGACAGTTAAAATTATAGCCAATGTATGATTTTATTCATCATCAGGTCATTCTGTAAGCACATCATAGCTAATAAATGGTACGTATATTTTTCAAGAAGTGAGATATTTTGAAATAGCAAAAACGATCTTCAAGATCACTCAGTTATTCGTAATGTCGTACGTCGCTTGTTTTTGCTCAGTAGATCACAAATAATTTCCAACTGCTGTTCCATTATAACTACGTCTCTTTTTGTCCAATTTTAGAGACATTACTATTTTGTTTACGAATCAGACACTTGTATGTCCAAGAATGACCTTGCACAGTCCTTTGGTTTAAACATGGTATTAGACACACTGACATACATGGCTTCTGATAAGTGCCATTAGATGGACAGACAGATGCAATCATACTGCAACTGTATGCAATGTGTCATGCAGTAAGAACCTGCTGCTGTAACTCCACATTTGAGGACTCAAGGCCTTGCAGACAGTTGTTCAAAACGGCTGAAACTGCTGCATCTGCATTACACAATTCACCTTCATTAGAAACCAGCAGACACGACTCATACACATACAAACATTCACACATACAATCAAACACTCTCCATAATAATAATACTTCTACTTACATTACTATTACCACTACTACTACTACCACCACTACTACTACTGGTAGTACTAGTAGTTAGTCGCTCAATAATCTTAACACATTAATAACTAGAATGTGGGCCAATGCCCAACGTGATGGTCGTCCTGCTGAATATATGTGGTGCATTCCATGAGCTCAACGCTGCAAAGTTTGGCTCGTGCCCACCGCTCGAGTGTCGTGCAGTGACGCTGCCAATATAGGAGAGTGCAAGACTTGGAGGACGCAAAGTGAATTTTACACCTGGCAAAATTCCGTTACGGAGCAACAGCCGCCCAAAATGTATAAATAGTCTACCAGCCCAGGAGACGGCCAAACATTGTGCAAAGTTTGGTTGGCTTCCGTTGAGCGACATCACTGCAGTAATGCTGCCAAGACTCGAAACCCGTTGAAATTAGCTGGGGTGCCCCAAAATCGCCAATGGATCTCAGCCGTTAGCGGGCCGAAATTCACCATGTTGTGGGTACATGTGGAGGAAAATTGCTGCTTAACAAGCTTTTTTCTGATTGTCAATACATGCCTTAGCTGCGAAGATACAGCCCGACAAAGTTGTGCCAGATGGCGATTTTTTGCGTCATTTTTGCATCCTGTATTTTCAGCGAGCCGCGTGCAACACATTTCAGACATGCATTCTAAATTCGCACTAAGGCCACACCACGTGTGGAAGTATGGTAGACATCCAATCTCCGACCGCTGAGATTAGGTGAGGAAAAAAAGAAGAGAAGAAAAAGATAGAAGAAGATAGAAATCACAGGGCAAAAATATAATGGTCTGCCCTATTCCATATAGTGACCATAAAAAGTCATGGCATACAAGTTCTATGCCATTACTAACTATATCTTATATAACAGCACAAGCTGTCACACAGGGACTCTGTAATGCTTCACGTTATTTGAAAATTTTCTATAAATCTATTTTATGCTAAATGAAGGCAGATAATGACAGTACATGAAACTGTAGTCCCCATTGGCAACAGTAACGGTCAGCAACATAACTTACAGCTTTAGATAAACTACACACAGTTTTCCATGTAATATTTGCTATATTTATATGATGTTTGTTGTTATGGCACCCTGCATAGCAGATGTGGACATTATATTTTTGTCCTGTTTCTTCTTTCTTTCTTTTTTTTCCTCGACTAATCTCAGCGGTCGCAGATTCGATGTCTACCATACTTCCACACATGGTGTGGCCCTAGTGTGAATTTAGAATGTAGATCTGAAACACGCGGCTCTCTGAAAATACAGGATGCAAAAATGACGCAAAAATTCGCCATCTGCGCACCACTGCACAACTTCGTCGGGCAGTATCTTCGCAACTAAGGCACATATCGACAATCGGAAAAAACCTGTTAAACAGCAATACCTCCTCCAGCTGTCCCCACAATATGACGAACGTCGGCCCGCTAACGGCTGAGATCCATTGGCGATTTTGGGGCACCCCAGCTAATTTCAACGGGTTTCGAGTCTTGGCAGCATTACTGCACGGCACTCAGGTAGTGGGCGTCAGCCAAACTTTAAATGCGGTGTTGAACACAGGGAGTCACATATATTCAGTAGAGTGGCCATCACATTGAGCATTGGCCCACATTCTAGTATTAAAAATGCTAGTTAATGTCAGGTTCCAAACATTTTAAACAGCATTTTTTGATGTGATATTTTCCTAGTTAACAAGTCATATGCAGTAATGCCTATACTCACCATTCTCTGTATTCTGGTCTTCAAACTCAGGCAGTTCTGTCATACCACGCTGCGGTAAAACATCGTCACAGAGGTCTGTATGAGGCAGCGGCTGTTGGACATTCGTCACCGGGAGAGCACCTGCCGTGAGGTCACTGTCACCGGCTGAACCAGCAGCCGATGACGTTCCAACAGTCACATCAAGATCAGCAGAATACAACGTCACACTGTCAGCATCTGTACACGTGGCTGGGGAGCTCAACGTCACCATCTCACCATCTTCCGCCTGATATCCTGGACATACAGAACACACAGATATCCATGATAGGCAATAGTGTAGTTGCAATTTCAGAAAGGTGGCCACCACCCCTGCTAAAAGTATAATGTACCACTTTGCTCACATCTGTCCACACAAAGTGACTTCGGAATATGAACTTATAAATCGGTCTGTTAATAATTTTTCAAACATTTTCAACGTGTATAAATCATGACATCATGGCTTCCTACATACACGGTAAGATTAACAAGTGGTCAAAGTAATTTGACATAAGGTGGCATCATCGCAGCGCATGAACGGTTCAATCGTATTCGCCAGGTTGCACCAATGTGCACCTCCCATGTAGTACACCCTAACGGGCACCTGCACCATATCAGTTCTGCCCCCTCTTGAGTCGCTTTGAGTATATCGACCACTGGACATGTACAGCCATGCCCTGGACCGGCCCCTTTTAGCCCTCAAAATTGCCCCTTCAATGCCTTCATGCATGCGATCTGAACCCCATCAAATACATGGGCCGTGGGCCCACCCAAGTCCACATCCCAAACGGCATATCGATCGGTTCAGCCATTTTTGCAGGGCTCACAATCATGAAAGATCAACCAGCCGACAGACTGACAGACCATGCAACTCCATCTGTAGCAACAGCCGTATCTACGTAGTACTGGAATACAGCCTAATAGTACGCAAGCGCTGATTAAATGGCTATTTTCAAAGCAAACTATGTCACAAATTTCAGTAACATGATAGCTTTGGACATTGGTTTGCATCCCAAATTATAACACTGGAAATCAAAAGCAACGCCTTGAATATACCGCAATACCGGCAGGATACACAAAAATAATAACACTAACTAATGGATTAATAACCAATCTGGCATACATTTGACGTACTGGTATAACTCAATATAACCAATTCCGTGGTAAATGCACACAGTTAGGGTTACGACTATTATATCTGCAGATATTGCAATGCTTTCTATACAGCACGCGTTCCTGAGCGTGACAGAAGCGCTCACTCACTCACACGGTCTGTCCAGTGCCGCGCACTGCACGGGAAATACGGCCTGCTATCACTGTGGCAAACGGCATATCAGCGTGAGAGTCGATCCAGCAGACAGACCGACAGACAGACAGACGAGACATCTCAATCGACCAACAATCAATACAGATGTATTACCTCCACATAACCACACACGCAGCGGACTGCACAAATCTCACACACGAGCGAGCAGATAATCACACAACAGCAGCCGCCGACCAGCAGTCCGCATCAGCGCCGCCTACTTACCCGAGAGGTGTCCGCAATCAACATAATCCCGTCCGCGGTCATCCACAATTCTCTCATCCCTGTTCAGTCCAATAGCATAGCGTCGTAACACACCTTTTAACGGCCCCTTCTCCAGGCGAACATGGGTCAGATGGTCGCCCCTTGAATGCCTTCCTCCACTTATTCAAGTACCATAGATAATGTAATACTGGGTACATAGGCTCTTCTGGGCACAACGTTGTACCTGATACAGCAGACACGGGACAGGCAGGGTCCTCTCCACTGTAGGTAACAAACGTGTCATTTTTTGCGGTCTTTCTCTTCTGTATGTACACACACCTCTTTTACCCTTTGACAATAAACTGTGACTGATATGACTGACACCCACACCCACCACGGGTCGGCGTACAAGCCATTACAGCGTTCCCGCTGCATGCCGGCGCTACATGACCAGTCCAGCGTCAAAACATCGTCAGTGCTTCATCTTGAAATATTCACTCCACAGACCGCACGTCCACGACACACAGACGTCACCGACAGAATCCACGTCACGAATTCAGTCCGATGTCTACTCTGGATGCTGCGGCTTGCATCAAAAATTATTATGCCAGTTCGAAATGTTCAAAATATTAAAATTTACTAGAGCATTGCAACCCGTGGCCACATGTCGCCAATCATCATATCTCCGGCCAGCTATTATCATTGTGACGACATTCTCATTATGATGTCATTCGCTACTAAGCTGGCCACGCCCAGCGTTACGGACGTACGTACGTACAGACACCTTACCACGTTTGATATATAAATACCAGGCATAGAGCGAGTACAAGCATGTACTCGCTAACATTTTGCGTTCGCTTTTTGTTGCCAGAACGCCACCAGTGGAAGCTCGCATTCCAGACTGCCGCAGTAATTCGCCGGCCGGCGACGCGCGGACCCTGCCCAGCCGGCCGTTCGCACTATGTCGTCATATTGAGGGATGGACGCAAGCTTGTAACTAGGGTTCGCGTTATGTTGTCATAGCATGATAGCAACGCAACCCGTGCCCCGATTGCAAATCCGCCAAATAGTGCACAACTAGGGGGCAGCTTCCACCATGCCCCCAAGTTACATCCGGGTCCGTCCAGTAGTGTGGGCGTACGGCCGCGGACAGACAGACAGACACACACACAGACAGACGCGCGTGACCACAATACATTTTGCGTCGTCTATGACTCACGCAAAATGTAATTACATTTCAAGAAGAATATTTAACGTGTAAATTATCACTATAGACGCGCAGTCAGTCAACCGCTACTGTACCGGTATGACTGCGACAGCAGCAACGCGCGAGCGATCACCAGACTGCTGCGGCGGATCACAGTCCGGAATCCGCCGCACCTCTATTCCACGCCCGACCTGCTCGCAGCAGCAGCAGCTGCAGCCGCCCATTCCTAATGAATTATTCACGTCCGGCGCGCCGCACGCGTCGACCTTCGGTGCCGTACTGTCCGACAGCATCCATCGCCGGCTCGGACACGGGCCGTGGCCCAGCGCCTCCTCAACACGGCACGTGCGAGTCTACGGGCGCTCGATTCAACTGCAGACATGTGTACGTGTCTGACGTATGATGACTCTGCCGCGCGCATTCTGAGTCAGTTATCATCGTCGTCTTTGCTAGAGCACCTCGCAGATAGCCAGCTGCTGCATTCACGCCATGGACAATCATCACGACCGCTCCTTATCAGCAGACCGCTCACATATATCAACCACTCTACGTAACAGCAGCGTCTGACAGGCCTATACATAGGGTGAAGTGACGTCACATCTGTGGTCGCAATGCGATCGCCATTTTGTAGGTCAACACGTCGTACTATGTGTAGTTTAATGGTGAAGATCTGTCGTGTTATTCGAATAAAAATGTCCGTACTAGCGCTATCTCATTGAGGAAGTGACGTCTACTGACGTCAGAATAACAAACATATCGCACAGCTTGCCCCACAAAATGGCGGAAAACAGCTGATATGAAGAAATACGTCACTGTCACCCTATGTATTAGTAACCGTCGGCGTGCCATACCGACGGACCACACACAGGCCGTAGATCAATATTACAGACCAGCGACCACGCAGCCCGTTTATTGCCACGGTCTAATGCCTACAATCATCCACGCTTACTACCTCTTCCAGCTGTTACGTCGGCGGCATCAAGCGCGCTCAGCCGCGACAAACAGTAGCATTTCTCAAAGCAAAACACTGACATACTGACTCGAAATTCTTATATAATTACTGGACCCACACACACACACACACACAACCGTTTTACGGCCCTTTTTTGGGACTACCCGGGTGAGCCGGTGCCAAAAGACATCACCTTCTGGACTTCATGGTGCAAGGGACGATAACAGAGGCTGACACACCGCCAATCCAGCTCGGAGCCACTCCATCCGGACTAATCAGTGACCCACCTCCATCATCCCCTCATTTTTACGCCAGATGCCCTTCCTGCCGCAACCCTCCCAATTTATCCTGGCTTGGGACAGGCACCAAATATGGTGGCTTGCATCTCAGTGGCTTGGTTTATAATTACCAGACCAATGTAATAAGAACTAGATAAAGGCCTCGCTCGAGGTCACACCCATCACTCTAGGGACATTTTTACCGACCACTCTGTGGTCCACGTACTGTAGTCAACATACTGTAGTGTATGTGTCTGTGTCTGCATGATAACTTTCAAACGAAATGACCTGTGATTTAGACAGACAGCATCGTGGTTCAACTTAATCCTATCTACATTAAGTTTGTAGGCCAAGGTCAAAGGTTAAAGTTCAAGGTCACGGAAGAAAAATGTATATTTTTCGGCTAAAAGTGAAGAAGTGAAACTAGAAAAAAAACAGATCAAGCAACATGGATGAAAGGCAGACCGGAACTAGAAACTGTAAGTAACACCAGCTGCAAAGTGGTGAGCGTGACCTCAAGTAAGGGTTTTAGTAGTTTCCTCCCATGATCGTGAACTATTAACTTGACCCAGATAGTGTAAAAGTGAACCAGCATGCAAGATGTCCATGTCAAAGGTCATCTAGCTCAAAACCGATTGCTCTACCTAGTCGGTAAAAAAACTAAAAAAATATTTAAAAGTACTTTACGGTAATATATTATTGAAAGCAAGCAACATTAACAAGCAGAATAATGCATCATTTCATAATGTTTGTTTTTGAGCAATGTTAAGCATGTTCCTTAAAATTTTGCGTCATTTGCTGTGTATTTACTTCTGGTTGCGGTATGGAATAACGGCAGCTCGTCTCTGCAAAAGGGGGAAAAATCAGGGTTACAGCTGGTTGTCAAATAATATTTTGTGTTCTTTTAGCTCCTGCTCACAGCTGGGAAAAATTAGTGTTAATCAAAAGCAAAAATGAAAATGAATACAACATGAACAATAAGTAAAGATGTTCGTCAAAAGAAAAACAGAACCATTCCTAAGTAAGTATTTATCAAAATGGCATACTTCACGCTCACCATAAGTTATGAAAAACCACTGTAGTTGTTTTCAATCCTCTGAAGGTCCTCATCTTCCCAGCTGGCAGGATTTATTAAATATGCAAAAGTGTCAACATAACTGACAGAATAACTACTCCAATCTGTCTTTTACAAGTAACTGTAGAGACAGGCACCCATTTAATGGCCTCTTTTCAAGGACAACCTGAGTAAGCCAGCACTAGAAAGGTTAAACCAATCTGGATTTTAATGAAACCAGTGACATCAGCTGGACCACATGCAAATCATTTGCACCTCACTCCAGACAGATAACCATGCCACCACCTCATCACTCAATTTTTACAGGTCGAATGCTCTTCCTGACGCCCAACCACCAGTGTCAAAGCACTGAAGGCAACTACAAAATAACTGCAGATGCAATAAAATCGATAGTTACCAGTGTCGGCACTTGACGTGGACATGTACGAGGACGGTCTCTCCTGCTGACAGCGAGGAGACTGAATTGCAAGACCAACGCAGTCAGCCACAATACCCACATCTGCACTGCTGTTTGACATCAGTGACAGAGGCCTCAGTGACGGCGTGCTGGATTCACTGGTGGCGGATCCTACCGGCGGATCAATCTCCGACGTGGAAGGACTCTGCTTCGAACACAGTTCCACGGCTAGCAGTGTATTCTCATCTGCTGGATTTTCAGTCCGGTCGCAGCAGCTTGCAACCTCGTTCATGCGACCTGTTGACGCAGCTGAGCTACAGTCAAACGACAGAAGACTGGTGTCGAGCAAATCTGCATCACTGAGGATTCCAAGACTGCCGCATGATGACTCCAGCTGCCCACTGTCATCATTAGCTACCTGCGACAGAACATCAGGCACACCAGCCACACTAACAGTGCCAGATGAACTCTCAGAACGGTCACATTCATGTCCTACTACTGCATCAGACCTGCATTCAACAGCACTACGGGAAGAACATTCTGGCAGCACAAATGCAGCAGCATCTGCCTGAGCTTCAGTTTCAGTGGTTAACCTTGCTGGTATAATTGGCTCAGCATTCAACCCAGTTTCTGACCGTGAGTAAGACGAATCAATCTTTGACAACGTTTCTGGCAAACTGGACTGCATCTGTGTAGCACCATCGGCAACACTGTTTGTAGGTACCTTCAACTTCCTTGCTGCTGTATCCACTGAACGAGGAAGACTTTTTTGTTTTGTGCCAGTTCTTGCAGAGTGACTAGCTGATACAGATGTAGCACCACGAAACACTCTGTTGTGTTTCTTCTCGGCACTCTGGTCATCAACATCATTAGCAGACGCAGCAGCCCCTTTAACAGCAGTAGGTTTCGTAGAGTTGCCAGAGTCTCGTGAAGTCTTACCTAAAGATGAGCTCTGGTTCAATTCTCGCCCAGCACGGTTCAAGGCACTGGATGCAGATGATGGTTGTTTATGGGTTACAGCTGGCTGCTGTAAGTTGGATGGCTTCCGCAACTGGGTCTGTTTAGATTCGGTGTGACGTTCGCTGGGCATTATGCTGACCATACTGCCTGCTAACTTACCTTTACTTTCATTGCTGTTATCACCAATAGTGGTGCCCACATTGTCCACTTTTAAACTGGTGGGATGTACATCTGATGTGAAAGCACCGGTCATTTCTTTACTCTTCCTAGCAAGAACTTCACTAGACTTTGATGCCCCAACACTTTTTGGCGCCGGCAACATTGATCGACGTTTGACTGTTGCCACTGCTGACGTCTTCATGCTGCTACTGTTTTATCTCACGCTCTGCAAAAACAT